>MDTE01018161.1_pt1 | contig 10594 bp, 9 predicted proteins | sample 811231 | NCBI WGS metagenome assembly MDTE01 (sample SAMN05326651, study PRJNA326480) | marine metagenome | isolation source: seawater | place: Indian Ocean: Red Sea | collected 2010 | reverse complement strand
TTGTGGATTAAAAAAAATTACTGATATAATAAGTTTGGGTCAATCAGGTGGATGTACGGCAAATCCTGTCAGATTCGAAAGAAAGCAGCAGTAACCAGTAATTTTCTAGGTTGATTGGCCCTTAGAAAATTTATGACAAATAACTCTAAAGTATTAGCTTTAAAATATAGACCATCTAATTTTGATGACCTTATAGGTCAACAAATTATTGGTGAAACAATTTTTAATTCAATAAAAAATAAAAAAATACCTAACGCTTATTTGTTCACAGGTATAAGGGGTGTTGGAAAAACGACAATAGCAAGAATAGTAGCTAAATCACTAAATTGTTCTAATGGAATTGAAAAACTATGTAAGGAAAATTTATGCGAAAATTGTAAAGCCATAAGCACTTCAAATCATATAGATGTACTTGAAATGGATGCTGCTAGCAAAACAGGTGTTGACGATGTAAGGGATCTAATCGAATTTTCGAGATATGGTCCTTCAAGCGCTAAATATAAAATTTTCATCATTGACGAAGTTCACATGTTAAGCAAACAAGCATTTAATGCACTACTAAAAACTTTAGAAGAACCTCCTGAATATTTAAAATTTATTTTTGCTACAACAGAAGTTAAAAAAATACCAATTACTGTCATTTCTAGATGTCAAAGGTTTGATTTACCAAGAGTAAAATCAATGGAACTTTTCAATTACATAAAAAAAATAAAAGAAAAAGAAAAAGGTAATATAAATGATGAGGTAATAAAATTAATCGTTAAAATATCTGAAGGTTCAGTAAGGGATGCATTGTCTTTATTAGACAGGGCAATGATAACTTTTTCAAATGATAAAGAACTTGATATTGATACAGCTCAAAATATTTTTGGTTATTTTGATAAAAGTTACATTATTGAATTAATTAAATTTATACTTAATGGCAATGAAAAAAAAGTAATTGAAACTTATAGATCAATTTATGATAAAGGGATAGATCCTAAAAACTTTCTAAATGATTTCCTTGAAATTCTTTACTATTTTAAAAATATAGATTCTCTAAGATTAGAAGGAAATAACTTTTCAATTAATGATAACGAATTTAATGAAATAAACGAAATTTCAAAAAACTTAGATACAAAGGTATTATTAAATTTTTGGCAGTTTACGTTAAAAACTCTTGAAGAAATTGATTTAGTTTCAAATCAAAATTTGTCTGTTGAGATGTTTCTTATTAGATTAATATACCTCTCAGAGATTACCAAAACACATTATGAAAATTCTGATTTACAACATTCAGAAAATAAGTCTATTGAAATTAATTTAAACAATCAGACTAAATTTGAAAATAAAAATAAAAATGAAAATGAAAATAATGGTAAAACAATAAGTCAAATTAAAAATATTTATCAAGAGGAAAAATTCAAAAAATCAGCTGTGGTAAAAATAAATTCTTTTGAAGAATTAATTAAATTTTGCATTGAAAAAAAAGAGCTACAATTAAAATATGAACTAGAGACCAATGTAAATTTAGTGAGTTTTAAAAATCAAAGTATCGAAATTGCATTTAATGATAATTTAAACAAAAGTTTTGTCAAAGATTTGTCCTCTAAGTTATTTGAATGGACTGGCTTAAGATGGATTATTGCATTTTCAAAAAAAAAAGGAATTCCAAGTTTAAAAGAAGTAGATAAAATCAGTAAATCTAAAATATTAGCTACAGCTGAAAAAAGTAATTTAATAAAAAAAGTTAAGGAACTATTTCCCGATTCAGAACTTATAGATATAAAATTAGATAAAAATAATTAATGACAGATTTTTCAAAAATTTTTGATAAGGCTAAAGAATTAGAAAATTTAATGAAAGATAGCCAAGAAAAAATTAAAAATATAAGGGTGGAGGGTATTTCAGGAGGCAATGCTGTCAAAATGACTTTGAACGGTGATGGTGAAATTATTAATTTATTTATCTCACCTGAAATTTTTAAAGAAGACAAAAGTGTTGTTGAAGATTTAATTAAGGCTGCTCACAATAATGCAAAACATCAGCTTAAAATTAAAACTACAGAGGAAATATCAAAGGCAACAGGTGGATTAGGTGTTCCAGGATTTAAGTGGCCAATTTAATAAATGCAAAATATAAGTGAAATAGAAGAGCTAATAAAATTAATATCTAAACTTCCTGGATTGGGGCCGAAGTCTGCTAAAAGGATCGTTTTAAAATTAATAAATAATAGAGAAGAGTTGACTAAACCAATGGCCAAAGCTTTGGCAGAGGTTTATAATGGCGTTTCTAGATGTAAAAATTGTGGTTCACTAAAATCAAATTCTTTAGGTTGTAATAATTGTAATAGCTCTGATAATAAATTTAACAAGATTTGTATCGTAGAAAATATTTCTGATCAATGGACAATTGAAAATTCTAATATTTATAAAGGATATTATCACATACTTGGAGGCACAATTTCAACCTCAAATGGTTCATCGAAACAAGATTTATTAATAGAGTCACTCATTAAAAGAATAAAAGAAGAAAATATTGAAGAAGTTATTTTAGCTACAAGTGCCACTGTAGAGGGTCAAACTACAGCTTTTTATATTCAAAATAGTTTAAAAGATACTAAAGTTAAACTTTCAAAGTTAGCCCAAGGCCTACCCATTGGTGGTGAAATTGAAAATTTAGATGATGGCACATTGGTTTCAGCATTTAAAAATAGAAAAAAAATTTAAATGAATTAGTTTTTTTTAATTATTCTATTTAAATGTAATAAGGGTTCAGTATAACCTGACGGTTGATGTCGTCCTTGAAATATTAATTCACAAGCAGTTTTAAATGCTATTGATTTATCATAATTTGGAGACATATTTTGATACAGGTTGTCATTAATATTTTGTTTATCAACTATTTTGGCCATTTTTTTTAAAATTTCCAAAACTTGTTTTTTGCTACAAATCCCATGATGAAGCCAATTAGCTATATGTTGCGATGAAATTCTTAATGTTGCTCTATCTTCCATTAATCCTATATTATTAATATCAGGAACTTTTGAGCACCCAATACCCTGGTCTATCCATCTTACAACATAACCAAGTATTGTTTGTGCACTGTTTGATATTTCTTTATTTATATCATCTGTAGACCAATTTGGATTTTTAATAATTGGGATATTTAAAAGTTCAGAAACTTGAGTTTTTTTCCTTTTTTTTAATTCCTCTTGTTTTTTAAAAACATCTATATCATGATAGTGTAGAGAATGTAGAGCTGCTGCCGTGGGAGAAGGCACCCATGCACAATTAGCTCCAGATTCTAAATGAGTAATTTTTTGTTTCATCATATCTGACATTTTATCTGGCATCGCCCACATTCCCTTCCCAATTTGTGCTAGACCAGAAAAACCACAAGATAGACCAATATCAACATTGTTATTTTCATATGCATTAATCCAAGATGACGTTTTCATATCTCCTTTTTTAATCATTGGACCTGCTTCCATTGATGTATGCATCTCATCACCAGTTCTATCTAGAAAACCAGTATTTATAAAAAATACTCTATTTTTAAGAGCTCTTATACATTCTTTAAGATTAACTGAGGTTCTTCTTTCCTCATCCATTATCCCACATTTAATTGTATATTTTTTAAGTCCAATTGCAGTTTCCACTTTGCCAAAAATTAAATCAGTGAATTTCGCTTCTTTTGGACCATGCATTTTGGGTTTAACTATATAAATTGATCCAGTTCGTGAATTTTTGCCAATTTTTAAATCATGTAAACAAGCGATAGATATTACAAAAGCATCCATAATACCTTCAGGAATTTCAGATCCATCAGATAAAAGAATTGAAGGATTAGTCATTAAATGCCCAACATTTCTGTTTAATAAAAGTGACCTTCCATGTAAATGAGATAAATCCCCAGTTTTCAAAACAAAGTTTCTATCTGGGTTTAATTTTCTTATCAACTTTTTTCCATTTTTTTCAAATTCAGCTTTTAGGTTTCCTTTCATTAATCCCAACCAATTTCTATAGCCAAGCACCTTATCTTTTGCATCTACTCCAGCAACAGAGTCTTCATGATCACAAATAGTAGTCACGGCTGATTCCATTATTATATCAGAAATACCTGCTGGATCACTTTTTGCGCTAAAAGCTTCAGGATTAATTATTATTTCAACATGAAGATTATTATTCTTTAAAATTATTGCTGAAGGTTTGTTTGTTTTGCCTCTATACCCAATAAATTTATTTTTATCTTTAATCGTAGTATTTTCATTAATAAGATTTAAAATCAAATCACTTTTTTCAATTGATATCCCCGAAACTTGTGACCAGCTTTTTTTCTTTAATGTAAAATGTTTATCTAAAAATTTCTTAGTATATCTTATTACTTCTTCACCTCTTTCAGGATCATATCTTTCACTGGCGGACTCATCTGATTGAATTATATCTGTTCCATACAAACTATCGTATAAACTCATCCAACGTGCATTAGCAGCGTTTAATGCATATCTTGAATTCATAATTGGTACTACTAATTGTGGTGCTGCTACATTTGAAATCTCATAATCAACATTTTTTGTCTCAATTTTAAAATTAGGACCAGGTTTAACTAAATAACCTATATTTGTTAAAAATTTTTCATAATCTTTTTTGTTTAAATTTGGATTTTCAATATGCCAGCTATCTATATCCATTTGCATTTTTTCTCTTATTTTAATTAATTTTCTATTTTCGGGTGCTAACTCATGAACGCAATTATCAAACTTTTCCCAAAAATCTTTTTGATTTAATTTTGTACCAGGTAATAATTCTTCATTTATAAATTTAAATAATTCATCAGATACTGACAAATTTCCAATTTTTGTATATTTTTCAACTTTACTCATAATATTATAATTATTTAAATTGACATTTTATTGCCGTTTTTAGATATAATAACTTATTTTTTATGAAAAACTATTTAAATTTTGAAAATGAAATTAAAAATTTAGAGTTAGAACTTGAAAATTTAAAGGATCCATATAATCAATCTGGATTAAGCAAAGTTGACACAGATAAAATTTCAATTTTACAAAATGAGATAGAGTCTAAATTAGAAAAAATTTATTCTAACTTAAATGCTTGGGAGACCGCTTTAGTAGCAAGGCATGAGGATAGACCAAAAGCAAAGTTTTTTATTGATAGCTTATTTGAAGATTTTGTATCGTTATCAGGAGATAGATTTTATGGAGAAGATAAATCTGTCATAAGCGGATTTGCAAAATTTGAGGGTAAATCAGTTTTAGTCATCGGACAAGAAAAAGGAGAAGATTTAGAGACTAGAATAGATAGGAACTTTGGAATGATGAGACCAGAAGGTTATAGAAAAACGATTAGATTAATGAATTTGGCAAACAAGTTTAGAATCCCAATTGTAGTTTTCATCGATACACCCGGAGCATATCCAGGTGTTGGTGCAGAGGAAAGAGGTCAGGCAGAGGCAATAGCAAGATCTATAGAATGTTCTATGGATTTAAATGTTCCAACTATTTCAATTATTATAGGCGAAGGAGGGTCTGGTGGAGCAATTGCATTAGCATCTTCAAATAAAGTTTTGATGTTAGAAAACGCAATTTACTCAGTTATATCACCTGAGGGCTGTGCGACTATTTTATGGAGAGATCCAAAAAAAACTTTAGAGGCATCTGAAGCAATGAAAATGTCAGCAAAAGATCTTCTCAAACTAGAGATTATTGATGAAATTATTCCTGAGCCAACTGGTGGAGCCCACAGGGATAGGGATTTAATTTTAGACAACGTAAGAGGCTCACTAAGGAAAAATTTGGATTATTTTTCAAATATGAGTCATGATGAGATTTTAATACACAGAAAAAATAAATTTTTATCTATAGGAAGATCAAAAGGTTTTGTAAGCAACAAAAATACTTCAGAAAACTTAGTGATGAAAATGAATTTAATAAATAAAATTAAATTTTATATAAACAAAAATAAAAATATTTTCTATGCTATACCAGTATTATTAATTTTAATAACTATAGTATTTTTTGTGTTATAAAGCTCCACAACAATATTTAAATTTTTTACCAGTGGCAGGACATTTTTCATTCCTTGAAATCTTTTCATTTTTTTTAACTACAAACAAACATTTAGGATCTGATGATTTAACATTTTGTTGTCTAATTTGATTCTCATCAGTTATTACCTTCAAATTCAATAGTATGGTTATAAAATCTGATTTGAGTTTATTTAGTAAATTTTCAAATAAACTAAATGCTTCTTTCTTATATTCAATTAATGGATCTCTTTGTCCGTAAGATCTTAATCCTATCACAGTTCTAAGTTGTTCAAGATATTGAATGTGTGAAGTCCAGTTTTGATCAATTAATTGTAAAAAAATTCTTTTTTCAATATCAGCAGATCTCTCTTTACCTAATATATTTTCTCTTTGATCTCTTTGATCGTTAAATTTATTTAATATTTTTTCTTTAAAATTAGTGTCATCTATTCCAATAAATGACTCCATTTCTTCTTCTGAAAAAGCCTTACCTGATATCTGCTTAAAATAACTTTTAAATTCACTATTTTTTGGATTTGATAAATATTTTTTTTTATGGGCTAGCAAAGTTAAAATAATTTCATCCAAAAAATCATTACTAATTGACAAAGAATTTTTTGAGTTAATTATATTATTCCGTTGTGTAAAAATAACATGACGTTGATCATTAAGAACATTATCGAATTTTAAGAGTGTTTTCCTCACGTCAAAATTTCTTGCTTCAACTTTTTGCTGTGCTCTTTCTAGAGCTTTATTAATCCAAGGATGATCGATACTTTCTCCATCTTTCAAACCAAGTTTCTCTAAGATGCTATTCATAGATTCTGAACCAAAAATTCTCATTAAATCATCCTCTAAACTGACAAAAAATATTGAATTTCCTTCATCTCCCTGTCTTCCTGACCTTCCTCTTGCTTGATTGTCTACTCTTCTACTTTCCATTCTCTCTGTACCGATTACAAAAAGGCCACCAAGGGATTTTATTTCTAATTTGGATTCTTTGTTATTTTCCTTTCCTCCAAGTTTTATATCTACACCTCTTCCTGATATGCTTGTTGTAATTATAACTGAATTTTTTTTTTCCTGCATTTGCAATTATTTCAGCTTCTTTTTCATGGTTTTTTGCATTTAATATTAAGTGATTAATTTTTTTTTCATCAAGAAGTTTTGAATAATGTTCAGATTTATTTACACTTGCAGTAAAAACTAGAACAGGTTGACCAGTAGAATTAATATTACTTATTTTCTTTATTATGGCTTCGTCTTTTTCCTTTGAAGTTCTAAAAATTTGATCATTCCAATCATTTCTAATCATCTTTTGATTTGTAGGTATAGATACGACTGGCAAGTTATAAATTTCAAAAAATTCCTCAGACTCTGTCACAGCAGTACCAGTGCAACCAGATAATTTTTTATAAAGTTTAAAGTAGTTTTGATATGTTATTGATGCAATTGTTTGATTTTCTGATTGCACTTTTACTTTTTCTTTAGCTTCAATACTTTGATGTAATCCATCTCCAAATCTTCTACCAGGTAGTTGTCTCCCAGTCTGTTCATCTATTATTACTACTTGGTTATCCTTAACTATATAATCTCTCCCATTAAAAAAGAGGTGATTTGCCCTAAGTGCTTGATTTACCAAATGAACTAAATTTAAATTTTCAGGGTCATAAAAATTATTATTTTTAAGCATCCCAGCTGAAGAAAAAATTTTTTCAACATTGTCAATTCCTTCATTAGTTAATAATATATTTTTATCTTTCTCATCTAATTCAATATCTTTAGATTTTAAATTTTTAATTAATTTATCTACAGCAAGATATTGTGCTGTTTTATCCTCTGCTGCACCTGATATCACAAGTGGGGTTCTTGCTTCATCAATAAGACAAGAATCAATTTCATCTACTATTGCATAGTTATGACCTCTTTGAACCATACTCTCTTTTGAATATTTCATATTGTCTCTCAAGTAATCAAATCCAAGCTCTGAATTTGTTGCGTAAGTAATATCGCAATTGTAATTTAACTTTCTTTCTTCATCTGATTGATCGTTGTTTATATAGCCAGACTTTAAACCTAAAAAATTATAGATCTTACCCATATTTTCACAGTCCCTTTTAGCAAGATAATCATTCACAGTTACTACATGTACTCCTTTGTTATCAAGAGCATTTAAGTATGCAGCTAAAACAATAGTAAGTGTTTTACCTTCTCCAGTTTTCATCTCTGCAATTTTATTTTGATGTAATACGACCCCACCAATTAATTGAACATCAAAATGTTTTTCAGATCTTACTCTTTTAGAAGCCTCTCTAACTAATGCAAAAGCTTCAGGCAAAATTTTATTAAAGTCAATTCCTTGTTTAATTTTATCCTTCAGTTCATTTGTTTTTTTTGGAAATTCTTCATCATTTAAACTTGAAATATCTTTTTCAAGTGCACTTATTTCTTTTACGATTTTATCTATTTTATTTAATTCTTTTTGATTTCCAGTTTTAAGGATTTTTGATAAAAAATTTAATGGATTTAGCATTTTTAATTATGGTATATAGTTTAATTGTTTATTCTTATATAGTGTTAAATAAATATTTTTAAATAGCATGACTTTTAACTTTGATAACTTTTTTGATTATAGAAATAAAAACTCAAAAATGGGTCATTTTCAAGACCTAGAGCATATTGATGGGTTGTCGATATCTACTACGAGCGCCAATTTATATAACAGAAAAAGGGATGATTTAGTTATGTTCTATTTTAGAGATGGCGCAAACTATGCATCAGTTTATACACAATCCAAAATAGTTTCTGAAAATATAAAATGGAATCAAAATATAAAATCAAAAAAAATTAGAGCCTTATTGGTCAATACAAGAAATGCAAATGCCTTTACAGGAAAAGAAGGATATAAAAGTTTAAAAATATTGGCAGAGGATTTGTCAACTAAACTTTCTGAGAAACAAAAGATTGATGAAGAAAAACCATCTAGGATAAAATCTTCTGATATAATTTTTGCTTGTACAGGAACAATTGGTGAAAAATTCCCAACAGATAAAATTTTTTCCTCAATACCAGATTTAATAAATAAAATTAAGTATACTCAAAATAAATACATTTGGATTAAAGCTGCAATGGGAATTTTAACAACAGACCTAGTACCAAAGCTTGCAATGGAAGAATGCTTTATAGGTAATAAAAAAATTAAAATTTATGGTTTAGCAAAAGGCTCAGGAATGATTTATCCAAACATGGCTACAACTTTAGGATTTATTTTCACAGATGCATCTATTCCAACGAATATATTGCAAAAATTATTAAAAAAAAATATTACTAATTCATTTAACGCTATTACTTGTGATGGTGACACAAGTACAAATGATATGGTATCAATATTTGCAACAGGCAAAGCTAATAATGTGGAAATTAAAAATATAAATGATGAAAAAATTAAAAATTTTGAAAAATCTCTATTTAGAGTACTTTTGAATTTAGCAAAAAGAGTAGCCGCAGATGGTGAGGGTGCATCAAAATTTGTCTCAATCAGAGTTAAAAATTGCAAAAGTGATGAAGAGGCAAAAAAAATTTCATTTTCAATAGCTAATTCACCTTTGGTAAAAACCGCCATCGCTGGAGAAGATCCAAATTGGGGACGTGTTATTATGGCAATTGGTAAATCAAATGTGAATATTAAATTAAACAAATTAAATTTAAATTTTGGACCATATAAGGTTATTGAAAATGGAATTCTATCAAAATCTTATCAAGAAACAGAAGTTGCAAGTTATATGAAAGGTGAAAATATTGATATTTTAGTAGATATAGGAATAGGCAAAAAGGAATTTACAGCTTACACAATGGACTTTACTAAAAAATATATAGAGATAAATTCTGACTACAGATCATGAGATCTGAAAATAAAAAAGTAAATTTTAAAGATAATGATTAAATATAAACTAATTTGTAATAAATGTAAGAATACATTTGATAGTTGGTTTGGTTCCTCAAAAGAATTTGAAAAACTTAAGAAAAAAAATTTTTTGAGCTGTATAACTTGTAATTCCAATAATGTTGATAAATCTTTAATGGCCCCTTTAATTCTTAAAAAAAGCAAAAAATTTAATAAAAAGGATGAAAAAAATAAAAATATTAAAAATAAACTTAAAGAATACAAAAACTTTATTAAAAACAATTTCGATTATGTAGGTAAAAATTTTGCGTATGAAGCAAGAATTATGCATTATGATAAAAAAAAATCATCAAAGGGAATATATGGAGATGCATCTTTAGATCAAATTAATGAGCTAAAAGATGAGGGAATTGAAACTGAGGTTATTCCATGGATTAATGATAATGAAAACTAAATCTTCCTAAATTCTGCTATGTAGTTAATTGATTTATCTTTACTAAGTTTCCAATAATTTGAAATAATATCAAATTTCATTCCATCTATTTTATTTAGTTTAAGAAAATTTTTTTCTCCAAATGAAATTAATGTTGATGGTTCAACAAATTTTTCCCAATCATGTGTTCCTATCGGAAGCCATCTCAATACATATTCAGCACC
>MDTE01204660.1_pt1 | contig 10595 bp, 12 predicted proteins | sample 811231 | NCBI WGS metagenome assembly MDTE01 (sample SAMN05326651, study PRJNA326480) | marine metagenome | isolation source: seawater | place: Indian Ocean: Red Sea | collected 2010 | reverse complement strand
TCCAAAAGATAATCCAAAATTTCAGGGTAAATCAGATTGGTTACCTGAAATTTATCAAATAGGTATTAGAAATCCTCAAGGTTTAACTTTATCTCCATTTGATAAAAAAATTTACATGAGTAACCATGGAGCAAGGGGTGGAGATTGGTTTGGTGAGGTAAAAAAGGGTGAAAATTATGGATGGAAAATTTTAGGTTGGGGAGGCACAAACTATTCAGGTATTCCTATCGGTCCTAAGTGGAAGCCAGGCTTCACAAAGGCGATACAATATTGGGTCCCATCTATAGCAACGAGTGCCATAACAATTTATAAAGGCAAAGAGTTTAGTGAATGGAATGGACACGCCCTTGTAACATCTCTGAAAGATCAATCCTTAAGAAAATTAATTTTTGACGACTTGTCCAATATAAAAGAGGATATAATTTTTAAAGATAAAATTGGAAGAATAAGAGATATTCAAGTCCATCCAGATAATGGTAAAATTTTTTTTTTTAGGAGGGGATAGCTTATGGATAATGGAAAAAATGAAAAAATAATTTTATTGATTTAATAATTTATTTTTTGCTTTATCAAATTCTTCTTGTGTTAAAATTCCTTTCTCACGTAAATCATTTAATTTTGCAAGTTCATCACTTAAATTATTGTTTTCGTTAATAGTGGTTGCATCATAATCATCTTTATCTAACTGATCTTTATGAGATTTATTTGCCTCTTTAGCACTGAACCCATTCATAATTGCCCTGCCACCCAGATATAAAACAAAAGCAAAAATTGGAATTACTAAACTAAAAAAAATTATTTTTTCCATAAATTAATCTTCGTCTTCTTCTCTCCATTTTTTTTCATATAAAAGATATGCGGCATATACCACAGATATCGTCCCTACTATCATACCATAATCAAATCCCGTTTGCATATCGTGTAAATACCAACCTAACTGCGTTGCACCTATTGTAGGAAAAGTAAGTAATAAAAATATTATACCAATTCTATAAGGATACTTAGGTTTTTTCATACCAATAAGTTAACAGATTAAATTAAAAGATTTAAATATTAAACTTGCGATCTTTTGAAACACTCTATAGTATTTTTTAATAAACAAGCGATTGTCATTGGTCCTACGCCACCTGGAACTGGTGTAAGAGCTTTTGCATTTTTTGAAACTTCATCGAAATTTACATCACCCACTATTCCCTTGTCTGTTTTATTAATTCCTACATCTATTACTATTGCATCGTTTTTAACCCAATCTCCTCTTACCAACTCTGGTATACCAACTGCTGCAACAATTATATCAGCTTCTAGACATTCAGCTTTTAAATCTTTAGTTTTTGAATGAGTAATCGTTACAGTGCAGTTTTCTTTCAAAAGAAGTTGTGTCATCGGTTTTCCATTTAAATTTGATCTACCAACAACAACAGCTTTCTTTCCACTCAAATTTGGTTCAATTTTTTTAATCAAAAGATAACACCCTAAAGGTGTGCATGGAATAGAGCTTTTATATCCAGAGGAGAGATTTCCAACATTCATAGGATGGAACCCATCTACGTCTTTTAAAGGATTTATTGCCTCTATAACTTTTTGTTTGTCTATATGTTTTGGTAAGGGAAGTTGAACTAAAATACCTGAAACACTCTCATCTTTGTTGAGTTCATTAATTTTTTCTAATACTGTTTTTTCCTCTACAGTGTCTGAATATCTGATTACATCAGATTTTAATCCCACCTCTATAGCTGATTTTTCTTTATTTTTTACATATATTTGACTTGGAGTAAGATCCCCAATAAGAATAACAGTTAATCCTGGTACTTTGTTATATTTTATTTTTAATTGAGAGACCTCCTTCTTTAACTCTTCTCTCAATTCAGCAGCAGCTTTTTTTCCATCAATTAAAATCATAATATTTTAAAAAATCATCGGCGCAATGTACAGTTTCATACACATTTCTATAAACCAAATCAATAAAAGAAGTATTATTGGTGAAATATCCAAAGATCCTAAATTGGGTAAAAATTTTCTAATTTTATTTAAAATAGGATCTGTAAGTCTATATGTAAGTTCTAAAATCGAGTAAACAAATCTATTATGAGTATTCAGAACATTAAATGCAATTAACCAACTGATGATAACATTTGCTATAACTACATAAGAATAAATTTTTAAAATTTGGAGAGCTAAATAAAATATTGCTATCATTTTTTTTCAACATAAATAGATTGGCTTGGGAATGCAAATGATGCTTTATTATTTTCTACAATCTTTTTAATTGCTATGGCAAGATTTTCTTTTACTGAAAGCCATTCATTCCAACTATCTGACTTTGTAAAACATCTAACATACATGTCTATAGAACTATCAGAAAATTTATCTACCCTTACCGCTACACCAACGCTTGTATTAAAATCCTCACTTTTGTTAATATGATCCTCAATTTGATCTCTAATTGTTTTCAATTGGTCAACTGTAGTGTCATATTGTAAAGTAATAATCCAGCTAATTAACCAGTTCGAAGTTTCACTAACATTTACAACAGCATTCTCAGCAAATTGAAAATTTGGAATAATTGCTAGGGATTTGTCAAATTTTCTAATTGTAGTCGATCTAAAACCAATTTTTTCAACTATTCCCTCGATAATTCCATCAACAAATATCCAATCTCCGATTTTGAATCTTTTTTCTACTAAAACCAAAATACCAGAAATTAAATTCTTAAACAAATCTTGTGCCCCCAATGCAACAGCAACTCCAAATAATCCAAGTCCAGCAATTATGGGTCCAATTTTAATACCCCACAGTTCAAGAACAGCTGCCAAACCTAAAATAAAAATCAAAATTTTTAATGATTTTATTATCCAACCAATTAATTCCCTTGTTAATAATTTATCTAAGCCGCTTAATATATAAGAGATCGGCTCAATAATTTGATGAATGATCCAAAAAATCAGAATTGTAATTAATGTTCTATTAATTGTATCAACTATTTCTCTACCTTCTATGGAAAATGTCATGTAATAACTTGCAATAAAAAAACCAATAACAATTGGAAAAAATCTTGCAGGCCCAACGAGTGAATTTACAAATGTATCATCTAATTTATTTGTAGTTTTTTTTGAAATTATTTCTAATTTTTTAATAATTAGTTTGCTAATAATACCTCTAAAAATTAGAAAAATTAAAAAGATTAAAATTCCAATTAATATTTGAAATATATCGACACCTAATATGCCTTTATTCCAAACTGATAAAAATATTTCTGAAAAATTGTCAACTATATCCATAATTAAATTTTATATAACAAAAACTCTTCATCACCAGGATTAAAAAGAAAGATTTTTTTCCATTTAATTTCATTCAGTATTGATGAAGTTTTCTCACCTAAACACATTAAATTAGTATCCATCCATAGGCTTTCAATTTTCTCATTTTTAATAAAATTTATGAAACTCATAGCACTATTTTGAGAATAAACATAAACAATTTCAGGAATATTGAGTTTAAGTTTTTCTACAAATTTTGTATCAAAAATAACATTGTGTTTTGTCTTATAATTAATTATCCTTTTTATAGAATAACCCTCCTCAATAAGTTGTTGATCTAAATCAATAGTGACCATTTCCCCGCTAACATAAATTAAATTCCCTTCAGAAGTATTAAAGTTTTGAATAATTAATTCTTTTAAATTTCTTACATTTCCTTCGGCACAAATTATATCTTGAAAACCGACACTTTTGGCCATTTTTTCAGTTGCTAATCCAACACAAAAACATTTTATATTTTTATCAATATTCTTTAAATTTAAAAACCTTATAGCGTTAGCACTTGTAAAAATTATACCACTAAAACTAGCAAGGTTTTCATCATAATTGACTTTTTCAATATCAAGTAAAGGTAAATGAGAAACTGTATGACCAAGTTTTTTAAATTTTGTTATCAATTCTATACTATCCTCTAATGGTCTTGTTAATAGTATATGCATTTTATTTTCTATAAAGTCCTTGTGATTTTGTTTTAAGAATTTTTCCAATTTCTTTACTTAATTTAAAAAAGTCTTTTTTATTTCTCGTTCTCTTTTCATAGTATCTTTTTGATCCATCCAAAGAAAAAAGTTCTGCTTCAATTGTAATTCTATTTTTTTTTAAAGAAGCATGAACACCTATAGCTGTCTCACAGCTTCCTTCTAAAATTTTTAAAACGTTTCTTTCAGCTTTTGCACAAATATATGTCTTTTTATCATTAATTGTCTTTAATAAATTGAAAATCTCCAAGTCATTTTCTCTACACTGCATAGCTATTATTCCTTGACCTGCACTTGGTATAATTTTTTTAACGGAAAATGTTTGGGTAATTTTATCCTCTAAATTCAACAATTTTAAACCTGCGCGTGAAAGAATAATAGCATCATAAAAACCTTTTTTCAGTTTTTTTAATCTTGTGTCAACATTTCCTCTAATAATTTTACAGATTAATCCTTTTTTTATATTTTTAATCTGAAATTCTCTCCTAAAAGAAGATGTTCCTATTATTGAATTTTTTTTTAACTTATTTAATTTTTTTTGATTATTACTTATTAAAATTTCTCTTGGATCATTTCGGGTAAGAAATGAACACGTAGAAAGTCCTTTTGTTTCGATAGCTGGCATATCCTTTAATGCATGAACGGCAATATCAATTTTTTTTTTTAATAAATTGTGCTCTATATTTTTTGAAAAAAGGCCTTTACCACCTATATCAGATAATCTAATATTCTTAATTTTATCACCTTTTGTAACAATTTTTTTTATGTGTATTTGAATATTTCTAAATTTAGGGTTTTTAGTGATCTCATTTTTAACTTTTTGAGCATAAATTAATGCTAATTTACTTCCTCTTGACCCTATAATTATTTTCTTTTTTTTCATACTTGTAAACAGATAGTACTATTTATAAAAACTATTTGTATGATCAAAAAGCCTATAATTCTAGGGATTGAATCTAGCTGTGATGAAACAGCTGCATCAATTATCTCTGAAAATGAGCAAGGAATACCAATAGTATTATCTAATGTAGTTTCTAGTCAAGAAAATGTACATAAAGAATTTGGAGGAGTTGTTCCAGAATTGGCAGCAAGATCACACATTGAAAAAATTGATTGGATTGTTCAAAAGGCAATTGATGATAGTGGAAAAAAAATTGAGGAAATCGATGCTGTAGCGTCTACCGCTGGTCCAGGATTAATAGTTTGTTTGTCTGTTGGATTAAGTTTTGCTAAATCATTTGCCTCAACATTAAATATTCCTTTTGTAGCTGTTAATCATCTTGAAGGTCACGCGTTAAGTCCAAAGCTGAATTCACGTTTAAATTTTCCTTACTTACTTTTATTAATTTCAGGTGGTCATTCACAATTTTTGAGTGTTCAAGGTTTAGGAAAATACAAAAGGTTAGGTACTACTATTGATGATGCTTTAGGAGAAGCTTTTGATAAAACAGCTAAACTTTTAGGAATAGAATTTCCAGGTGGTCCACAAATAGAAATTCTTGCGAAAAAAGGTAATTCTAATCGGTATAATTTGCCTAAACCGATATTTAACAAAGGTGGGTGTAATCTTTCTTTTGCTGGTCTTAAAACTTCGATCTTAAAAATTTCAAAATCAATTGAAACGGAACAAGATAAGTTTGATCTTGCTGCCTCATTCCAAAAAACTATAGAAGAAATTTTATATAAAAAAACAACAGTTGCATTTAGTAAATTTGAAAAAGAAAATATAGTAGAGAAAAAAATATTTGTAGTTGCTGGAGGAGTAGCAGCTAATAAAAATATAAGATCAATGTTAACAAATTTGTGTAAAGAAAAAAAATTTGAAAGTATTTTTCCTCCGATTGAATTTTGTGGTGATAATGCTGCTATGATTGCATTGGTTGGTCTAGAAAAATATAAATTAAACGAATTGAACAACTTTGATCATCCAGCAAAACCAAGATGGCAATTAGATGAAAATGCTTCTTATTTAAAAGGAGCGGGTGTAAAATTTTAATTTTTAAGAATTTTCATTAAATTCAGATAAAATCTAAATTGAGTAAAATTTTTTACTTCTTTTTTTGACTCAATTATTATCCTTTTTAATTTTACTTCATCTTCATCAAAAAATTTCTTAAAGGCATCTATTAATGAATTCATATTATTAGTTTCAAATATGTAACCTCTTTTATTGTTTTCTATAAATTCTTTTCTACCACTTTTACAATCACTACAGATTATTGGAACATTCAAAAATGCTGCATCAAGCATAGCTAAATCTGGACCTTCCCAAAGAGATGTTGAAAAATAACAAAGTGATTTATTTAAATATTTATAAACATTTTTTTGATAACCTTTTAATGTAACATGACTTGAAATTCCTAAATCATGTATTTTTTTTTCTATGATTTTTTTTTGTTCTCCATCACCAATTATTATCAATTCAAGGTCTTTTTTTAAACTTAGAATTTTTTTAAACGCCTCTAATAAAAAAATATAATTTTTTTGTTTAGTTAAACGACCAATCGAAATTATTTTATTTTTTGAAATATATTTTTCATCATCAACATAATTTTTCTTTTTAACAATACCCCTCGCACTAATGTGTGGGTCTTTAATTACAGTAAGTTTTTTCTCATTAAAAATATTTTTTTCTTTCAAAAGATTTTTCGTTTCTTGGGAAGGACAAATTATATTATAAATTTTTTTTTGATTTAATTTCCAAAAAAAAGATCTTAGTAAAGTTAACTTAGGAAACCCTGCAATATTAAGTATTAATTTGATATCTTTATTAATAAAGTTTAATAAAAAAATTGGTAGAGAAGTTATTAAGTGAGCAAATAAAAAATCATATTTTTTTTTATTTAATATCTTTATCAATGGAATTATTGAAAGAATTATAATTAATATCGTATATATTCGACTTCTTAAAAAACCATTTTTTTTACTTTCTTTTAGAAACTTAACATTTAATAATTTAATTTTATTTACTCTAATATCTCTAAATTCATAATTATCCCATTCACCAAAAACATTAATTAGATCAATTTTAAAATTATCTTTTTTTGAAAATTTTATAAAAGAATTAATTAAATTTTGAACATTTGAGGTTGTGCCAACTTTTTGGATAAATGGAGACCAAATTAAAATATTCATTTTTTATAATTATATATTTATAATAGTATAGTAAAATACTATTCTAATGTTCGTCTAAAATATAATTTCATTAAGACTAAAAAGAGATTATAAATTTATAAGATAATGCAATATTGGTTAATTAAATCAGAGCCGAATGTTTGGTCTATTGATCAACAAAAACAAGCTGGAATCAAAGGGGCTGCCTGGGACGGTGTAAGAAATTATCAAGCTGCTAAAAATCTCAAATCCATGAAAAAAGGCGACTTATGTTTTTTTTATCATTCAAATATCGGAAAAGAAATTGTTGGTATAGTAAAAGTCATAAAAGAAGCCTACCCAGATGCAACAGATCAATCTGGGCGTTTTGTTGCGATTACAGTTAAATTTCTCAAAAAATTTGATAAACCGATTTCATTGAGCGAGATTAAAAAAAACAAGAAATTAGGTCAAATACCCTTGATAAAACAAAGCAGATTATCTGTGATGCCAATAGATTCTAAAAGCTGGAAAATTTTAAATAACATGAGTAAGATTTGAATATAAATAAAATAAAATGCCAAAAAAAAAGAAAAAAAGAAAAGTAATAAAAAGATTCTCTAAAAAAAGAGTGATTAAAAAAAGAAGAAAAAATATCTCCAAAGGAAAAAAAAGAAAAAGAAAGATAAAAAAAAATAAAAAAAAAATTGATAAAAGAAATGAACCTTCCGAATTAATAATTAAGACCAAACCTCAGTGGGTAAAAACTAGTATTGTAGATAAAAACCAATATCAAAAAAAATATAATGAATCGATTAAAAATAATGAAGGATTTTGGAAAAAAGAAGGAAAAAGGATCACTTGGATAAAACCATACAAAAAAATTAAGGATGTAAAATACAGTTCAAAAGAGGTAAGGATTAAATGGTTCGAAGATGGAACTTTGAATGCTTCAGCGAATTGTATTGATAGACATTTAAAAGATAAAAAAGATAAAACTGCAATCATTTGGGTTGGAGATGATCCAAAAGATAACCAAAGAATCTCATATAAACAACTTCATCAAAAGGTATCAAGAGCTGCTAATGGTTTAAAAAAATTAGGAATTCAAAAAGGAGATAGAGTAACAATTTATTTAACAATGATACCAGAACTTGCTGTTCTAATGTTAGCATGCGTAAGGATAGGAGCGGTACACTCAATTATTTTTGGAGGTTTTTCGGCAGAATCTATTTCGGGAAGAGTAAATGATTGCGAGTCTGAATTTATTATAACTGCAGACGAAGGTCTTAGGGGTGGTAAAAAAATACCTCTAAAAGCAATAACTGACGAAGCATTATTAGGTTGTCCTAATGTAAAAAAATGCATTGTTGTAAAAAGAACTGGAAATGAAATTGATTGGAATGAAAATAGAGATATTTGGTATCATGATTTAATTAAGGATGTTTCTAATGAGTGTGAACCTGAAGAGATGAATGCTGAAGATCCAATGTTTATTCTTTATACCTCCGGATCTACAGGTAAGCCTAAAGGAGTATTACATACTACTGGTGGATACATGGTTTATGCATCAATGACTCATCAATACATTTTTAATTATAAACCAAAAGATATTTACTGGTGCACAGCAGATATAGGTTGGGTGACAGGACACAGCTATATAATTTATGGACCTCTTGCTAATGGGGCGACAACGATAATGTTTGAAGGTGTTCCAAATTATCCAGATAGTTCAAGGTGGTGGCAAATAGTAGACAAATATAAAGTAAATATTTTTTACACTGCTCCAACGGCTATTAGAGCTTTAATGAGAGAGGGAGATGGTCCAGTTAATAAGACTTCGAGAAAATCTTTAAAATTATTGGGAACAGTAGGTGAACCAATTAATCCTGAAGCTTGGATGTGGTATTACAAAGTTGTTGGTGACTCTAAATGTCCTATAGTTGATACATGGTGGCAAACAGAAACGGGTGGAATAATGATTGCACCTCAAACAGGAGCGATCCCTTTAAAACCTGGTTCTGCAACTAAACCTTTTTATGGAATTAAACCTGTTTTAGTAGATAAAGATGGGAAAGAAATTAGAGGTGCCGGAGAAGGTAGGCTTTGTATCTCTCAGTCATGGCCAGGTCAAATGAGAACCGTCTATGGAGACCATCAAAGATTTATTGATACATATTTCTCACAATTCAATGGTAAATATTTTACAGGGGATGGTTGCAGAAGAGACAAAGACGGATATTATTGGATTACTGGAAGAGTAGATGATGTAATTATAGTATCTGGTCATAACCTAGGAACTGCAGAAATTGAAAGTGCGTTCGTTGCACATCCAAAAGTTGCGGAGGCTGCAGTAGTAGGTTACCCACATGACATTAAAGGAAATGGGTTGTATTGTTATGTGACTCTAAATGCAGGCGAACAAGAAACTGGAGAGCTTGAAAGAGATCTAAAACTCTGGGTAAGAAAACAGATTGGACCCCTTGCCACACCAGATTTAATTCATTTTACTCCTGGCCTTCCAAAAACAAGATCTGGTAAAATTATGAGAAGAATTTTAAGAAAAATTGCAGCTAATGAACATGGACAATTAGGAGATACTACGACTTTGGCAGATCCGAGTGTTGTAAGCAGTTTAGTTGAAAACAGAAAAAATATTTAAAACTTTATTCTTTCTTTAAATTCTTTTTTAATGATATCCCATTTCAATATTGCTGAATTTAATACAATTTTACGATCGAGTTCTTTTAAATTTTCAGCAATAGGTGACCACTTGTATAAGGATAATGCACTCGAATTAAATGGAAGACTATTACAGTAACTTTTCCAATCTAAATTTTGAAATCTTTCTGTAAAAATTTTTTTAGTTTTATCAATTATATCTAACGGCATTCTATTAGAAGTTTCGTCATCTAGAATATTAAAAAAAATGTCTTTTGCTTTATCAGTATCTCGATAATCAAAATTTACGTATAAATACGAAAAAGTATAAAATGTGAGATCTTGAAGAGCATCTGCATAAATATTCCACTTAGCTGTATTTACTGACTTCATAAATTCATCATTCTCAAAATGAAGAACATATCGTGTCCCCATCCTAGTTTTTAGATAACCATAAAGTGTTACTTGTGTTACCCATGCTGATTTCGTTTGAATAAAGTTTTCAAGCTGGTTTAAATCACTTATTTTTTGTTTAGGAATAAAAGCTTTAAATAATGCAAATAAATATATCTTAAAATCTCTCCAGGTTAGATCTTTCCAAGTTAATTTATATTTTGCCATAAAATAAGCTAATTATCTGATTTATACCTCAAAAAACCACTTTTTTTGTACAATTTTAACACTTTAAATCTTTTTCATAATGGTTATGGTTTCGGCCAGTTATAACTAAACAGAGAGAGGTTAAAATGTCAAAACAGACACAACATTGGGAAAAAACCAGAGGTCTGCTAATTGTTACGTTAGCAATTTGGTTTGTATTCTCAAT
>MDTE01140831.1_pt1 | contig 10595 bp, 10 predicted proteins | sample 811231 | NCBI WGS metagenome assembly MDTE01 (sample SAMN05326651, study PRJNA326480) | marine metagenome | isolation source: seawater | place: Indian Ocean: Red Sea | collected 2010 | reverse complement strand
GCTTAAAAAAGAGGAATTTTCCTTCCAAGATTTCATTGCATTTTTCTGGACTAATTTGTAGGCTTCTTCTCTAGAAAATCCAACGACTGTGAGCTCCAATAAAACTCTCTGAGAAAAAAATATTCCATTTGTAATATTCATATTCTTAAGCATTTTCTTAGGATAAATATTTAAATTTTTTACTACGTTGTTTAATCTAGCTAATGCGAAGTCTAAAGCTATTGTTGTATCTGGTCCGATATTTCTTTCAACGGCCGAGTGTGAAATATCCCTTTCGTGCCATAAAGCTATATTTTCTAAAGCGGGTATTACACTTGATCTAATTAATCTTGCTAAACCTGTTAGGTTTTCACTTAATATTGGATTTTTTTTATGAGGCATTGCAGATGAACCTTTTTGGTTTTTCCCAAAAAATTCCTCTACCTCCAATACCTCAGTTCTCTGTAGATGCCTTATCTCAGTTGCAAATCTTTCTATTGAACTTGCAATAATTCCAAGTGTGGAGAAAAATTGAGCATGTCTATCTCTAGGTATAATTTGAGTAGAAATAGGCTCAACATTAAGCTTTAGTTTTTTAGCTACATACTTTTCAACTGAAGGGTCTACATTAGCAAAAGTACCTACAGCACCTGAAATTGCACAAGTTGAAATCTCCTTAATTGACTCATTTAATCTTTTTTTATTTCTAAGAAACTCTTGATAAAAGGTTAATAGTTTAAGACCAAATGTAGTAGGTTCAGCATGAATGCCATGGCTTCGACCAATACACAAAGTATACTTATGTTTTTTAGCTTGTTTTTTTATTGAGGCAAGTAATTGATTTATATCATTCAATAAAATTTCCCCTGATTGTTTAAGTTGTAAATTGAAACACGTGTCTAAAACATCAGAGGAGGTCATACCTTTATGAAGATATCTAGCTTCTTTACCAACTTTTTCGGTAATAGAGGTTAAAAAAGCAATAACATCATGTTTGACTTTATCTTCAATTTGCAAAATTTTTTTTACATTAATCTTTGCTTTAGATTTTACTTTTTTAGAAACTCCTTTTGGAATAATTTTTAATTTTTCCATTGCTTGAGCTGCTGCCAACTCAATGTCTAACCATATGGAATATTTGTTTTTATCTTCCCAAATACTTTTAATATGTTTTCTAGAATATCTTTCTATCATTATTTTGACAAAGTAAAAATCTCACAACCGTCTTTAGTTACACCTACAGTATGTTCAAATTGTGCAGATAAAGATTTATCTTTTGTTACAGCTGTCCAGCCATCGTTTAAGGTTTTAGTTTCGTATTTTCCAAGATTTATCATTGGCTCAATAGTAAAAATCATCCCAGCTTTAATCTTTTCACCTGTTCCTTTCTTTCCATAATGTAAAACATTAGGCTCTTTATGAAATTGTTGTCCAATACCATGTCCACAAAAATCTTGCACCACAGAAAATCCTTCAGCTTCTACATAATTTTGTATAGTAGATCCGATATCTCCTAAACAAACATCTTCTTTAATAATCTCAATCGCCTTAATCATCGCCTCGTGTGTAACCTTAACTAATTTTTTAGCTTTAACTGAAACATCACCAACTTCAAATGTCCTACTTGTATCTCCATGCCAACCATCTTTTAAAGCAGTCACATCTACGTTAATTATATCTCCATCATTTAAAATTTTGCTAGACGGTATTCCATGACAAACAACATGATTGGCTGACGTACAACATGATTTAGGAAAGCCTCTGTAAAATAAAGGCGCAGAGTAGGCACCATGATCATTTATGTATTCATAACAAAGATTGTCAATTTGGTCAGTTCGAATTCCGGGTTTTATAATTTTGGCTACTTCTTCTAAAGCACCCGCAGCTATCTTACCGGCGACTCTAGTTTTTTCAAAAGATATCTTAAAATTTTCAATCATCAAAATTTGAATTCTATATTACGATTTAGTTCTATTCCTTTTGTTGAAAATTTACAATCATAGCAAAGAACTTTTAAATTTTTCTTAACAGCTTTTATTAATAATTCACAATATTCAGGATCTATATCTTTAGCTAATTCAAATTTATTACAGTCATTTCTTTGAATTACAAAAAGAAGATAAACCTCAAATCCTTTCTTTTTAGCATTTAATAATTCTTTAATATGTTTTAAACCTCTTGTGGTAATTGCATCAGGAAATTCAGCTATTCGATTTTTTCTAGAAAGAGTTACATTTTTAACCTCGACAAAAGTTTTTTTATTTTTTTTTGTCAATAAAAAATCAAATCTTGTATTCTGTCCGAATTTAACTTCTTTTTTAATACTATCTAAATTTTTAAAATCTTTTATTGAACCTTTGTTCAAGGCATCAAAAACAATTTTGTTTGTTAAGTGAGTATTGATACCTATTTTCGATTTTTGATCTTCAATTATTTGTAACGAATATTTAAGTTTTCTTTTAGGATTATTAGATTCACTTAGCCAAACTTTATTCCCTTTTTTCAATAAACCCATCATTGAACCCGTATTTGGACAATGTGCTGTGATAACAATATTACCGATTTTAATATCGACAAAAAAACGTTTATATCTTTTTATAAATTCACCTGATATTAATGTTTTATTAAAGTTCATGTATAATCAATAATGTATGAGGAAAAAAAAGAAAGTAAATGCAGCAATTTTAATAATTGGGAATGAAATTTTATCTGGAAGAACGCAAGATAAAAATATTGCATTTCTAAGTAACTGGTTAAATCTTAATTGTGGAATAGCAGTAACAGAAGTAAGAATTATACCTGACGTTGAAAAAACAATTGTTGAAAACATCAGGTTATTATCAAAAAAATTTAATTACGTATTTACTACTGGGGGTATAGGGCCAACACACGATGACATTACTGCAAAGTCTATAGCCAAAGCATTTAAAGTTAAATATGGATTTCACAAAGAAGCCTACAAAATACTTGAAAAATATTATGGAAAAAAAAAATTTAATGAGGGAAGAAAAAAAATGGCAAAGATGCCTAAAATAGCAAAGTTAATTTACAATCCCTCCAGTGCAGCTCCAGGATTTATAACTAAAAATGTTTTATCTCTTCCTGGAGTGCCATCAATTTTGAACTCAATGATTGAAAACTGTAAAAGATATCTAGTGAAAGGTCTTAAGGTGCATAGTAATACAATAAATCTTTTTACAGTTGAAAGTAATATTGCCAAACAATTAGAAAATATTCAAAAAAGATATATTAAATTTGTTGAAATTGGCAGCTATCCTTTTTTTCGATTAGGAAAAATTGGAGTATCAGTAGTTTCAAGATCCACTTCAAAATCAAAGTTAAATCTTGTTAACAAAGATTTAATGAGAGCAATTAAGTTAAAAAAAATAAAAATTCTTAATATTTAAATAAGACTAAGCACTTCATCGACTTCAATTGAATTTATATCTTTTGTTTTATGAATAATTTTACTATCTAAAACTTTTGTGAACTTATTTTTTGGAGCAAATTTTTTTGAGTTTGTTGGTCCAAATAAGACAATCATAGGAATATTAGCCAAAGATATCATATGCATAACTCCGTTATCAATAGATACAGCTGTATTTAATCTTGAAGCTAAAGCAGTCACCAAAGCAGGACATGATATATCTGAGTTGAGCTCAGGAAATACTGCTGAGGGAACTTGATTTTTAATTTTTTCAATTAATTCACTTTTGTTCTTTTCAATAAAAAAAACTGGAACTTTATTTTTAGAAAGTATCTTATTTGCTAGTGCAGTAAATTTATAAATAGACCAACTTTTCTTTCTATACTCATTTCCTTGAGTTATAGAAAAGCCTACATAATTTGAATGAGGAAGAAGTTTTTTAGCTTCATTTAAAATTTCTTTTGATAATTTATTTACCTTAAATTGTTTTTCAATTATGTCTTCTTCAATAAATAAACTAAGATTTTCTAAATGATTTAAAGAATTAGATTGTATTTTTTTTGAGGAAAAAATGCCATTAAAAGTTCTGGAGTAAAATGATTCATGAGGTATTCTTTTCAAAATTAGTGAATTTCTAAACTTAGTTTGTAAATCAATTATAAGATCAAATTTTCCAAAAGCTTTTTTTGACGCTCTTTTATTTGCTAAAAAAAAATGCCACCATCTGAAACCAAAATATTTAAGACCTAGATCTAAGGTTTCTAAACTAATATTATATTCTTTTAATTGCCCATTAAAATGATTTGAGTGAGCTCCCAAATAATAAAATTTTGCTTTTCTAAAATGACTTTTTAAACTTATTAATAATGGAAACAATTGTATAGAGTCTCCCAGTCCGCCACCAGAATTATAAATTAAAATTTTATTAATCATTTAATTTACTTTATACAATATAAATTTTACCATATACCAATGATTTATATGATAATTTAAAATGAATAAAAATGAATTTTTAAATATTAAATCTATCTTAGATAATAACGAATTATTTGTAAAAAAAGAAAATATTTATATAGATAAAAGATTAGAGGACTATTCTTCAAATTTTGGTCTTCAATGGAATAAGTTTCCGACTACACAATTTGATTCTCATACCGGATTTCCCTTAACAAAAAAAAGATTACTAGATTCAAGTGAGTGGAAACTAAATGAAATCAAAGATAAACTAATCATTGAGCTAGGTAGCGGTGCTGGACGATTTACAGAAATATTAATTGCAGCAGGCTCGTATGTGGTTTCTGTAGAAATGTCTAACGCTATTAATGTAAATTCATTTAATAATAATTCCAAAAATATAATTTTCATAAAATCATCAATTAATAATTTAAAATTCTTAAATAATTTGTTTGACTATGTTCTTTGTTATGGAGTTGCCCAACATACACCAAATATTTTGGAGACTTATAAATCTTGTTATGAATTTGGAAAAAAAGGTGGAAAAATATCAATTGATCATTATATCAAAACAAATTTTCCCACAACTAAAAGTATTTGGAGGCCTCTTACAAAAAGAATAAAGCCAAGTTTACTATTAAAGATCATAAAATTTTATATTCCATATTTTTTTCCTATAGATACTTTTATTAAAAAAAAGCTTCCTAGATTTCTAAATAAAATAGTAAAGATTATCTTGCCTATACCTTGCGTCAATTACACCGATGTAGAAAATATACCTCAAGAAAAAAAAAAATTAATCGAGTGGGCAATCATGGATACTTTTGATGCATTAGGTGCAAAATATGATTTTCCATTAAATACTCAAGAGTTGGACAACATTGCAAAAAATATTGGTTTAATTAATTTCGAAATTAAAATTAGAAATCACGTTATTGTTCTTAATGCTATTAAATAAATAAATAATTATTTTAATTTACCTTCATCTCTTAATTGTTTTCTAATTTTCGTTGCTGATATGTCTTGTATTTTCTCAGGTAAAACGATTTCTTCTAATTTGTATCCAACTCCTCGCCCATAACAAATATTTGTAATATTGGGCACAAGTATAATTTTAAATCTTCCTTCAAAATCTGGATTTAATTTTTCATGTATTGTTTTTTTTATTGTCTCAAAGTCAAAAGGATTATCATCAACTCCCTGAACATCTCTTACCATAATAATAACTTGACCAGTTTTTTTAATAATTTCCTCAAATAATGTTTGATGTCCTAAATGCCAAGGTTGCCATCTTCCAAGCATTTGAGCAGTTGGTTTTTTATTATCCCATTGATATGGCACTATTTTATCAGAAATTTTTAATGACCAAATTTCAGCGTTTTTTTCTGTTACTCTAAAATCAAATTTTTCTGGTTTAACAAAAACTTTGTTAGTATCTTCAAATCTTCCTTCTTTTATTGTATCGACCCAAATTAAAATGTCTGGGGCGAATAATTCACGTCCTTTAGGCGTAGGACAAACAAAGTCAGCAATTACTTTATGACCTTCTGATTTGTATTTATTTGCATAATCTGCCATTCTTTGCGCTTGTCTATTTCTTCCCTCTACAGAAAAATCCCAATCATTTGCTTCTTTTCTTATTTCGTCAGCATTTAACCATTTCGCATTTAATAACTTTACTAGTTTTGATGCCAGAGTAGTTTTGCCAGCTCCAGGTAAACCCATTATTAAAATTTTCATTTGAGCTTATTAACAAAAAAAAAACTAAAAGTCTAATACGACATTGTAAAATCATAATACATTAAGCTAGGATCTAGTATTTTAAAATTAATATTAAACTTCTTCAATTTGCCTTTAAAATGATATTCATTAGCGTTTAAATAAAAATTGCTGAGGATTTAAAGTGTTTTGAAGGTTAAATATCTAATCAAATAATTTTAAAGACTCACCTGAACTACTACCTGAATTTCAAAATAAAAATTTTCATCTTTTAGTGATCAAATTGAAATGATTAAAATATTTTTTAGCTGTAATTTCTGAATTAAAATTTTTCATAATATGTTTATATCCATCTATAGCTTTAAGATTCCATTTTTTTTTATTTTTAATAAAATCTTGTAATGCAATTAGTAATTCATCTTTTCTATTAACATTAATTAATTTTGAGTTTTTACTATTTAAAAATTCTGTTATTGCACCAGCCTTAGTAGCTAAAACAGGTTTTTTCATAATTAAAGCCTCAGCCATGGATAATCCGAACCCTTCAAAAGTTTTTGTTAACGACATAACAAGATCTAATTTTTTTATAATTTCTAAGTTACTGCAGTTTATATAGCCAGTTATTTTAATTACTTCATTTAATTTATAAAATTTTATTTTTTTATTAATTTTTATTAATTCATCGTTTTTAACTGGACCAACAAAAAAAACTTTTATTTGTTTTCTAAATTTTAGTGGCATTAAATGTAGAACCTCAATTAAGTCATAATGACCTTTGTAACTTTCAATTCTTGCTAACATTCCTATTTTTAAAATTGAATTATTTGAGGTTTTAAAAATTTTATTTAAATTTACTCTTTTTTTATTATTACTTGATAATGAAACACCGTGATGAATAATTTCTGAATTCTTTATATTTTCTAATAATCTTGTATTTTTTTTAATGTTAAGTTTTACAGCCTTTGAACCAAAAATAATACTTGTTGCACATCTTGATATGAATATATCCATTAAACTAATAAAAAATTTCCAAACCATTGGTTCAGTATATGAATGATGGATTGATAAAATTCTTTTAGGAAATCTTAATATTTTTGCTGAAATTAAGCTTGCTGCATCACTTCTAAAGTTTCCATATCCTCCACATGCAGCAAAGATTAGGTCTGAATTTTTATTCTTAAGAATGTGATAGAATTGAAATATGGATAATAAAAATAAGATAGGTCTTAATAAGAAGTAAAATATTTTAATTATTTTATTATTAAAAATAATTGCATTTAACGATGAATAAGTAATTAGTTTGAATCTTTTATTTTTTATATTATTTTTTAAACTTTCAATTCCTTTATTATTTTTATTAGTAATTAATAAAATATCTATATTTTTTAAAATCTTACTATTTACTAGGTTTTCTAAATAGGTGTTCATTCCACCATATTCTAAATTTTCCCAAACGATAGTAATTTTCTTTATAGGTTTTCCCATTATTTTAATGATCGAATTAAGGTAATTAAATAAATTATTGAATATATATATAACAGTTTTTTTTACTTCTTTAAAACTCTTGTGTATTAATATATTAACAATAATAATAAAAATAACACAGTGCCCTCGTGGTGAAATTGGTAGACACAAAGGACTTAAAATCCTTGCCCTTTTGGGAGTGCCAGTTCGAGTCTGGCCGAGGGCACCAAATTGAAAAATGTTTAAACCAATAATTATTTCAGATAAAAATTCAAAATCCTTAAAAATAAAAAAAAAAATAAGTCATATTTTTAAGTCAAGCAGTCTAAACAAACCTAACATTGTTATAGTAGTAGGTGGTGATGGATTTATGCTCCAAACATTAAAAAAAAATAAAAAAAAAAAGTAAACTTTTTTATGGGATCAACTCAGGAAATTATGGATTTCTTATGAATAAATTTTCTAAAAAACAATTAATAAAAAATATTAATAAATCGAAAATGATTAATATTTCCCCTTTAGAAATGATTGTGATTACAAAAAATAAAAAAAGAAAAGTTATAGCTATAAATGAAGTCTCAATACTGAGGCAAAGTAGACAAGCTGCAAATTTATCAATTAAAAATAAATCTAGTTATCTAATGAAAAAATTAGTTTCAGATGGTGTACTTGTTTCAACTCCTGCTGGAAGTACAGCATATAACCTATCAGTTCATGGTCCTATATTAAGTTTAAATTCAAAAAAAATATCAGTCGCTCCGATAAGTGCGTTTAGACCACGAAGATGGAGCGGTAAAATTGTAAGTGATAAGTCAAAAATAATTATTACAAATTTAAACTATTTAAAAAGACCAATTAGTGCAGTAGCTGATAATATTGAAGTAAGAAATGCTAAGAAAGTAATTATAACAGTTCAAAATAAAATAAAATTTAATCTTCTATACGATAAAAATAAGAGTTTACAAAAAAAAATTAAATTAGAGCAATTAATAAAAGAAACCTCTTAATTTGGTGCCCTCACACGGACTCGAACCGCGAACCTATTGATTACAAATCAATTGCTCTACCAATTGAGCTATGAGGGCTTGAGAATTAAATAAGATAAAAAGTTAAATTCTTCAAGTTAAATATATTCTTTCATCTCCCATAAAAAAAATGACTTATTTTTTTTCTCTATGGTATATAACTAGTAAATTTTATTAATTCAAATTAAAGAGTATTCGTATTTAATGACTGCAATAATACATATTGGCTCTTCGAAAGCCGCAAGCACATCTATTCAATCATACTTTCAAACTTTAAGTGATGATTTTGCCTATTTTGGAATAAATATCGATATGCAGAAATTTAAGATCCAAGGACTTGGTCATTCTTTTTTAGATGAAGATTGTCAAAAACTTACTTACGTTTTAAATAATTTAGATAGATATAAAGGACTTGACCCTCAACTTAGGCAAAACATTCAAAAAAAAGTAAAATTAGCACAAGACCAAAACAAAATCTTTTTTTACTCTTGTGAGAGTATATGTGAATCGCCATCATTGTATTTGGTGATGGAAATTTTTAGGGAAATTTTTAATGATTTTAAGATTTTGTATATAGTAAGAAATCAATTTGATATTATAAGTTCATTGTATCGCTTTGAGGGACACAAATCTTCCCATTTGATTGGAAAACAAAAATTTAAATACGTCAGCTTTAGTGATTTTTTTGACCAAGCTGTATTTAATGATAAAAGAAGAGGTGGCCACAAAAGTAATTACTGGATTCATGATTATATAAGAATATATAATTATTATCAAAACATAGATATTATTTCAAAGTTTATATCTGAAGAAAATATTTTAGTATATCCTTTTGAAGATATTGAAAAAATAAATGATCTTAACCAAATCTTAAAATTTATTGAAAAAAAAATAAATAAAAAAATTTCTTCTTCAACCTTATACGATAAAGACTCTTTTAAACCTCTTAATATCAGTAACAATAAAAGTTCTTTTTTTAAATTATACGCTTTTTTGAGTGCCTTAAACATAAATCCCAAAAAATTGAATTCAAAAGTGAAGAATTTTATTAATTACAAAAAATTCATCAAAAACTCTAGTAATTTTAAAATAGAAGATAAATATTTTTTAGAAATAAAAAAACTTTTTTTAGAAGACAATTTAAAACTTATTGAAAAATTTGACTCTCTCAAAGACTATAAGGCTAAATATTTATTTGAAAAGTGACTAAGATAAAAATTATTTGATAAATTGAAATATGTGATGACAAACTACTGATACAGTATTAGAAATATTTAAACTCTCAATACTGTCATTCATATTCACTTTAAATTTAAAATCTGAATTTTCCAGAGTTTTTGCTTTGATTCCATATCCCTCAGATCCAAATAACAAAACGTTTTTTCCTTTCCAATTATTTTTAGTAAAATCTTTTGTAGCAGAGACATCAAATGCACTTATCCAAAACTCTTTAGTTTTTAAATATTTTAGAGCGGTATTTAAATTTGAAACCTTGAATATTTTAATATGTTCAGTTCCACCACTTGCACTTTTAAAAAGTAATTTACTTTTAGATGGAAATGACCTCTCCTTAACAATTAATCCATCAATATTAAATGCTACGGCACTTCTAATAATTGAACCGATATTACGTGGATCTGTTACTTCTTCCAATGCAATTAAATTAATATTTTTATTTTTATTATGTAATACAAATTCTTTAAGAGTTATTTCCTCAATTTGCTCAACCTCAGCCACCAAACCTTGGTGTGCAGTTTCATCTCTACCACATAAATTATCTAGTTCTTTTCGTGATTTAAAAAAAACATTTACTGACTTAAACAAATTTAATGATTGATTTTCTCTATTAAGTTTTTTTTGAGCATCTTCAGTTAAAAATACTCTTTCAATTTTTCTTGATGGGTTTTTTAGAGCTTCCAAAACTGGATGTTTTCCAACAATTAAAAAAGTGGTTTTTTTCATGATTTTTAAGCAATTTTTTCAAATTACTAGCATATTTTAAGGCAAAATGATTTATTGCAATTATT
>MDTE01098817.1_pt1 | contig 10595 bp, 9 predicted proteins | sample 811231 | NCBI WGS metagenome assembly MDTE01 (sample SAMN05326651, study PRJNA326480) | marine metagenome | isolation source: seawater | place: Indian Ocean: Red Sea | collected 2010 | reverse complement strand
GCCGCTGGGTCGCTTGATGCGACCGATTTATGCATGGTATGGCGATATGGAATTTGTGCCGCACTTCTGGCATTTACTTGGGTTTGGCCGATTTCGCGTTGATTTAATGGTGCACGATCCAGTGAACCCGAATCTGTTTTCTTCGCGAAAAGAGCTCGCCCAATATTGTGAACGTGTCATAACGGATGGATTCTCACGCTTACTCTCCGGTCGGCCGAAATGCCCACCTCCCATTGATGGTCCGAGCACCGCTTGAAAGCATTATCATAGGGGTGTTAATGTACGTTTCGACTTTGGAAAAATGACTGGCGCAGAGCGCTTCTTGAACTGATGACCCTTTGGGTAGTGGTTGCCCTCGGAGAGCAGGACGTCTCACGGTGACGAAAAAGCTCTTCATCAAATCATACGGTTGCCAGATGAATGTGTACGACTCCGCGCGTATGGCCGATTCGCTTGCCGTCGCCGGATACGTTACATCCGATTCACCGGATGGCGCTGATATTGTTATACTAAACACTTGTCATATTCGGGAGAAAGCCGCAGAAAAAGTTTATTCCGAATTGGGCCGAATGCGCCACCTTCAGAATCGCAAGCGTGAGGCGAATGGCGATCGAATGCTGATTGCGGTTGCTGGCTGTGTGGCACAGGCCGAAGGGGAAGAGATAATGGCGCGTGCGCCATTTGTTGATATTGTCCTAGGGCCTCAAACTTATCATCGGCTTCCAGAGCTGATTGAAAAAGCGCTTCAAGAGGAAGATGGTCGGGCGATAGACATCGAGTTTCCCACCGAGGATAAGTTCGATCACCTACCTGAAGAGACGGTTTCTAAGGGTATATCGGCATTCCTTACAATCCAGGAAGGATGTGATCGATTTTGTACCTTCTGTGTCGTGCCCTACACACGCGGCGCCGAACATTCGCGCCCTGTCGCGGCGATATTGAGTGAGGCACGGCGCCTCGTAGCAGCAGGAAGCCGGGAAATCACGCTTCTTGGCCAAAACGTCAACGCCTACCACGGTGCTGGACCGAACGGCAGTGACTGGGGTTTGGGTCGCCTAATTCGGCATCTCGCAGAAATTGATGGCTTGTGGCGCATTCGTTACACCACGAGTCATCCCCGCGACATGGACGATGAATTAATAGAGGCGCATCGAGATGTGCCACAATTGATGCCGTTCCTTCACCTTCCTGTGCAATCTGGCTCGAATCGAATGCTCGCTGCGATGAATCGTCGACACACTGCCGACGAATATCGTAAACTTATTGATCGTTTGCGTGAAGCTCAACCAAACTTGGCACTATCATCGGACTTCATCGTCGGTTTTCCCGGCGAGACGGACAAAGATTTTACCCAAACCTTGCGGTTGATTTCCGATATTGAATACGCGCAAGCGTATTCATTTATATACAGTGCTCGTCCTGGAACGCCTGCGGCGGGAGCAGAAAACTTAGTACCGGAAGGGGTGAGCCGCGATCGCCTCGAATCGCTTCAGCAATTACTCCGTGCACATCAGGACGCGTTTAATCAAAAGCAATTGGGACGTGTTCTTCCTGTCCTTATTGAGGGGGAGGGTCGAAGGGATGGACAAGTCGTCGGCCGCTCGCCGTTTAACCAACCAGTGCATTTTGATGCGCCCGCCCAACAAGTCGGCTTGATCGCGGAGACCCGCATTCGCGAAGTTTTATCTAACAGTCTGCGTGGTGAGGTGGTCGACTTGGCGCAGCGGAGGTCCTCGCTGTGACGATGGTGTCGAGTGTCGGAGAGCGTCAAACGCTGCGAGTTTCCTTTGATGACAATAGATTGTTACCGATGCTTTACGGCGAACATGATAAGCACCTCTTGCAGATCGAACTTCGACTCGGGGTTTCACTCATCAGCCGTGGAAATCATCTAACAATTTCAGGTCCGGTTGATTCCGCGCGCATCGCTCGTTCGGCGCTTAATGCGCTCTATCGCCGGCTGACTAAAGGTCAGTCGGTCGAAACGGCTGATGTCGACGCCGCAGTGAGAATGGCGCGTGGTGGTCTCGATGTGTCACGAGACGATCAGCCGGTTATCCAAACTCGTAAGAAACGTATTCTACCGCGCTCCCCAAGGCAGGCGCGTTATATAGAGGCCATCGCCGCGTGTGATCTGGTGTTCGGCCTTGGTCCAGCGGGCACGGGAAAGACCTACCTTGCGGTTTGTTCTGCTGTTGCCATGATGGCGACAGGACAAGTGGACCGTATTGTCTTGTCACGCCCTGCGGTTGAGGCGGGAGAACGCCTCGGCTTTCTTCCTGGCGATATGCGAGACAAAGTAGACCCCTATTTGCGGCCGCTTTATGACGCTTTGTATGACACGATGCCGGTTGACCAAGTTGCCAAGAAGATGGAGACAGGTGAGATCGAGATCGCGCCGCTTGCCTTCATGCGCGGGCGGACACTATCGGACGCATTCGTCATACTCGATGAAGCGCAGAATACAACGCCGATGCAGATGAAGATGTTTCTGACGCGTCTAGGTGAAAACAGCCGTATGGTTGTGACCGGCGATCTCAGCCAAGTCGACTTGCCGGCAGGCGTGCATTCAGGCTTGAGTGATGCGGTTGGTTTACTGCGCGATATTGAGGGCACGTGCTTTATTAGCTTTAACGACACCGATGTAGTTCGCCATGACCTTGTGGCCCGGATTGTTCGTGCATATGAAATGGGCGGCGGGGTTAAAAATGGAGCGTAAACGATGGCCGGGATTCTTGATACTAATCTCGTGATTCTATCGGATAAGTGGGAAAATGCTTTGCCGGAAGTCGCCTCTTTAGTGCAACTTGCCGCAAACACCACTTGGGCTTCGCTAGGGAGAGGACCTGCTGCGGAGGTGAATCTCGTTTTGAGCGACGATGAGGCAGTTCAAAAATTGAATGCTGATTATCGCGGGCGGGACCAGCCAACTAATGTGCTTTCGTTTCCGATGAGGGAGAAGATGGAACCGGATGCCTCTGTGCACCTTGGAGATATTGTTTTGTCTTACGGGACAGTTGCATTCGAAGCTTCGAGAGACCGGAAAAAAGTGGAAGCTCACCTTTCTCATTTGGTGATCCATGGCTTATTGCACTTGTTGGGGCATTGTCATTCCAATGAGTTGGAAGCAGAAAAGATGGAGAGAATCGAAATTTCTATTATGTCGGCCTTAGGCTATCCGAATCCTTTCCAGATCATGGCAAATGCGGCGGAGTAACGGACGATGAGCGGTGAGAAATTTAATGATAATCTATCGCGTGAAGTTGTGTCTGGGGTGGAGCCACCGAAAGCCATTATGTTTTTTCGCAACCTTTTTCGTGGCCAACGCAACGAGCGCAATGGCGATTCAAATCTTCGGGAGACCATAGAAGAGTTGATCGAACAGCACGAGGAAGGGGAGCCGCAAGTTGATCCAGTGGCGCGGGCGATGCTGGACAAGTTGCTTAACGTGGGTGCGCTAACTGTATCGGATGTTATGATTCCGCGCGCAGATATCGTTGCTGTGGACGTGTCCATCGATCGCAATGATTTGCTAAACCTGATTGCAGAAGAGGCGCACTCTCGGATGCCGGTTTATCGTGGTAATCTCGATGATGTTCTTGGAATGATTCATATCAAAGACATGATGGCATCAATTGCCGCCAGCGAAGATTTCGATGCACGTCAACTGATGCGCAAAGTTTTATTTGTTGCGCCCAGTATGCGGGTTCTTGATTTGTTGTTGCAGATGCGGATTGAGCGGATTCACATGGCTTTGGTTGTTGACGAGTACGGCGGTATCGACGGTTTGACGACGATTGAAGATTTAGTCGAGCAGATCGTCGGTGAAATCGAAGATGAACATGACGTAGACGAAGGCCCGTTGTTGCTCCTTCGCGCGGACGGCACATACGACATCGATGCAAGGCTGCCGCTTGGTGAGTTTGAAGAAGCCGTAGGACAAATTTTAACCGATGAGGAGCGGGAGTACGGTAATGACACGGTCGGCGGGTTGATCTTTAATTTGGCCGGCCGCGTGCCGACGCGGGGCGAAGTCATCGCGCATAACGCCTCTTCTGTTGAGTTTGAAATAACCGATGCGGACGCGCGACGGATCAGGCGAGTTAGGGTCTGCAACGCGCCGACGTCATCCAACATTGCCCTATAGTTTTAACGCCCTTACGGCTCCCTTTCGAGCCGTTGATCGCATCGAAATCTGGCTGCGAGAATTGTCGGGTTGGTGGCGGTATGTTGTTGCATTTTTCAGTGGCGGACTTGCGACACTCGCTCTACCGCCGGTGGATTATTTCCCGGCACTCGTCGTATCAGCGACATTCTTCGTGTGGCAGCTGGAAGCGAGTGCAGGTAACCACCGCGCGAGTTTCGCATTAGGTTGGTTTTTTGGCTTCGGCTACTTCGCTATTGGACTGTATTGGATTGGTAATGCGCTATTAATTTTTGGAGAGCGACACGCTTGGATGTTACCATTATCGGCGCTCGGTTTACCGGCTTTCCTAGCCGGTTTTACTGGCGTGGCGGGCCTAATTGCTAGCGGTGCGCGAGGGCGAATAGGAACCATCTTGGCCGTCTCCACTGCATTTGCAACGGCCGACTGGCTTCGGGGTAATATGTTTACTGGTTTGCCTTGGAATTTATTTGGTCATGCTTGGAGTGGCATTGACCCGCTTCTGCAATCGGCCTCGATCTACGGTGTCTATGGTGTCGGTCTACTCGCTTTGCTCTCGGCGATGCTGCCTGCTGGACTGGCCGGTGGCATTGGAAGACGCCGCATTGCGTTTGGAATTGCAGCAATTGCATTGCTAGGCTGCCATTGGGGATATGGAGAGCTTCGCCTCACTATTGAGCCACCGCGCAACACCGGTATTGGTATCCGCCTTGTACAGGCCAATATCCCACAGCGAGAAAAATGGGATACACAATACCGGGAACGCAATATTGCGGCCCACTACCGCTTAAGTCGCGAGAGCAGACCTGATTGGATCGATCACGTGATATGGCCTGAGATGGCCGCAACCTTTTATTTAGATGAAGATACGCAAGCGAGAAAATGGCTTGCTGGCATCGTGCCGAGCAGGGGTCTCCTGCTTACCGGTGCTCCCAGGCGGGAACGCGGGGTTAGAGGCTCATTTAATTCAATTTTTGCTCTTGATGAGAAAGGCAAAATTGTGGGTCACTACGACAAGGCGCATCTTGTGCCTTTCGGCGAATATGTACCGTTAGCATCCTTGCTTCCAGTCGATAAGATTACAGAGGGAGCGGTTGGCTACCGGCCAGGCGACGGTGTTAAGACCTTACGGCTGCCAGGATTGCCGGCGGTAAGCTTGCTCGTCTGCTATGAGGTTATTTTCCCGGGGGCTGTGATAGATCGCGCAGATCCGCCGGCGGCCATCATCAATTTCACCAACGATGCATGGTACGGAGTTTCCGCAGGCCCCCATCAACATTTTGCGAATTCCCGTGTACGTGCGGTGGAGGAGGGGTTACCGCTTATCCGCGCAGCCTACACCGGGATATCGGGAGCAGTCGATGCATACGGCCGAGTTTTGGGCACTATACCCCTAAATTCGAGAGGTTATCTTGATGTGCACCTTCCCAAGGCTTTGCCGGAGCGACCGTTATACTCCCGCTTCGGCGATCTAATTTTTGCTATAATGCTAGGTATCTGTGCTGTGGCGTCTGTAGTCTTCTCGCGGCGCTAATTTTGAAATGATGTTTCTCCGTCGTGCCTTGTAATTCATAAGCACCTTCCACAAGCTGTACTTCCTCAGGTAGTTAAGTCATGCAATTCTATAAAGTAATGAGGCTGCAAATAGATGATTCCGGAAGACCTATTTCAAAATCAATTGAGGTGCACATCGTGGGATGTGTGTCGAGGCCACTTGGTTTGTGGCAAAAATGCGTAGCGGCCATTTGTAGCTGATTTGCCAAAAGGTACAATCGTATGGTCGTACTGTGCATCGTATGGACGCTAAAAAAACCATTCTATATAGCGAAATATCGGGAGGTTTGATTGACTATCTTAGATCATCTATTTCCTTGAGTGGTCTTGTAACGGTGAACCGTTTGGTACAATTGCTGATATGGTTGGCATATTCTCGCCCCCTTGCTAAACGGAAGCCGCTGGAACAGGTCTTGCGGTATTATTAAATAGGCATTTATGCAGTTTTAGATTGGTTGTCCCCGGAAAATTTAGATAATCGAATATTGGTGTATTGTGGTGCTAGCTTGACGATGGAGCTTAAGATTGCGAAAAATTTGATGATCCGCATTTTGGCGGGTAATCCTTCCGTTGAGTGCGGCGGAAGCGTCTGACCGAACATCATTGAAGCGAAAGGGCGAGGCGTGAGCAACGGCGACTACTTGTTTACTAGCGAATCCGTATCTGAAGGACATCCAGATAAGATTTGTGACCGAATTTCTGATGAAATCGTCGATATTTATCTTGCGAGCGGCGAGAATTCCCGTGTTGCCTGCGAGACACTTGCGACGACTAATCGGGTAGTATTGGCCGGTGAAGTGCGTGGTCCGGATAATATTACGCACGATAAAATCGAAGCGTTGGCTCGAAATAGCGTCCGTGAGATTGGTTACGAACAGGAGGGCTTCCATTGGGAAACGATGGACGTGGAGTGTTATGTGCATGCGCAGTCTGCTGATATCGCGCAAGGGGTCGATGCGGCGGGCAACAAGGATGAAGGCGCTGGCGATCAAGGTTTGATGTTTGGCTACGCCTGTCGTGAGACCCCGGAACTCATGCCCGCGCCAATACAGTTCAGCCATCAGATTTTGAAGAGCATGGCGGAAGCCCGCCATGCGCGGGAAATGCCTGGCATAGGCCCCGATTCTAAAAGTCAGCTCACTGTGCGTTACGAAGGCGGGCTGCCGGTGGGTGTTACGTCTGTTGTGGTTTCGACCCAGCATGCGGAAGGCATGGAGCAACAAGAAGTTCGCGAGCTCGTCCGCCCGCATGTGCTAAAAATTTTGCCGAGCGGCTGGATGTGCCCGGAAGAGGAGTTTTATGTTAATCCGACCGGTCGATTTGTGATTGGTGGCCCGGATGGCGATACTGGTTTGACCGGGAGGAAGATCATCGTTGACACATATGGCGGATCATCGCCTCATGGTGGCGGAGCGTTTTCAGGTAAGGATCCGACCAAGGTCGATCGCTCTGCAGCCTACGCCGCGCGCTATGTTGCGAAGAATATAGTTGCAGCGGAGTTGGCGGATCGCTGCACAATTCAGGTTGCCTATGCGATTGGTGTTTCCAAACCGCTGTCCGTCCACGTCGACACGGCTGGTACAGGCCGGGAGATTGATGGCAAGATCGCCGCTGCCGTGCAAGAAGTGATGGACTTGAGTCCACGCGGGATTCGTGAGCATTTGCAGTTGAGTCGGCCAATATACGCGCGCACCGCTGCATACGGGCATTTTGGGCGTGAACCTGATGGGGACGGCGGATTTTCATGGGAGCGGACCGACCTTGTCGATGCACTGAAGTCGGCGTTGACTTGATTTAGGTCAAGGACATCGATGACGGCTGAGAATACTGTGTCGCGCAGGTTTTACGGCCGTCGCTGGGGTCGGCCATTACGTGCCGGCCGCAAACGATTGCTGAAAGAATTGTTGCCGACGATCCGAATTGAGATGGGCGAAGGGCAATTGAGCGCTGGAGACTTGGTCACGGGAAATGCGGAGTGCTGTTGGCTTGAAATTGGATTTGGAGGAGGTGAACACCTAGCGGCGCAAGCGAAAGAATACCCCGAGATCAGTATCATTGGTTGTGAGCCCTTCATTAACGGCGTGGCCCGCCTGCTTAGTGAGATTGAATCCAAGGGACTTCGGAACGTTCGAATTTACCCAGACGACGCACGCGATCTTATAGATCGAATTCCTTCCGCCATATTTGAAAAGGTCTTTTTATTATTTCCGGATCCTTGGCCCAAAAAGCGCCATTTATCTCGTCGTTACATTTCGATTGAAAATTTAGATGCTCTTGCCCGAGTAATGCGTGATGGTGGTGAGTTTCGTTTTGCCAGCGACGATATGGAATATGTCAGGTGGACACTTCGGTATGTACGCCAGCATGGGGCATTTGAATGGACCGCGAGGACGGCGCAAGATTGGCTGGAGCGGCCTTCTGATTGGCCGGCAACCAGGTATGAATTGAAGGCCCTGGCCGAAGGCAGATCCTGCATCTATCTCCGATTTCGGCGCCGCAAGCGGGCCTAATGACTTAGCAAATTTAATAATTCTCTTGTGTGTCATGCCCAAATCCACTACATAGCAACTATATTGTTTGTCTGCGGTACGGTTGCTTGCTGTATCGATTACAGTGGGTGGGCCGCGAGTCCACCCTTTTTAGTTGGTTGATATGAGTTCGTTGCAAACACAGGCGATTGAAACTTTAATCTCGCCGGCCATGGCTGGCATGGGCTATGATGTTGTTCGTGTCAAAATGTTTGGGGCGTCACGTCCGACTTTGCAGGTCATGGTCGAGCGTCAAGACGCGGCTGCGATGACGGTTGAAGATTGTGCTTTGATCAGCCGAACGGTATCGGCGCTCCTGGATGTAGAGGACCCAATAACGAGTTCTTATACCCTGGAGGTCAGTTCACCTGGACTTGACCGGCCACTGTTGCGTCCTGCGGACTACGACAAATTTACTGGCCTCGAAGCAAAGATAGAATTGCGGGGTCTGTTGGACGGGCAGAGGCGTTTCCGCGGAGTTCTCGCAGGCTTTGCCGACGATTTGGTGAACATCGTCACCAAGGATGGGACTAAGGCGTTGCCGTATGAAGATATCGACAATGCCAAGCTAATTATTACTGATGAGCTGCTAGCGGCTGGAACAGCTGAAGCAGCCAAACAAGGACAAGCTTAAGAAAATGTCGGAATCGGCCGCCGTTCAAAAGACTGAGTTACTGCAAGTGGCAGACGCGGTTGCGCGCGAGAAGTCGATTGATCGCGAGCAAGTTTTAGAAGCGATGGAACAGGCGATTCAGAAAGCCGGACGATCTAAATACGGGCAGGAGCATGACATACGTGCGTTGATCGACCGAAGGTCGGGTGAGATTAGCTTAGCTCGCTATATCGAAGTGGTTGACGAAGTTGAAAATGAAATTACCCAGCTTACCTTGGAACAGGCTCACCATCGGAAAAAAGATGCAATAGTTGGTGAGTTCATTGTCGACCCGCTTCCGCCTATCGATTTCGGCCGGATTGCCGCTCAGACGGCGAAACAGGTTATCGTTCAAAAAGTGCGAGAGGCTGAGCGCGAGCGCCAATATGAGGAATATAAGGACCGCGCTGGCGAGGTGGTCAATGGTTTGGTCAAGCGGATCGAATTTGGCAATGTCACCGTCGACCTGGGCCGCGCGGAGGGAGTGTTACGGCGCGAGGAATTGTTGCCGCGCGAAAGCTTCCGACGCGGTGATCGGGTGCGCGCTTACATATATGATGTGCGGCGCGAGATGCGCGGACCGCAGATTTTCCTGTCTCGTGCACATCCGGAATTCATGACCAAGTTATTCTCACAAGAGGTGCCAGAAATTTACGACGGCATCATTGATATAAAGGCGGTTGCGCGCGATCCTGGTAGCCGCGCTAAGATAGCGGTTTTATCACACGATTCGGGCATTGATCCCGTGGGTGCCTGCGTAGGTATGCGAGGCAGCCGCGTTCAGGCGGTGGTGGCGGAGCTTCAGGGCGAGAAGATCGATATTATTCCGTGGTCGATGGATATTGCTACATTTGTCGTCAATGCGCTTGCCCCAGCGGAAGTTGCTAAGGTGGTGTTGGATGAAGATGCTGGAAAGATTGAGGTTGTCGTACCGGACGAGCAACTGAGCCTGGCTATTGGACGGCGCGGTCAGAACGTGCGTCTTGCGTCTATGTTGACTGGCTGGGAAATTGATATCTTGACCGAAGAAGAAGAGAGCGAACGCCGACAACAAGAGCGCCGCGACCTCAGTGAACGCTTCATATCGGCACTCGATGTTGACGATGTTTTGGCACATTTGCTTGTCACTGAAGGCTTCTCAAGCGTCGAAGAGGTTGCCTATGTACCGATTGAGGATCTCGCGTCCATTGAAGGTTTCGAAGAAGATATAGCCAATGAGTTGCAGGCGCGGGCAAGGGATTTTCTAGAAGCAGAAAGTGCTCGCCTCGTGGAGGAACGCCGCGCTCTCGGTATCGAGGAGGAGCTGGCGGCACTTGAAGGGCTTAGCGACGCGATGCTAGTTACGCTCGGTCAACGCCAGATCAAAAGTCTCGAGGAATTTGCTGATTTAGCAGCCGACGAATTGACTGATCCAGAAGATGGATATCTGCGGGAGTTCGGATTCGACCGCGAAATGGCCGAAGCGCTGATAATGTCTGCACGCATCGCCGCTGGATGGTTCACGGAGGAAGAATTGGCTGCAGAGTTGATTGAAGATGCGGTAGAAGAGGACGAACAACCGCAGATCGAATCGGTTCCGTTATGAGGTATATAGACCCGATAGATGCTGGAATTTGTCACAAATGTTAAGGCAGCGGCCCGGCAAAGGGGCGACGGTGGCAATCGGCGATGTATCGCCGAGGGTGGTTGCCTGTCG
>MDTE01010543.1_pt1 | contig 10595 bp, 3 predicted proteins | sample 811231 | NCBI WGS metagenome assembly MDTE01 (sample SAMN05326651, study PRJNA326480) | marine metagenome | isolation source: seawater | place: Indian Ocean: Red Sea | collected 2010 | reverse complement strand
TCTTACGTTCTGGGTTGCTCATTTGACTCCCTCGATGCTTTGAAGCAACCTGCCGACCGTCCATCCCGTTATGAAGGCACCGACGCGTCCGAGCCACACCGTATCGCCCCTCAGCAGGCGTTTATTCACAATGAATACAATTAAAAAAAAGTCCAGTTCTAAACAACATGGCTATGGATGAAGTCCGCGTAGCAATGGTGAATCAAGCCTTCGTGCCCCCTGGTATGGAAATCGGGCAAACGGGAGCTCATCTGCCTGCACTTGGCTTGCTGATGTTGGCATCAGCCATCGAAGAATGCGATGCGAGCATGAAAGGAAAGATTGCATACTTTGACGAGGAACAACTTGGCTTGGATTCATGTAGGTTTGAAGTGGTAAAATTTCTTTCAGGTGCAAAAACCGGTATCGTGATGTTGACGACCTACACGATGACGCATCACCGGCAGATTGAATTTTTTGAGGAGATGAAACGTCATGATATTCTCACCATTGCGGGAGGTCCGCACGTCACCATTCATCCCGAGACCAGCAACGCTGATTATGTTGTTCGCGGCGAGGGTGTTTCCGCAATGCGCGCCATCTTTCCTTGGAAAGGATCAATGCCTGAGGTCGCCCCGGGAATGATCAAATTGACAAAGAATCCCAGTGAGAGCGAAACCAAGCTCATCAGAGTGCAACGTAAACTTGACCCTTCAATATGGCCAGAGCCCTCATTTGCATACCACCTTCTTCCAACCGATATTTGTCACCGTGCCTCTCACAAAAGGAACCTCGCCAACTTACGACCAATGTCAATCCTGTTGAGCAAAGGATGTCCCTCAGCCTGTCATTTTTGCACATCTGGATCACAAAACGGTAGGTGGGGGGTTGCTCCGATAAAGCGTTTTGAAAATGATTTGCGCCACCTCTTGGACCATCATGAAGTCGAAGCCATTGAATTTCACGATGATGATTTACTCGCCCACCCTGACATCCATGAACTTCTGGCCGTCGTTGGCAACACAAACATCCCGTGGACGTGTTATGCTCGAGTGAATGCGTTGGTTGGGCCTCGAGGGCCAGCGATGGCTGAAGCTATCGCAAAAGCAGGTTGTGTGCGTGTGTTTCTCGGCTTGGAGGCCATGGATAACGAACGCCTTGCGTTTCTCGGAAAACAGGCGTCCGTTGAGGATAATTTCACCGCCGTATCGAACCTCCATGAGGCAGGCGTGGAAGTCGCAGGAGCATGGATTATCGGTTTACCAGACGATTGCACGGATGCCTTGAACGTTGAATTGGAGAGATTTTTGTCGCTCCCCCTTTACAGCCTTGACATCAACATTCTCAACCTCAACCCCGGCGCATCCCTAACAAAAAAGGTTGTCAATGGAAAGATTCCTTTGCCTGGTGGGATAAACATTTCAAAAGCGGCTGAGCTCCTCCCGAATCCTTCGCTGTTTGGAAAGGAAGAACCATTCGGCCAACCAACAATAAGCATGAATCTTACGAAAAATGAACTCAATGACTATGCAAAAGCTGCACGGAGACGAACCCTGCTGGCAGGAATTGGTACAGCACGGGACTAATCGAGGAGAATTTCGCCCTTCGCATCGAGGAGTTCGACCGACAAACCAGCTGCGCGCGCTTGGACGATGATCTCCTCGTGCAAGGTGTCCGAAAAGTCGTCGAGAGCGCCCAGGGCCGTGATGCCGGCGACATCGGTCAAGCGGTCGATGAGATGGTTGAGGACGCAACTCACGCCGTAGGCTTGGCCGGCCCGGAAGGCGTGGTCGGGGCCGCCCACGTCGGGGTCTTCCGCCTTCATGCGAAGCATGACGGTTTGAGAGTAGGCCACCAGAGCGCCGTAGATGGATTCAATGATCTGCGCCGCCTCCAAATCACCCAAGAGCATCTGGGATTGGGCCAGGGCTGCACGAACGGCGTGCTCGTAAAGGCCGTGGGCGCCGATGGTGTCGGTCGTTTCGATTTGCATGGCTTGGTCAATGAGTGCTTTCCAGTCGTCCATGGCACGCCACACCTGCCGCCACCCTTTGAAGGTTAAGGCGTCGAAGTGTGTTGCTTTCGCTCAACCCTTTCGCAGCGGGACCAACGTGAGCATCAAATCTTGAAGTCGGTGTTCTCGCCTTCGACGATACCGGCCTGTCGAACCGTACCGTCGGCAGCGACGAATTCACCGGCCTTGGTCAGGTTGTCGTAGATGCTGGAAGTGTCGATTCGCTTGACCACCGATTCTTCGCCGAGGGCCATCGTCAACGAGTTGGTGATGGCGCCAAGGGTCTGCATGGCGCGGTCGCGGTGCGTGGCGTCGATGGTGTGCTCGGAATACCGGGCTTCTTCGAAGATCGAAAGGAAGTCATCCAGTTGGTCGACCGGCACCATGTTGAACGCCGTACGAACCGCTGCTTCGAACTCACGAGCCGTTTCGTAGACCTTCTTCATGAAGCCGTACTTGCGGAAGTGCTTGACGAGGCTCTTGTAGCAGTCGAAGATTGCAGCGATGTATTCGTTGCTCGCCTCGAGTTGCATCATGGCGTCGGTCAAGATACCTCGGAGGGCCTGCACCTGGCGTTGCTGTTGCACGCGCTGGTAGTAGATGGCGCCGGCAATGAGCAGAGCCATCAGGACGATGGCCAGACCGATCATGTTGCCGGGGCCAAACAACCCGCTTGAAGCGCTCAAGTCGTCGGCCTTCTTGTACGTGATTTCGTGCGTAATGTTGTCCTGAGACGGAGCGAAGTACGTCGAACCGGGGTAGTAAGCCGTGATGCGCCAGAGGCCCGAACAGGGGGTTCCATCGCAACTCCGTCCGACGAACGACCACTCGAACGAGGCCACGCCTTGCTCGTTGGTTCGTGTCTTGTTGTTCAAATCCGAGACGACCCAAGCGTCTTCGACGCCGTCCTCATCGGTGTCGCCAAAGAACTCGTAGGCGAAGATGACCTCTTCGTTCTCGACGGCCAAGTCCAACCGGTCTCGCAACAACGCGATTTCACCGAAGATGAGATCGCCTTCGTCGGCGCCGTTGGCGCCCGAGTTGCTCCACGTTTGCTTGACTTGAAGGTCGACCCGGGAGCGCACCAGAACCTCGATGTCCATGGCGGAGCCGTTCAGAGCGTTGCTGCTGTCCTTGTCACAACCACCGGGGATGTTTCGGTCGGGTTCGAACGCCACACGCAACGTACGGAAGCCTTCGAGCTTACCGCCCGTGGTCTCCACGCCCCGCAGGGTTGGGTTTTGGAGCGGGTCGCCGCTGAACCACTCCACGCTGCCGTCGATGTCGCTGGTGCGAACGGTGGCGAGAGGTCGAATGTTCTCATCGGGGTCAAGGTAGATGTTCAGGCACTTTCCACCGACGGCTTGTCCGTTGGACTGCGCCAAGAAGGCGTCAATGTGGAACGATTCCTTGAGGTACAGCACCGGGTAGCGGGAGCCGTTGGGTGCGATGTACTGGTCCACGCTGGACTTGAACGGACCGACTTCCGTGATCTGCAACGTTGAGTTGGAGAAGACGTCGAACTCGGTCTGAACGGTCTTGTTCTCGTAGCGGTAGGCATCGTTGTTGTCGTAGGCAGAATAGGAGACCGTGACCTTGGCTTTGCCGGCCATCACGTCGGAGAGCGGGCAAGTGATGGCGAAGAAGCCGTCGGCGTTGGTGACACCGGACTGGCAGGCCACCGGACCGGTTTGCCCGTTAACCATCTCGTAGTTCACGCGGATGCTGCGGTCGGTCAGGTTCACGCCAAGTTCGTCGCTGAGTTGACCGGTGACGATCATCGGCTTGGGCACCACTTCGCCCGTGAGCGGGTCGATTTCACTGGTGTAGACGATCTGGTCGTCAACGGACATGACCGTTCGACCGATGAGGTTGAACCCGTTGGCGTTGTTGGTCATGGTCAGTCGGAAATGGTCGTTGCCTGGAACCGACGTGCACGGGTCCCATGCACCTTGGATGCCAAGATAACTCACGTCCAAAGGCTGACAGCCCTCGTTGGGCAAGGTCTCTTGGAAACGGAGGATGACGTTCACTGGACCGAACCCGTCCGGCAAGAACGACTCGGGGTCGGCACGCAGCAAGGACGGATTGAGTGGCGAGATGTTCGACTTCAAACAGCCGATGGACTCCTCGACCTCCAACCCGTCGCCGTCGACGTCCCGGTCGGGGGTACCGTCGCCGTTGCCATCGTAGAAGCACAGGTGCGAACCGTCGGGTTCCACCTCGGGCAAGGAGATGACACCAGCGTTGGGTGCGAGCGTGGCCACGACTTGTCGGTGGAGGGTGCCTTGGAAGTCAGAGCCTTCGAAGATGACGTCCACCAAACCGCCGAACGGTGTTTCCGAACCCGAAAGGGCGGTTCCGCCCGAGTCTCGGATGCTGGTCTTGTTGTCGTCGGACACCTGCGCTGTAAAGTCCCATTTATCGCCGGAACGCCGGAGGTTGTCTTCCGTGCTGATGACTTGCATGTAGGTGCGTGACACCACCCAAACGGATTGAGACACGGCCGTTCCCTTGAGCAAGGGCGTGCCAGCGTACTCGAACTGCAGCGTGAAGTTACCGAGCGCATCGGAAGCCGAGACGTTGAACGGGATTTCGAAGAACCCGTTGCTGTCGGTGAAGTTCACACCGGTACGCCCGTCGAACGACCACGTGTAGTTCACCGGAGCGTTTCGGACCGGTTGCAGGGAGTTGTCCACGAGCTTTGCCTGAATGGTGGTGTTGGTGTTTCGATAGAGGCGCGGCAGCGATGTGGTCAGGAAGTCGGTGGTTCCCACGACGGTGACGTTGATGTACGCACCCGTTGGGGCCAGCGTTGACGTGTTGCCGGTGAAGTAGTACGCCGAGTTGGTGAAGTCAACGCGCAGGCCGTAGGTGCCTGCACCGTATTGGCTGTACCACGACCAGTTGTAGTCGTAAGCAGCGTCGCCGTCCTTCATGATCGGGCGTTGGGTGTAAGCGGTTTCACCGGCACCGAGGAACTGGCCGTTCTTGTCGACGTCGACCTGGAGGGCAATCGGATCTTGGTCCCACGGGTCGTTGGTGCGGTTGGTGACCTTACCGATGACCTGCAGCGACTCGCCGGTGTTCATCTCGGGGACGATTTCACAGCGAATCGGACTGTTCGGGTCGGTGCGGTCAACCGGTCCACATGGCGGCAAGTTGCTGTCGCCACCGTTCACCAGTGCAATGTTCCAGTGGGTACCGTTGCCACCGAGGAACGGTCGCAATGCGGCTGCTTGACCGGTCAGACCTTCAGGCGTGCCGTCCCACGACTTCGGGTAGGGCTTGAACGCCGCCACGTCGTTGTAATTCACGCCGGCGTTGTCGAGCGCAGGCTGGTGGAACAGCGTCGACCAGTCACCGAAGGTGCCGTCGCCGTTGTTGACCGTCGAGTCGTAGTAGTAGATGGGACTCAGACCGTCAAGGATGAGGGTCCCCTCGATGTTCATGCGGTGCATGATGCGAACGGAGAACGGTTCGGCAGCGTCGCCGTTGAGGTACGGGAACGGCCATTCATTGGCCAACTCGGGCGAAACCCGAGCGATGATCTCAATGTCGCCGGCCGGCAAACTCGTGTTCGTGTAGTTGTACCGTACGATGTCGCCGTTGCTGTCCAAGACCACGTCGTGTTGCTTGGTCAAATCGTTCCAGGTGATCTCTTCATAGCCACCGGGGATTTGGCCCACGCCGTTGTCGGCCGTGGAATTCCACTGCACCTGCTTCCACGTGCCGCTGATACCGAGGTCTTGGACAAAGGTCAGCGACGCCCATCCGGAGGCGTCGGTTCGGTAGCCGTTGTTGCCCAAACCGGTGAAGTTGGTCGGGGACGTCAGGTTGCCGAACAGGCCGCCGAAGATGGAGAAGGTGATCGGCGAATTCTTGATGCGGTTGTCAAACAGGCCTCGGTCCCAATCGGCGGCGTAATGTGCCTTGAAGTCGAGCCAGAACGGCTGCTCATCGCTGCGGAAGTACGTCCATGCGGAATAATCAACGGTCATGTTGGCTTCAGCGCCCACAAAGTAGGACTGGGATTGATTGCCGTTGAACATGAACATCTCCGTGACCTCGGCGTAGACCCGATAGGTCGTGTTGTCGCCAACCGTCAGGTCCTCCGGGTACAGGAACTGCCCCACGCTGAAGTTGCCGGCAGCGTTGGTCAGAACGTCGATGGTCTCAATGGCAGTCGTGTTGTTGGCCGTCCACTCGATGTGCACCTGAACCGGAAGTTGAGGTGCAGGCTCGACCACGCTGGTAACCGGGTTCAACCAGTCAACGTGCCCTGCAAAGATGGTGGGGCTCTGAGCATCCAGCCAGAGGTTGTCTGGAAGGTTCAGCGTGATGTAGGTTGGTGCTTTGTCGTCGGCGTCGAGAATGCCATCGTTGTCGTGGTCCCAATCGGAGGTGAGGTCGGCGTCTTCGACGATGTCAAAGTCAACGTCGGTGCGCGTGTCGTTGTCGTCGTCGTTGTCGATGGCGTCGGGGCCGGTGGAGGGGTCGTTCGGGTTGGCAATGCCTTCGCCGTCACCAAAGTCGTCGTGGTCCCACGGGTTGGTGGAATTGCGATCGAAGCGGGTGGGCCAGAGCAACACTTCGTCTTCGTCGTGCATGCCGTCCTCGTCATCGTCCTCGTCAAGGTCGTCTCGTGTGCCGTCGTTATCGTGGTCGAACGGTGCCGTGATGCTGACTGCCAGTTCAACGGTGTTGGTGATGCCGTCGCCGTCCCAGTCGTTGTCAGCCCAGTTCAGGATACCGTCGTTGTCGTGGTCGAACGTGGACTGCTCCTCGCCCCAGAAACAACCGGGGAGTTGTTCCTGGTCGACGTCCATGCGCCCGTCGTTATCGTCATCCGGGTCTTCACCGTCAGGAACGCCGTCGTTGTCGTTGTCAACGTCGTACAGACTGGGCGTACGCAGACCCTGCGACATGATGCCTTGGTCCCAGACCGCCTGGTAGAAGCCGTCATCGTCGGCATCAGCGTCGTTGCCGTCGTCGTCGTTGTCGTCGCAGTTTGTACCGCTGAAGAAATTCCCGTTGTTTTGGCCGGTGTCGTCGTCAAAGTCGAAGTTGCTGTCCACCTCGAAGAAATCCCAAACGCCGTCGTTGTCGTCGTCCACGTCAAACCAGTCAAAGATGGAGTCGTAATCGTCGTCCAAGTCGATGGTGGCGTTGGTGAAATCGCCGTCGATATCACCGTCAACGTCGTTCTTGAGGAGGTCAGCCCCCAATTCATCGGGGAAGTCCGCCTCGGGACCGTTGTCGCTGTTCCACTGCCAGATGCCTGAAATCAAGCCGATCCACGTGATGTAAGCGTCGCGGTTATCGGTCATTTGGGTGTACGAAAGGCCGGAATCGATGGTCCCGTCGCCGCCAAAGTCGTAGTGCCAGCAGCCGATGCCCTCAACGGGCGTGCAGCTCCAGTTGCCGGAAGGACCGCCCGCAGTGGCGCCCTGGTCAAAGGCGCCGTCAGGTCGGGTTGAGTAGGGGGCACCAAATTGTGCGTTCACGCCGTTGAGTGGCATCTTGTAAGCCAGGGCGTAGGCGTAACCGCAAACGAACCCTTGCCCGAGGTTGCCCGCCGTCCACCCGCAGGTGGACAAGTTGTACGTACCGCCCATCTTGATGTCGTGAACGTCCAACACACCGTCATTGCCCTCGTCTTGGTCCCACCAATCAGGCAGCCCATCGGCGTCTTGATCAACGTCAAGGCCGTTGATGAGTGAGTCGCCGTCCGAATCAATGTCCCAATCGTTACCACCGTTGTAGGGCGACCATCGAGCGTAAAGGAACCAGTAGAATTCTGGCACGGTACCGGGTGTGACCGGGTTGGTCGTGGCGTCGTAACCGTTGTAGTTGAGCACCACGTCAGCGAACGGGTAGTGGCCGAAAACCATGTTCCAATGGTCGGTGGCGTTGGTGCCGTAGAGCTGGCTGTCGGCGGAGCCGTCGAGCGTACCACCGTCGTTCACGGGGTAGTACGGCGTGGAGAAAGCGTCGGTAGCATCGTAATCGACCACGCCACAATTGCCGTCGTCAGGATCGTAAAGATCGGCGATGCCGTCGTTGTCGTCGTCCCAATCAATGCTGTTCTCAAGGCCGTCGCCGTCAACGTCCGAGTCCACGTCGTTGGGTCCGTCGTCTCGGTACAATCCACCGTTGATCTGGTGGAGATCGTTGTCGTTGTCGAGGTCACAGTCCCAGTCGATGTCCAACGGATCGATGATACCGTCGTTGTCATCGTCAACATCGTCCCAGTTGCTGATGCCGTCGCCGTCCCAGTCGTTGAATTGCGAAAACGAGGCTCGGCGAGTCTGACAGCGGGGGTCGGGGTTCACCGGGTTCGGGTTGGCTTGCGTTGGGCAGTTCCAAGTTGATACAGTCGCAGCGCTGTCAAGCGGGAACGAATCGTTTTCGTTCTCGATGTTGTCGTTGTCAAGGTCGTAGGGGAGGTCTGCGCCGCCCACGGCGAAGTTGCCGAGGTTGTCGGGCGACTGGGTGCCGCCCATGTCCGTGTCAAGCCAGTCGTAGAGGCCGTTGTAGTTCTGGTCAAACGGTCGGAGAAGATCGTCGTCAAGGTCGTTGTCGTAGTCGATTTCACAATCAACGGAACCGTCGAGGTCGCCGTCAGCCCCTGGGATTTCGAAATTGACGCTTGAAATGCCGCCAACAGAGATTTCTGCGTCGGAGGCACCGCCGGTAATGGTCAGGACGTCGCCCGAGGTGTACCCTGAGCCCCCGCGGTTGATGGAGACGCTGGTGACCACGCCGGCGCTGGTGGTGATGTCAAGGGTCAGCCCGGTACCGCTGCTGGTGGACGAGGAGGTGGCCACGTTGTTGGCATCGACGTAGCTGCTTCCACCGTTGGTCAGTGAAACGCTGGTGGCACCGCCGTTTTGGAGCCCGGTGTAATCGCTGGTTTGATCCCCGTTCGTGTCAATTTGGATGCACGTGTCAGGGATGCCGTCGTTGTCGTCATCGGGATCGACCATGTCGAGGATGCCATCGTTGTCATCGTCGGTGTCGGCCGAATCGGGTGTCCCGTCGTTGTCGTTGTCGGGGTCGAGGAAGTTTGGAGCACCGTCGCCGTCAAGATCGCCGTCGATGATTTGAGTAAAGGAAGGTGTACCCTGAACGGTGCCGATGGCTTGGTCGAGGCCGCCAAAGAATCCAGAGGCCGTTGCTCCGGCTCCGTTGACGCGGTTTCGCTCCCAGTCAACGTAGTCAACACCGCCCGAAAACGAACGGTACTCGTTGAAGGTCCAGGTTCGAGCAGCGTCATAGAGCGTGGCGGTGGTGGACATTTGCGTGAAAATGGAAGCGTCATAGGGATGAGCGTCCTCTTCGTCGGGAACGCCGTCGCCGTCATCGTCGGTGTCAAAGTAGTCCGGGGTGCCATCAGCGTCGAGGTCGCAAGGCCAGGTGAACTGGTCAATTCGACCGTCGTTGTCGTCGTCTTCGTCGTATCGGCCGGGGCCGGCACCGTCGCTGTCCTCGTCGGTCACGCCATCGTTGTCGTGGTCCATGGGGTTCTGGTCAGCGAGGTAGAAGTTGCCAACCGTTCCACCCGTCCAGGGGTGAACGGTGGTCGGGTCGAGGTAGCGGTCGGTCGAAACGTTTCGTGGGTCAAGGCCCTGCGCTTCGAGGGCGTCGTAATCGATGGGGCCCTCGAGAATGCCGTCGTTGTCATCGTCCCAGTCGTCCACGTCCAGAATGCCGTCGTTGTCGTGGTCGTAGGGGTCGGTGCCGTAACAGCCGTCGAAGCGCTCGAGCAGGTCGTAAATGCCGTCGTTGTCATCGTCAAGGTCGTCAAGGTCGTTGATACCATCGTTGTCGTGGTCGCCTGCCCGGGTCTCTTCGAGGAAGGACGAATACGAGGGAATCGCCGCTTCGAGCACCGAGAGGTCAACGATCACACCGGCTGAAACGCCGGGGTCGGCCCACATCATGTCCAACAGGGCTTCATGAGCGAAGTCGAGACTGGCATCGTGGGCGCCGTCCCATTCGCCCTGGCCACCCTGGTCGGTGGACTGAACGGGGGACATGCCCAAGCCACCGCCCTGAACCAACCGCGTGTCTTGCGAGGGTCCTTCGCCGTCCTGAACGGTTTGTACCATCGCAAGCAGGCTGCTGGCCAGCATCAAAAAGACGATGATGATGGCCATGGAGAGTCGTTGTCGCTCTTCGATTTGTTGGGTGTATTGTTTTGACAGCATACGGGCACCTCGTAATCAGGCTTCGACCGAAATACCCTATTTCAAAGGCGTGGCGCGAATGTGCAGTTCCGTATCACGAGCGGGTCCGCGTATCAACGTCGATTCGTGCCGTCGTATCGAGGTATTTAGCGCACGATTCAAGCGTTGGAGAAGGCATGGGAAGAGAAGCGTGGAGGCGCCTCGGGGCCGCAGCCCCGAAGCGCCTGTTGTACCCGTCAGAGACGGTTCTTTGACAGACAGTCGTTGTTCAACTTCAGAACTCGTAGATGTCGAGGATGCCGTCGTTGTCGTCGTCGTCATCTTCGTAATCATCGAGGCCATCGTTGTCAGCATCGAATTGACCGGTGAGGTCGTTACCGTCGTTGACTTCGAACCAGTCCATGAGACCG
>MDTE01154607.1_pt1 | contig 10596 bp, 9 predicted proteins | sample 811231 | NCBI WGS metagenome assembly MDTE01 (sample SAMN05326651, study PRJNA326480) | marine metagenome | isolation source: seawater | place: Indian Ocean: Red Sea | collected 2010 | reverse complement strand
GTGCGGTCTTATTTGCCAAGAACCCCGAACCCGGCAAAGTAAAAACCCGGTTGCAGACATATATGGGTGCTGAAACCGCTGCCCGCCTCTACAGGGCATTTTTGATAGATTGTGCCACCGTGCTAGAGGCGACGAAGGCCGAGGTCAAGGTGGTGGCTTTCGCTCCGGTTGATGCGGATATGGCCTTACGCGAGTTGCTGCAGGATCATGGAGATTTTACCTATGTTCCACAGCCCGAGATCGAATTGGGTGGTAGGATGGCGAGTTTGATGCAGTGGAGTTTTGCGCGAGGAGGCGAGCGGGTTGTTCTCATTGGTTCCGATGCGCCGAGTCTGCCTGTCGAATATGTCGATCGGGCGCTGGATCTTTTGGTCGAAAGAGAAGTTGTGCTCGGTCCCAGCACTGACGGGGGTTATTATTTGATCGGTCGACGCCGGGGAGCGAGCCGGATTTTCGATGGGGTCTCGTGGAGCACCGGTGAGGTTCTAGAGCAGACTTTAGAGCGGCTCGATGCACAGAGCCTGGGTCTTTTGCCTCCTTGGTACGATGTGGATACAGCGCAAGAAGCCGGCTTTCTCAAAGTGCATTTGGAAGCGCTGGCGAGAGCAGGTGGGGATCAGGGACAGCAGAGTCTCAGTGTTTTACGCGAATTGGCGTTGCCGCCGCCTTCCTAGATTATAAATCTTCGTCTCGTCCGAACAAGTGTTCCCACTCATCGAGTTCGCGTGAGTTCAAACTCGGATTGGGTTCGGTGCCATCGCCGCGTTGTTGTCGATGGGGTTTGGCGGTGTCGGGCGGGCGCTTGGTAAATAATTCTTCCCATTCATCTAAGTCGTCCAGGTCGTCCGGATTCGATCGCTCGGCATCATCTGTGTCGATCGCCTGTGGTGTTTGGGCCGACGGTGATTTTTCCAACTCGTCGAGGAAGTCCTCGGAATTGGTCGAGCGGATTTTATGGCGCTCGGCAAAACGGCGGATCTCGCGGTCCGAGCTGATAACCCGCAGCCATTTGGCCCCGTGTTTCTGTTGTACTGCGAGCATGATCAAATCGTCGGCTTTTTCCGGGTACTGCGAGAAGTGGATTTCTATTTCTTTATGGCGGTGGGGGATCGCTTGTGGTACGTGGTCCGTGCCATCGTAGTAGAGCGTGATTTGACGATCGGTGCGACGGCCGTAGAAGCCGAGTGCCTCTTCGAGAGTGGCACGAGCCTTTTTCAGCGTCTCGCCCGAAATCTGGAAGAGCGGGCTCGATTTGATCAGGTTGTAGCCATCGACTAAAAGGTGCTCTCTGCGGGCGACCATCGCGTTCCAATCTCTATTGTTCTGTGAGCTCGATGCCCTGTGGGTTGAGCTGGTAAGCGACCACACTGCTCTTGGCGAAGGATGGCTCTTTGCGCAGCTTGTTCAGCCTGGTGCGCAATGCCGAAGCTCGATCCGGTTTGCTGATGAAGAGGGCGAAGCCGCCGCCGCCGGCCCCGGTGATCAGGCCTCCTGTGGTCAGGTCGGAGATCTCTGGGTTGGTAAAGAGATGATCTATCGCGGGGTTAGTGGCTTCGGGATCGAGCAGTGTGCGCAAGGTCCAGTAGCGATCGGCCAACGCTCCGAGTGTGGAATAATCGCCCTGACAGAGTGCTCTCACCATCTGGTCGTGGATCTCCAGCGACTCGCGAATAACCGGATAGCGTTCGCAATCCCTGGTGAGATAGGCGTCGAGGACGACGTTGAGGCCGCGAGTTGCCGCCCGCGAGATGCCGGTATCGAAGAGCACGACTTGTTCGCTGAAGAGGTCGTGATCTACCTCGGTGAGAAAACGGCGTTCGGGCGCGGGCAGGCCGTCGGTAGGCGGCGCGTAGAAGTCTTTGATCGCCGAGGGGCCACCGCTGGCACCGCGCGCGTCCTGCCAGCCGCTGTTGAGGCCGAGACTCTGTTCGAGGAGAACGCTTTGATCGTAGAGGTTGGGGTAATCGGATTCAGCGGTCGCGTAGGGATGGCTGGCCAGGCTGTAGAGCATTTTTAGAATCGCAGCGGATAGGATGCTGCTGGTGCCGAGCCCGGATCCCTGCAAGATTTTGCTGGAGGTGGTGAGCTCCAGGCCACCGCCGCCGGTAAAGGAGGCGATATCCTCGATGATATTGCGCGATTCGGGGCGGATGATACCGGTGTGCACCAGGCCTTGCTTGAGTAGGCGTAGCGCTTCGTCGCCGCTGCGGCGATAGGCGAAGAACAGCTCGCTCATGGTTTCGGCATCGCCGCGGCTGCTGGCTTCGAAGTCGGCTTTGAAGTCCATAGAAAAGGAGCGCAGGATCAGCTTGGGTTCGGCGAGTCGCCGCGCAGTGACTTTGAGCGGGGCAGAAGCGTTTTTTTCCCCTTCGAGCTGGAGATTGATGGCGATATTGAGGGTCTTGCCGCCTTGCTCTTTGCTGCGCAAATGGTTGTCTGAGGCATTGGCGCTGGAGATGCCCAGACGCAGGGGGGCTTCGATGCAAAAGGCGCGGTCGAAATCGGATTCGGCCATCTGCGGCGCCGATTCACTCTCCTGGCCAAGCGTGGATAGAGAGCGGCGTAGGTCGATGCGTTGCAACTGGTTGATTCGCGTCTCGTAGGCGGCGGCGAGTTGGTCGACCTGCTTTTCTTCTTTGAGTTTGACGATTGTATTGCCATCGATACAGCAGGGCGGGGGAGAGCGCCGCCGCCAGTTTTTCGGGTCGGTTGCCAGGATCTGATAGATATCGGCCATGAGCCGGGAGACCCGCATGCCGCGCAGGTAGCGGATTGAGTCCTCGCACTGCTCGAGATAGGTATTGAGTTTTTTGAGCGTTTGGAAGAGCGGTTTGGGAGCTTGGGAGGGCTGCAGCCGCAAGAGTGCGCGGTGGTCGAGATCGATCGAGTCGGCGATCATGGTAACCGCCAGTTGCGGCAATTCTTTTTCGACCGCGTAGCCAAAGAGATCGGTCCACTCGCCGGGCTCTATAGAAGTGAAGAGGTGGTCGATTGCGGCCGAGGTTGCGAAGTGAGATATAAGCGCCTGGTTGAAGAGCAGATGGTGCAGAAAACGCCTTCTTTCGTCGCGCGAACCTTTGTTGTTGCGCGCCGCGTCGAGGATGCCGTCGACGAGCGATTGGACTTCGGCTAGATCCGTGGCGTGTTCTATGCGGTTGAGGAGATTTTTCATAAGATGATTTTATCGTTGAGTTCAGGAAGTTTGCTGAAGAAAGGCGATTGATACGTTTTTGATTTTCGGAGCAGTTAGATAGGCGAGCTTGAAAAAAGCTTTGAACTCGATGAGTTCCCACAGTGATTCTGAGGTGCCAAGTCCGCTGAGAATGCTGACGAGATCTTCGAAGATCTCCTGATTGATGATTTCGTCGAGTGTCTGGTCGGTATTCATACCCGGTTTGTCGCCGAGTGACTTTTCGATTCGGGTGAAGAGTTGTGGAAGGGGATGCTGTTGCTCGGTGATCGGATAGGGGAAGAGGCAATTGGCCGCTAGGTCGGCGAGGGCGATGAGTTTGAGAATCGGCAGTGACTTCTCGTGGATATTGTGGTGGTGGCCAATCGTCTGTCGAAGAATGGGGTCCATATCCCACTTTTCGGCCAGGCGCGATCCGATGACTTGGTGGTCCATATCCTTCATCAGAAAGCGTTCGATTTCTATGACCGACTGGGCCCAGATCTCGTCGGCTTGTTGCGCATCCTGAAATTCGGAGTCGATCAGGGTCTTGATCAGTTCGAGGGAGTCCTCAAGGCACATGGCCATCGTAATTTTCCCGACGTCGTGTAGGAGGCCGGCGGTAAAAAAATCCCCCTCGTCATCGAGCCCCAAAGCCTCCCAGAGACGGATCGTCTGGAGCTGCTCAACGTCGGCCTGCTCGAATTGATAGCGTTCGAATTCAGCCTTCTGGCGCGGAGTCTGAGTCGCCGGATCGGCGGAGAGCGAAAAAAGTTTGGCGTAAAAAGCCGTAGCTAGCGAGTGGCGCCAAAACTGATCGATGGTTTTTTCGGCGGTCTTCTCAAAGATTTGGCGGATCTGGCAGGCAGTGACGATTTCGCGGATGGTCTTGGCGCTGGCGAGGGCGACGGCCTGGTCGATTCGTTCAACCCGAGTACGGAAGCCGTAGCGGGCAGAATTGAGCAGGCGCAAGATCACGGTCCGGGTCGGGACGTCGGGGTCGATGGCCTCAGCCCATTTCAGCGGTGAGTCCATATCGTCGAGTTCGGCAACCTTGCGCTGGGTTTCGGGGAGGGAGGGGAACTTGTTGACCGAGTGGAGACGTTGGTCAACCATCTGGGCTCGCTCCTCGGCAGACATCGACTCGAGGTCGGTTCCAGGCAGGGTGCCGGATAGAACGCAGTCCTGGACGATGGGCTCGAAAAAATCCCTGGTGGCTTTCTGATTCATGGTGACGATGATGCCCAGATCTTGCAAATTATTGTGATTTTGCTGGATGCTATTCGGGGTGTCGCCCAACGGGTTGATCTGGGGATCGATAACCATGACGATGAAGGCTTCTTGCGAGAGCATGCGGGCCATGGCCAGTGTATTGCCCTCGAGGTTGGGGCCGATCAGGATCATTCTGACGGCATCCAGATGTTTGCGCAGGGCCAGGGCTACGTCGGCACTATCGCTGCAAACCACGTATTGGATGCGCTCGGTTTCCGCGAGATAGCTATTGGCGTTGCGAAGGTGTTGCAGCAGGGAAATTAGATGGAGTTTGGGCTGAATCTGGTCGCCGATGACGATGAGTGGATTGCCGCTGTCCTGGCCACTATTCGCGGTCAACGAATCGTCTCCACTGAAGGGAAGCCTCCCGAGAATCCGATTTGGAGGTCTGTCGAGACCAAAGAAAATAGGGTTCGGTGGAGAATAAATCAATGGTGGATCCCCGGAACAAAAAAGCAGGGGCCAATGAGAGCCGGCCCCTGCTAGATACAAAAAAACAATATGTTGGGTCTGCGCTCACGCCATGGCGGCGACCAGTTCTTGCTCTGCGGATTCGATGTGGCCATTGGATTCTTTGAACGCCTTCATCTCACCGTATTCGTGGAGTTTGTTGCGCAGGGTGCGAGTGCTGATCCCAAGCAGGCCGGCGGCCTCCGTGCGGTTGCCTTTGCAGGATTCGAGCGTTTTCATAATCAGACGACGCTCCATTTCGTGGACGGTCATGCCCACGTGGATTCCGCCGTCGTTGTTTCCCTGGGGCTCGGCGACCAGGCGTTGGGGATAATCTCCGGGCGTGAGGATTGCGCTTTGGGCGACGACGACTGCGCGTTCGGTATAGTTTTCCAGTTCGCGGATATTGCCGGGCCAGTCGTATTGCAGCAGTGCGTCGAGAGTCTCGTCGGCAAGGCCGGAGACGGATTTGCCGTTTTCCTCGTTGAATTTGGCGACGAAGTTCTGCACCAGGGCCGGGATATCTTCTTTGCGCTCGCGCAGAGGCGGCAGGCCCATCTCGATGACATTGAGTCGGTAGTAGAGGTCTTCGCGGAAATTGCCGGCTGCGACTTCTTTTTGTAGGTCGCGGTTGGTCGTGGCGACGATACGCACGTCGACTTTGATCGTTTGCGTCGAGCCGATTCTTTCGAATTCGCGCTCCTGTAGTACGCGCAATAGCTTGGCCTGCAGGGCGGGATCGATCTCGCTGATTTCGTCGAGGAGCAGGGTGCCGCCATCGGCCATCTCGAAGCGTCCGCGGGTCTGTTTGATCGCGCCGGTGAAGGCACCTTTTTCATGGCCGAAAAGCTCGCTCTCCATCAGGTCTTTGGGCAGTGCCGCGCAGTTGAGTCGGATAAAGGGAGCAGTGCGGCGGGAGCTATTATAGTGCAGAGCACGGGCGACTAACTCCTTACCGGTGCCGCTCTCGCCGGTGACCAGTACTGTGGCCCGGCTGTCGGCGACGGTGTCGATCAGGTCGAAGACCTGCTCCATATTGTGTGCCTTGCCGATCATATTGCTGAAGCTGTACTTGTCTTGTAACTCGGAGCGCAAACGCTTGTTTTCGCGTTCGGTGTCCTGGTATTTGAGTGCGCGTTCGACGACCAGTTCGATCTCGGCGGGATCGGCCGATCCTTTCTGGATATAGTCGTAGGCGCCTTTGCGCATCGCCTCGACCGCGTTGTCCACCGATCCGAAAGCAGTCATCATGATGATGTGGGTATCGGGAAATTTGGCGCGCGCGGCCTCGAGTAGGGCCATTCCGTCCATCCCGGGCATTTTGATATCGGAGAGGATGAGGTCGTAATCGGCTTCATCCAGTTTGGACAGTGCCGATTTGCCATCGGTGGCGGTATCGACTTCGTATCCTTTGCGGCGGAGAATCTCCTCGGTGGGTTCGCGTACGTAGGCATCGTCGTCTACGACTAAGATGTGTTTGCTTGTGGCCATATCTATTTTCCTCGCGTTTATTGGGGCAATGAGATTGAAAATTGAGTACCGCGCCCTGGCTCGCTATCCACGCGGATCTGGCCGTTGTGGGCATCGATGATTTTTTTGGAGGTGACCAGACCAAGTCCGGTGCCGTCCTCTTTGGTTGTGAAAAAGGGAGTGAAGAGTTTCTCGCGCACCTCGTCGTCCATGCCGATCCCGGTATCGCTGATGGTAAATATACCCTCGGAGTTCTCGGCGTGGACATCGACGCTTATAGTACCGCCTTCGGGCATCGCCTGCATGGCGTTTTGCAGGAGATTGAGAATGACCTGTTGCAGTTGTTCCGGGTCGATGCGGCAGGTGAGTTCCCTGTCGGCATAGCGACGCTCGATGTGGATATCCTCGCGTGAGCGTTCGACGTCGATGGCGAAAAAAGCCGTTGCTTCCTCGACCAACTCGGTGAGATTGACCGGGTGGACGTTGAGGCGTAGTGGGCGGGTATAGGTCAGCAGGCTGGAGACGATGCGGTTGAGCCGGGCTACGCCCTCGATGATTTTGTGTACCAGACGGCGATTCGGGTCCTCGGAACCGAGGTCGCGTTCGAGCATGCCGGCGTAGCCGGCGATGCCCCCCAGGGGATTGCGGATTTCATGGGCGACGGTAGCTGCCATCTCGCCCAGAGCGGCCAGCGTGTGTACTCGCTGTACTTCGGCTTCGAGGCGTTTGACCTCGGTCAGGTCGTTGAAGACCTCCAGGGCTCCGAGAGTAGTGCCGGCCTCGTCGCGGACCAGTGCGGTACTGAAACCGAGTGGCGTAGTACGTCCATCGGGTCGTTGCAACTCCTTTTCACGGTTGGAGAGCCGGTGCCCGGTATCGAGGGTATGGAGTACGCTCAATTCGCGGCCAGCATTCAAGCCGATGATTTCAGCATAAGGTTGACCGAGGACCTTATCCTGCTCGAAACCGGTGATTTCTTCGGCTTCCTGATTGAAGAACGTGATCGTGCCGTCCAGATCGACGACCAGCACGCCGCCGCTGAGACTATCGAGAATATTATTGAGATAGTTGGAGACCCGATCTTTCTCTTCGAGACTCTGTTGCAGGTGGACATTGGTCTCCTCGAGCTTGAGGGTCAGCGATTCGAACTTGGCCGCGAGTTCTTCATAGGCTTCGCGATAGCGCCGGGTGGTTTCCTGAAAAAGGATATAGGAATCGGTGAAGTCTTCCAGGTGAACATCGGTTTTGCCGAGTTGGAGAGGGGAGAGTTGGTTCGGTGCGTTCATAGCGTCTGGCCTCAGTTGCGGTAGGGGCCAGCAGGTGCATTGCGGCTTTGCCGCTTGCGACCCTGGGCGCGATAGCGATAGGATTGGGGTGTGGTGAGGCGGATGCCTTTGGCACTGAGCAAGGCATGATTTTCTTCTTCGAGTTCAAGGAGCATCCGCATCTGTCCGAGCAAGCGATCGCGCTCGGTCGGGTTGAGTGGCCCTGCGCGGTGGGCCAGGTTGCGGATACCGGCTCTGAGGTGGTCGACTTGCTCGGCGGCCTCTTTGAGTAGAGGTGTCAATTCGGGACCGGAGGCGCCATCGCGCAGGCGGGAACTCAGGTCCTGGGCCAGCGCGATATTGTGATCGCATGCCTGATGTAACTCTTGCCAGAGGGTGGTTATGGTGCTCGTGTTTTCTGATTGATGCATTGTCTGAGTCGTTTCTTCTGATGTTTGGCTAAGTAAAAGCAAAATAGGTGCCTCAGATCTAAAAATCGGGAATTTTAGTCCGTGGAAGGCCCTAAAAAAGGAAAATTAGACCTGTTCAGGGGGAGTATGACGCTTTGCTGACCCGAATTCGATTCGGTATACCAAGAATGTGTGGTGTGGAAATCGGTGGCATCAGGAAATTATTTCCAAACAGCACCAGGAAATTATTTCCCTAATCTAAGCAAAGGATTTGGGTTGGAGCAAGCAGGTTTTAGCGGGCGTTCAGCGCGGGATTGACAGGGATCGCCTGACCGGGGACTGAGACCGGGAGCGGGTTGTTATTCTGTGTCGGTCGGAAGCCCAGATGACTCGCGGTGGAGCACTTGGGTCAAGGATGGGTTCCTCATCGCACTGGTCGGGTTGTGCGTCGAGGATCGCGGCGTCTTTTTCGGCTCTTTGCTGCAATCGCCGGGCGACCATCAAGCCCCTGATTCCCAGCAGTCCGCTCATGGCGCCGAGTGCGGCGATGCCGATTCCGAGTCCGGTAATATAAAGAGAGAAGCTGCTTTGGCTGAGCAGTATGCTGATTGCAAGCAGGCCAGCCAAAAAGAGCGCCAACGAGAATCCGGCATTGCGATAGGCTTGCCAGAAGTGCCGGATCTGGGCTTGGAGTTCGTCCGTTGAACGCACCCCGAGATGAAGCTTGTCACCGAGGAATTTGCGTTTGAGCAGAGGACCGATCCGGCTCACCGTGTGCTGGTATTTTTCAGCTAGGCCCAGGAGGCCCGTGGCCGCGATCGCGGTTCCTATTACCAGGCCTGCCCCGCTCTGGATTATATAGCGCAGCGAGGCCAGGTGGTCGGGGTGGATACCCAGGCTCAGAGCTATCTGAGAGCCGACGACCAGCAGGGACCCGAAGACGAAGAGAAGGATAAAACGCACCAAGGCTTGCTCCGGACGAAAAAACGGGGAGGACAGGTTGGTTCACCCGTTTATTCGGCAAGATTCATGCCATATTTAAGTTCTCCGGCCCGGATCGGAAAAGAAAGGTGGTTTTGCAGTGGAGGCAGGGGGCAGATATAAGTGGGGTTATAATGGCAGTACGGGTTATAAGCATTATTAAAATCAAGGCTGTAGAGTCGATCGTCTTCTTTATTCAGGTAGGCGTATCGACCGCCCTCATAGGTGGTATCGCCATTGGTCGGATCAGTAAAGAAAATCTCCAGATCGCCGGTTTCGAGGTTGCGGTAGACCTCGAGCCAGAAGTCTTTACCGTCATAGGCGGAAATAAAGCGCCCGTGGCGTTCGATCGCCATGGTGCCGCCCTCCGTATTGGGGATCTCGATCTGGCGCTGGCGGCCGTAGACGTGGAGTTCTCCGCTGAGCTGGTATCGGATGTCGATCGGGTAGTAGCTAAGCCCCTTAAAAGCGGTGCGGTCCGCCGGGAGCAGGGGCGAATCGGCACTGGTTTTGAGCAGGCTGTCTTTGGCCGCGCGGAGCGATGTGATCTCGAGGATCGGATCATCGGCGGCGGCGGCGGGCAGCCAGGATAGCGCCAGGAGGAATGCGAGAGCGTAGATCATAATCTATCTATAATGTATGTTGCAATGCGGGTTTTGGCATCCCTATAGCTCGAGTTTACACCGGGACGTCTGTGCGGGATTGGGAGAATGGGGTCGAGAGTATCGACTTAGATTCGGGTCAGCTTGTAGGGTTGGGTGTGTTGCCCTAATTTTTTCGCCTTCAAGGGAGGAATGCCTATGCGTCTCAAAGAGCGCGTCGCCATAGTTACCGGGGGGAGTTCGGGAATTGGACGGGGTATCAGTCTCGAATTGGCTCGCGAGGGAGCCGGGGTAGTAGTAGCAGATATTCAGGAAGCGCCAAAGATCGGCAAATTTCACGAGACCGAGCCGCAATCGCCGACAGCGGAGGTTGTCAATCGCGATGGCGGTGAGGCGATATTCGTCGAGACCGATGTGGCCGATGAAAGGGCGGTAGAGCACTTGATCGAGCGCGCTGTCGAGCGCTTCGGCGGGATCGATATCGTCGTCAATAATGCCGGGATCACTGTCCCTGGTGACTCTCAGGAATTGACCGTCGAGATGTGGGATCGGGTGATCGGGGTCAATCTGCGCTCGATTTTTCTGGCCACCAAATTTGCGGTGCCATACCTGAAAAGCTCGGCGGCAGGGCGGATTGTCAATATCGCTTCGGTGCACGCCTTTGCCGGCGGTGGTGGTCCGGCGTACGCACCGGCCAAGGCGGGAGTGGTTAATTTGACCCGGGATTCGGCGGTGGAGTTGGCGGCGGACAATATTACTGTCAATGCGGTGTGTCCGGGTTATATCGAGACCCCGATCCAGGATTATTTGACCGAGGAGGTGATCGAGCAGTGTAAGAAGGATACGCCATTGCCGCGATTGGGGCTGCCGCGGGATATAGGACGAGCGGTGGTATTTTTCGCCTCGGATGATGCCGAGTGGGTCACCGGGACGGCATTGCCGGTAGATGGGGGTTGGTTGGCGCCGATCTGGTAGGG
>MDTE01142713.1_pt1 | contig 10596 bp, 8 predicted proteins | sample 811231 | NCBI WGS metagenome assembly MDTE01 (sample SAMN05326651, study PRJNA326480) | marine metagenome | isolation source: seawater | place: Indian Ocean: Red Sea | collected 2010 | reverse complement strand
AAGAACGTTTTTTAAAAATAGGTATCCCATATAGAATAATAGGTGGCACAAAATTCTATGAAAGAGCAGAAATTAAAGATTGTATTGCTTATTTAAAAATTGTTAATCAACCAAGAGATGATCTATCTTTAGAAAGAATTATAAATGTACCAAAAAGATCAGTTGGTGAAACTACAATAAAGACAATTTATGACTATTCAAAAAAAAATGGTTATTCATTAGAGGGCGGTTCAAAAAAAATGATTGAATTAAATTTGATAAAACCAAAGCCTAAACTAGGTCTTAACTCAATTTTAAATCTTTTGGATAAGTGGAGATTTGATTTAAAAAAGAAAATTAATCATGTAAAACTTCTGCAAATAATTTTGGATGAATCTGGATATAGTCAAATGCTTAAGGACAAAAAAGATCTTGAAAACGAAAATAGACTTGAAAATATCAAAGAACTTTTAAATGCGATGAAAGAATTTGATAATCTTGAAAGTTTTTTAGAACATGTTGCACTGGCAACTTCGATAGATCAAGACTGGGAAGGTAAGAAAGTAAACTTGATGACCATGCATTCATCTAAAGGTTTAGAATTTGATGTAGTTTTCTTGCCTGGTTGGGAGGAAGGACTTTTTCCTCATCAGAAATCCATGGAAGAAAAAGGACAAAGTGGTTTGGAAGAAGAAAGAAGATTAGCTTATGTGGGTATAACAAGGGCCAAAAAAATTGCACATATTTCTTTCTCTATGAATAGGTTTTATCAAGGAGACTGGATCGACAGTATCTCATCTAGATTTATCGATGAACTTCCAGAAAAAAATATTGAAAAAAGCAATGAATTTATAAAAGAAGAGAACGATGATTTTGATTTTAATCAAGATATGGACTATGAAAACGAAATAAAGAGTCCTGGTTGGTTAAGATACCAAAAAAGAATTAAGCAATGAAAATACTTTTCAAAATTAAAAAATATTTAAAACTTAACAGTTTAGATGGATATATAATTCCTAAAAATGACGAATTTTTTGGTGAGTATGCCTATCCCGATAGGCTTAGAACAGTATCTAACTTTTCTGGATCTGCTGGTTTTTCAATTATCACCAAAAAAAGAAACTATTTATTTATTGATGGAAGATATTTAATTCAAAGCAAAATAGAAAGTGGAAAAAATTTTAATATATTTGAAATACCTTATATTTATCCGAAAAATATTTTGAATAATAATAAAATTAAAAAGATTGGATATGATCCAAAATTATTCACCAAAATAACTTTGGAAAGATATTTTGGAAATAAATATCAATTAATACCTTTAAAAGATAATTTAATAGATGCTTTTTCGAGACTATATAAAAAAAGAGAAAGCCCATTCTACACAATAGATGATAAATTTACAGGAGAAGGTGTGTCATCTAAAATTGAAAGATTAAATAAAATCTTAAAAAATAGCAAATCAGACTGCATCTTTGTATCTGCGCCAGAAAACATTGCTTGGCTTCTAAATATAAGAGGAGCAGACAACCCAAATAGCCCTATACCTAATTCAAGATTAATTATAGATAAACAGAAAAAAATTTATTTTTTTTGTGATTTAAGAAAAATAAAAAATATAAAAAATAAAATTAATTATAAAAAAATAAATTTTTATAATTTTGAGGACTTTTATAGTATTTTATCAAAATTAAAATCTAAGTTTTTCACAATCGATAAACAAACTTGCTCTGTTTTTTTTCAAAGTTTGCTGGAGTCTAAATTTACCATTAATAAATTAGAAGATCCTATTTACCATTTAAAATCAATTAAAAATAAAATTGAAATTGAAAATATGAAATCTGCACATGTAAAAGATGGTGTAGCTTTGACCAAGTTTTTATATTGGATCAAACAAGACAAAAATTTTGGTTTTGATGAAATGTTTTTGGAGAAAAAACTGGAGACATTTAGAAAAAAAAATAAAGATTATATTTATCCAAGTTTTAATACGATAGCTGGCTCTGGACCCAATAGTGCAATAATTCATTACAGATCATCTAAAAAAACAAATAGAAAAATTAAAAAGAAAGATCTTTTCCTATGTGACTCTGGTGGTCAGTATAAATATGGTACAACAGATGTTACAAGAACAGTTTGTTTTTCAAAACCATCAAAAAGAGTAAAAAATATTTTTACTAGAGTTCTTAAAGGTCATATTGCGGTAGTAACAAATAATTTAAACTTGTTCAAGAAGGGAAATGTAATCGATAAAAAAGCGAGATCAGCTTTAAATAAAATTAACCTAGATTACGGTCATGGTACCGGTCATGGTGTGGGTTTTTTTTTAAATGTTCATGAAGGACCACAGTCAATTTCTAAGTTTAATTCAATAGAACTTAGGGAAGGTATGGTGGTAAGTAACGAACCAGGCTACTATGAAGAAGGAAAGTTTGGGATAAGAATTGAAAATTTAATTTATGTTGAAAAAGAAAAAAATAAATTACAATTTAAAAATCTTACAATGGCTCCTATTGATAAAGATTTAATTGATGACAAGATCTTAGATAAGAATGAAAAAAAATATTTATTTAAATATAATCTTGAAATTTACAAAAACCTTTCAAAATATTTAAGTAAAAATGAAAAAACTTGGCTACTAAATTCAATTTAATAATTTATTTAAATCTTCCTGTTTCAAAATTTTAATACCTAATTCTTTGGCCTGATTTACTTTTTTTGAAGTTGGCTTTTCACCAACTATTAAATAATCCAATTTTTTACTGACTGAACTTAGTATTTTGCCCGAATTTTTTTCGATTATTGATTTTGCTTCAGCTCTACTAAGATTGTCTAATTTTCCAGTTATAATAAAACTTAGATTATTTAACTTTCCTTTATTATTTATTGTTTGATTTTCTACAATTAAGTGGTCTGAAAGATCCTTGATTACATTCAAGTTTTCATTTATTGAAAAAAATTTTCTAATAGATGCTATTTGAATTTCACCAATGCCATCAATATTTGTAAGAGAGTTAAAATCATAATTTTTATCAATTTTAAGGAATTTATCCTTGGTTTGTAAATGTTTTGCTATTAATTTTGCATTTTCTTGACCAATATGTCTAATACCAAGAGAGTAAATAAATTTATTTAGTGAAATATTTTTTGATTTATCAATTGCATATTTTAAATTTGAAACAGACTGTAACCCCCAACCATCTAGATTTTGAATTTTTTTATAATCTAATTTAAAAATATCTTGAGGAAATCTTATAATTTTTTTTTCCCAAAAATTCTCAACAACTTTTTTTCCTAAACCATCAATATTCAATGCATCTTTTGATATAAAATGTTTAATTTTTTCGATTGCTATTTTTTCACACTTATAGCCCTCTGATGAACATCTTTTTACAGCATCATATTTTTTTGTCTGATTGTTAAATTCTTTTACAACTATTGAACCACAAGATGGACATTTGCTTGGAAATTTATATATTGTTGATTTTGATGATCTTTTTTTTAAATCAACTGAGATTATATGTGGTATGACGTCACCCGCTCTCTCAATTTTTACAACATCTCCAACTCTTATATCTTTTTTTCTAATTTCATCTTCATTGTGCAATGTAGCATTTGAAACTACGACACCGCCAATATTCACTGGCTCTACTTTTGCAACAGGTGTAAGTGCTCCAGTTCTTCCTACTTGAATCTCGATCTTTAGTATCTTCGAAAATGCTGATGCAGCAGAAAACTTATGAGCCGCGGCCCATCTAGGAGCATTTCCTACGAAGCCCAGTCTATTTTGAAGCTTAAGGTCGTTTATTTTATATACTAAACCATCAACATCATAATCTAGCTCGTATCTTTTTTTTTCAAAATCATCATGATTTTTAATTAGATTATCTACATTTAATATTACTTTATTATATTGACTAGTTTTAAATCCCCATTTGCTTAAAAATTTTAAAAAATCCGATTGCTTATTAAAATTATTTTCCTCAAACATTCCAAATGTGTAAGCAATAAATTTTAAGGGAATTTTTTTCGTTTCTGATGATTCTTTTTGTCTTAATGATCCAGATGCAGCGTTTCGTGGGTTCGCAAACTTATCTTTTAATTGATCAAAGTCTTTTTTATTAATATATACCTCACCTCTTATTTCAATTTTTTTAGGAAAATTTTTAAATTTTATTGTTTTCGGAATATCTTTTATTGTCTTTAAGTTTTCAGTAATTAACTCTCCTTCATAGCCGTCTCCCCTTGAAAGTCCCGATATTAAATTACCATCTACATATGTTAATGATGCAGAAATACCATCAATTTTAGGTTCAACGCTATATTCAAAGGTTATATCTGTTTTGAAATCTAAGTAATTTTTGATTTTTTTCTCAAAATTTAATAAATCTTCTTTATTAAAAACATTTGATAATGAGAGCATAGGAACTTGATGCTTTTGCTTTTGAAAATTTTTTGATGGTTTAAATCCAATTTTTTGAGACGGTGAGTCTTTATGATTAAGAAAATTATATTTTTTTTCTAAATCTAAGATATCATTTTTAAGTATATCAAATTCTTTATCTGGGATAGAAGGATGATCTTTTGAATAATATAATTCGTTATGTTTATTTAATTTTTTTATTTTATCGATATATTTTTTTTTAATCGACTCTCTGCTTGACATTAAAATATTTTTGTTTTGATCTTTTCTATTAATGATTTTTTATTTTGTTCTGTCTTAATTTTTTTCTTAGCAATATCATAGTTTTTATTAAAAACTTTATAGGTTTTTTTATACCACTCGCTAGACTGATAGTTGTATCCTAATAAATATGCATATTTTTTTGCCTCATCTTCAAGGCCAATTTTATAATGAATTTCAACTAACCTATGAAGAGCTTCTTCCACATAAATTGAGTCATCAAATTTTTCAATAACAAATTTAAATCTATTGATAGCTGGTATCCATTTTTCTCTTTCAAAATAATATCTTGCTAAATACATTTCTTTAGAAGCTAATATTTCATGAATTAATTCTAGCTTAAATTTTGAGTCTATTGCATAATCTGTGTCTGGATATTGATTAATTAATAATTCTAAATATTTTTTTGATTGAAGGATTGCATCAAGATCTTTTGTTTCGTCTACTATTGTATCATAATAAGTTATTGCTAATAAATAATATGCATAATCTGATCTCGGATGATTTGGATAAGTTTTGAAAAATCTTTCTAACTCATAAATTGCATCATTATAATACTCAAATGAGTAGTAGGTATAAGCAGACATAAGTGCAGCTCTTGGAGCCCAAATTGACTGAGGAAATAATAATTCTGCTTCACTAAATTTTTTTGCAGCTAAAAGACCATCTCCTTCATCAAGAGATTTTAAACCTTCCTCGTAAGCATCAATCATTTGTAAATCTATTTCCTGTTGTTCTATTACTTCAAATGTTTGTTGGTCCTTTGCACAAGAGGTTAGCATTAATAGCAATAGGATGATTAAATGACTGATTGCACGCATGTATATTTATTAGCAGAAATAAAAAAAATTTCTATTTTTATGCAATAGATTTTAGATAAGATCTATCTAAAATTTGATATGGTAGGGTCTTTTCCTTGATTTCTATAACTTGAAAGTTAGATTTATCAGAAAATAATTTTCTGAGTATCTTATTTGTTAAAGCGTGTCCACCTTCTGATGTTTTTAAGGAACCAACAATTCTATACCCTGATAGATATAGATCTCCCATACAATCTAAAATTTTATGATTTACAAACTCATTTGTATTTCTTAAACCTTCTTTATTTAGAATTTCTTTATCTCCAACTACAACTGCATTACTTAGAGATCCACCTTGAGCTAACCCTGCATCTTTAAGTTTTTCTACATCCTTAAAAAGGCAAAATGTTCTAGACTCAAATATGTTTTTTAAATCGTCATTAAATACATTAACTTTATTTCTCTGATTTCCTATAATTTGATTTTGATATTTAAGCTCAAAATCTATTTCAGAGGCAACTTTTGATACACCCAGAGAAATACTTTTGGTTCCTTCTGTGTAGCTAACTTTTTTATTTATTTTTATTAACTTAATTGGTGCTGAGGATGATTTAATTCCAGCAGATAAAATTCGATCAATGAAAATTTTTGCCGATCCATCTAAAATTGGTAATTCTTGAGAATTTACTTCTACAACTAAATTATCAATTCCTAAACCATAAAGGGCACCCATTAAATGTTCAATAGTTGAAACTTTGGTTCCGAATTCGTTTGATATAGTTGTACATAAAGTTGTGTCAATAACGTTATTATAAAGTGGAAAAATAATATTATTATTTTTTATATCAGTTCTTTTAAAAATAATTCCTGTGTTTGGATCTGATGGCAATAAATTTAATTCCACAGTCTCACCAGTATGCAAACCTACACCGCTAAAAGAAATTTTTTTATTTATGGTCTTTTGATTCAAAATTGACATGATTAGAATTATAATTAAAAAAGTTTCTCTTAAAAAAACAACTAATGTTACAAAAAATTGCTATTTTTGATTGAAATAATCAAATAATTTCTCGAAAAAGCCTCGATTTTCAATACCTTTGTTTGTTTTTTTAGGTTGTATTTTATCAATCTTAGCGTCAAACTTGATTGCACTATCACAACAATCTTGCCATTTCTCATCAATTATTGACATTTCATTTATAAAATTAAATTCTGCTCCTAATGATAAGAGGTTTTTGTTTAATGCTTTTGAGCCATTTCCAATAAAATATAATTTTAAATCCTTTTTTAAATGATCATTTTTTAATAAAGGGCAGTTTAAAAACAATAATTCAATAATTTCTTCTAACCGCGAATTAATAATATTTTTAAGTAGATCATCTTCTTTTTTTTTATGATTACTGATTTTATTTTTTTTTGAAAATTTTATTTTTTCTGCCTCAGCCTTTCTATAATCAATATTTAAAACTTTTGATATATCTTTGGTAATATGGTGCCCACCTATATGGATATTATTTATATATAGTAATTTATTTTCATTAAAAACTACGAGACAGCTTTTTTTGAGTCCAATATCAATAAATGAGCTATATTCATTAATATTTAGTCTTTCTATTAGTTCTAATGATTTTACGTAACTCGCACAATAAATATTTTTTAATGAAATATGCTTTTCTAATAATAAATTTTTTACATAATCAAAATTAAACTTATCAATCATTATAAATTTTAATTCTATAATAACCTCGTTCACATTTTGTTTATCGAATTCTAATTTCTCACAAATTTTATTATCAAAAAAAATTTTTGATTTAATAATATGTAAAATCTCTTTATCTTTATTAAAATTTTTTATTATTTGTTCGGTATCGTTTATTAAATAATTTATATCATCCTTGTTGATAAACTTTTTCTCATAAGTTTTCTTTAATGAAAAATCAATAGAATGAATGCTTGTTGAGTCTAAGACAATTAAAATTTCATTTAAATGTTGATCTATTTTTTTTTCTGCTTTTACAATCAGATCAAATATAGGATTAGTAACTTTGACTTTTTGGATATTTGTATAATCTATTTTTTCTTCAAAAAATAATTTTTGGTTTAAAATAACTTTATCTACAATTGCCAATCTAAGTTGTGTTGCCCCAAATTCCAAAATTGAAATAGGTGATGAAATTTTTTTCATGATATAATTACATTTTTTTTAGTTCTCAAATCAATAATGTTTACATCTTGAATATTTGAATTTTCAATTAATTCCTTAAGTATAATTATTGAATTTTCCAAGTTATCTATTGGTAATTTGATAGTTATTTTATCTTTATAAACTAGATCCCATCTTTCAGATTTAAAATGATAAAATTTAACAAAGTCATCAAAATTAAATCCATTATTACTTAACTTTTTTTTTAATTCCAAAAAATTATCAATATTAAATCTCCCAATAATTAATGGCACATTTGGTTTGATATCATTATTTAAATATATTTTTTTACCATTTTCACCGACATAAATTTTTTTATTCTCATGAATATAATAGGCTATAATAGCTGTTTCTTTTACATCAATTATTATTGATGAAGGATATTGTATTTTAATCCTAAATTCACTTATCATATTAAAATTATTTATTGTCGATTTAAGATCATTTGGTTTGATAGAAAAAATACTCAAATCATAATATTTATCTAAAGAATTTTGAATTTTATTTTTTAAGTTTTCTTCAATATTTCCATTTAAAACAATTTTTTTAATTTGAAAAAAATTATCTAATAAATTAACTGAATTTTTATTGTGAGTACTTAGAAATATTAATAGTAAAAAAAAATACAAATATATTTTTTTTTTATCTATTGATTGAAGCATCATTAATCATCCAATTTATCAAATTATAAAAATTAATTCCTTTGTATTTTGCTATCTCCGGCACTAAAGATAAATCGGTCAATCCGGGCTGCGTATTTATCTCTAATAAATAAAATTTATTATTATTATACCTAAAATCACTCCTAGTAATCCCCCTGCATCCAGTGATTTTATGGGCCTTAAGAGCAATATTTTCAACTTCTTTCAATTTTTTTTTTGGAAGTTCTATAGGCAATATATGCTTCGTTTTTGCTTTTTTGTCATACTTTGCTTTATAATCGTAAAATTTTCTTTTTGGCACAAGTTCAATGGTTCCTAGCTTTTTACTACCCATAATTGCAACTTGAACCTCTCTTCCAGGAATATATTTTTCTATTAATATTTCTTTTTCATTTTTAAGTTTCTTTAAATTGTTAACAAAATTTTTTTTTTTACAAATATAAACACCCACACTTGAACCTTCGTTAATTGGCTTTATTACTACAGGAAATTTAAAAGTTTTATTTATTTTTTTTAAAATTCTTATTCTGTTTTGCTGGGTGTTTTCTTTACAAATAAGGTATTTTGGAGTGAGTATTTTATTTTTAGTAAATATTTTTTTAGATATTACTTTGTTTATACAGATAGCTGAAGCTTTTACACCAGAGTGTGTATATTTTATTTTTTCATTTTCTAGTATTAATTGGATATAACCATCTTCACCATATCTTCCATGTAAAGCGTTAAAAATTACATTAGGTTTAAATTTTCTTATTTCTTTAATAAATCCATTCTTAGGATCAAGTATTTTACACTTATAGTCATTTTTAATTTGATTGAATACTGCTTTTGCTGTTTTTATACTTATATCTCTCTCTGCCGAATATCCACCTGCTAATATTAATATTTTTTTCTTCATTTTTTATGAAGTTAAAATTATTTCTAATTCAAGTTTAACTCCTAATTTCTTATATACATTTTCTTTTATAAAATAGATAAGATTTTTCATATCTCTAGAAGAAGCTTTCCCTTGATTAATCATAAAATTAGAATGTTTTTCCGAAAGTTTTGCATCTCCAAACATTTTATTAACTTCTTTTATATCAACTGATTCACGAATTAATTCCCAAACTTTTTTATTTGTTTGGTCTATAGGGTTTTTGAATGTACTACCGCTTGTTTTAACTCTGATTGGCTGCGAATGTTCTTTTTTTTTTTTTAACTCAACAATTTTATTCTTAATTGTGTTTTTTTCAGATAACGTTCCTTTAAAAGTTCCACTTAAATAAATTAAATCTTTTGGTAAGCTTGATGATCTATATTTAAAAGTGATTTTTGAGGAGGGTATAGTTATAACTTTGCCATCAAAATCTATTGCTTGAACAGAAACAAGAATATCTTTAAATTCTTTTCCATAACAACCAGCATTCATGCTGATTCCACCACCAACTGATCCTGGTATACAGGACAAAAATTCAAAACCCTCAATTGCATTTTCCATTGCAAATTCTGATACTTTCTTATCTAAGCAAGAACTTCCTGTAATGATTAAGTTATCATTTAATTTTGAGATATTATTGAAATTTTTTCCAAGTTTTATAACTGCTCCATCATATGTTTTGTCGTCGAAAAGTGTATTTGATCCAGCACCTAAGATAAAAATTTTACCTCTTTTATTGTACGTCTTTAGAAACAGAGATAGATCTTTTAAAGAATTAGCATACAAATAAATTTTTGATTTTCCACCAATATTAATCCAATTTAAGTTTGATAAATCATGATCAAATTTTAAAAGTGAATTATCAAAAAATTCTAACTTTTCTATATCGCTTAATTTCATTTGATATATTTAGGTAAATTTCTTATCCAGCTCGATATAGTTCCAGCACCCATCCCAATAACAATTTTTTCACCATAAATATTTTTTTTTATAAACTTTGCTAGTTCTTTTTCTCCGTTTATTATAATCAATTCAACATTTGAATTTTTAATAATTTCTTTTGCAAAATTATAATAATTAAATTTTAATTTTAAATTTTCACCAGCTTTGTATACTGGACAAAGTATAACCTGGTCAGAATATTTAAAGCATTTTGTAAATCTTTTTTTAAGAGAATTTAATCTTGAAATTCTATGGGGCTGAAAAATAGAAATTATATTTTTTGATTTGAATGCCTCTCTTGTAGATTTTAATAATTCATTTATTTCCGTTGGATGGTGAGCATAATCATCGTAAAATATGCTTTTTTTGTGTTCAAAAATAAAATTAAACCTCCTCTGAACACCTTT
>MDTE01201173.1_pt1 | contig 10597 bp, 11 predicted proteins | sample 811231 | NCBI WGS metagenome assembly MDTE01 (sample SAMN05326651, study PRJNA326480) | marine metagenome | isolation source: seawater | place: Indian Ocean: Red Sea | collected 2010 | reverse complement strand
AATGTGTTGCTTGCTTTTTACAACAATTCCTTTTAACCCAGCAGCTTTGCTTTGTTTCATTGTTTTTAAACCAACTGTAGGGAGATCAATTCTAAGATCTTGTTTTTTCTTTGGAAATTTAACTAAAACACCTTTGTTCCTGAATTTTTTACTCTTACATCTTTTAAGCATTTTTTGAGTGCCTCCCTTGCCTTCGGTGGCAACTATTTTTCTATTTCTAACTACCGTCCCCTGACTAAAGTTGTATTTGCCTAATCTATTTAATGTTTTAATGGCTTTATTAATATCAGCTTTATCTTCTTTGTTAGGTTTTGTTTTAGAGTAATTTCCTTTTTTTAAAGTTAATTCAGGATTAAAGGTTAATGAACTAACCGTTCTAATTCTTTCTTTGCTTAATATTTTGATGATTTCTTTTAAGATAGCGGCATCACCAAGCTTAGAACTTTTGATTATTCTTGGTATATAATAAATGCCTTTAAAATCTAAACGAAGCTTATAGAAATTTGGTTTTTTAACTCTTCCGGCAAACAAAACTTTCTTACAGTTGTTTTCTTTTAATATTTTAATGATTTTTCCAAATTGCCCTATGGAAACAGCATGAGAGTGTCTATCTTTTTTAAAAACTCTGCTTTTTGTTAAATCAATAATTAAATATCTGGTTTTTCTTTTTTTGATTTTTTTTAGAATTTCCTTTGGAAAGGATGTTTCTCCAAATATTAAACCAATCATTATTCAGATAACGGCGTACAAATAGGTCTTTTTTTATCCTTTTCTATAAATTTTGTGACCTCTTCGACTAATTCGTTGTCTTTGTATTCACCATTAATTTTGCTTAAGTTTTCTTGAAGATTGTTAGAAGAAAATATTTTCTTGTATGCTTGATCTAGCTCTATAATTTTTTTGTTATCATATTTTTTTCTTCTCAATCCTATTAAGTTAATACCTTTTAGATAGTTTCTGTTTCCAAAAGATAAACCAAAAGGGATTACATCTTTTAAAACGCCAGTCATCCCTCCAATCATTGCCAATCTTCCTATTCTAGTAAATTGCTGAACGGCTGAATTACCTCCTATAACAACTGAATCTTCAATCGTAACATGTCCTCCCAGAGGAACATTGTTAGCTATAACAACGCTGTTTCCTATTTTACAGTCATGAGCGACATGAGATGAAATCATGAATAAACAATTGTTTCCAATAATAGTTTTGCTTCCTCCTCCAGCTGTACCCGGGTTAATAGTTACATATTCTCTGATAACGTTATTTTCTCCAATATCTAAACTATTAGTCTCACCCTTATATTTCAAATCTTGAGGGGCTGTTCCAATACTTGCGAAAGGATAAATCTTAGTTCCTTTTTTTATTTTTGTATTGCCTTCAATATGAACGTTTGAGACCAACTCAACACCATCATCTAATTGAACATTCGCTCCTACAAAACAAAAAGGTCCAATCTTTACGTTTTTTCCTACTTTTGCTTTTAAATCTATTACACTTGATTTATGTATCATTTTTTTCTTTCAACTATTGTTGCGGACCATTCGGCGTCAGCAACTCTTTTTCCGTTAACTTTTGCAATTCCTTTATATTTCCAAACTCTCCCATGAGATCTCACTGCTTCGATGTCTAGGTGTAACTCGCAATCAGGCATTACAGGATTTCTAAAACGAGCTTTTTCAACGCTCATTAAATAAACAAGCTTGTCTTTGTATTCTTTTGGATCAATTCCATGTGCCGTAAGTGCTGCGGCAGCCTGACCAAAGGCTTCTACTATTAACACTCCGGGCATTACTGGTTGACCCGGAAAATGCCCATCAAAATAAAAATTTCCTTTTTTAACATTTACAACTGCTGTTGCAGATTTTAATTGAACTATATTTATTAGTTTATCAATTAAAAGCATCGGCTCTCTATGAGGAAGAAGTTTTTTTATTGTTTCTTTATTTATAGTATTACTCATCGCTTTCCTTTTTTTTTAAAAACTCTTTCAATGGAACAGCTGGATAACCCATAACCGTAGTATTGTCAGGAATATCTTTGACCACACCACTTCCTCCGCCAATTCTAACGTTGTTTCCAATTTTCAAGTGACCAGAAACTCCTGCTTGACCACCAATAGAAACATTGTCTCCAATGGTTGAACTACCTGCAAAACCTACTTGTCCTGCTATCATACAATTTTTTCCAATTTTAACATTGTGGGCCATATGAACCTGATTATCGAGAAAAGTATTTTCCCCTATAAAAGTATCTCCAATTGATCCTCTGTCGATTGTGCAGTTTGCTCCTAATTCCACACCATCTTTTAATACGACCCTTCCTATATGTGGAAATCTTAAATTTTTATCTTTAAGAGGGATAAATCCGAATCCTTTTATTCCAATTTTACAACCATCCTGAATCACAACATCATTTCCAATTATTGAATTTCTAATAGTAACATTTGAACCAATTAAGCAGTTTTTACCAATTTGAACATCGTGTTCTATAACAGTATTACTGCCTATCAAGGTCTTAGATCCTATTTTAACCTGGTTTCCAACGAAAATATTCTTACCAAATGTGACAGAATTAAATTTTGAAGAAATTTTATTTGAATCAACAAGTGATTTGTCAGGATAATCAAGATGTGCCTCTGGGTAAAACTTTTCGGATATTTTAGCAGTAGAGAATAAAACGTTTTTAACCACAATTTTTATACATTCTTTTGGAAGATGTTGTTCTAAATTTTTAGTTGTTATACATGCGGCAGCTTTTGTTTTTTTTGCAAACGAGATGTAACGAGGGGAGCTAAAAAATGTTATATGATTTTTTGTAGCTATATCAAGAGTTTTTATATCAGATATTTTTAACTTATTCTTTTGATTGGATAATTCGTCCGACAATTCATTGAGATAGAATGGACCTTTGGGTACAAAAAAGTTTACTTCTGACATGAAAATTATTTTAAATTAATAGATTTTAGGTCTTTGTCTAAAAGCTTCAAAATTTTATCTGTTAAATCAATCTCAGTTTTAGCTACCACTATACTTTTTTTGTCAATTACTACTGATATGTTGTTTTCTGACATGTATTTTTCCAGTATTGGTTTTAAAGATTTGTTTAACTCTGATCTCGCTTTTTCTCTTTTTTTAAAAATTTCATTAGCAGCTAATTGTCTGCTTTTTTGATGCGATATATTTTTTTTTCTAAGATCGTTAAGTTTTTTTTTATATTCTTCAGGAGAAATTAATTTCTTTTTGGATATAAGATCTGTTTCTTCTTTTTTTAAGACAGTCTGCTCTTTATCAAATTTTTTTGTTTCGTCTTTTAACTTATTCTTAAGAAATTCTTGTGCACCCTTACCTGCTTTACTTTCGTTTAAGATTTTTTTCATATCTATGAAATAAATTTCTGTTCCAAAAGAATAACTATAAACATTAATAAAAAAGAAAATTATTAAAAGTACCTTGAAATATTTCATTTTTAAAAAGATGTTCCGATTTGAAAGTTGAATAATTGTGTCTGGTCGGTTTCTGCTTTTGATAGATTTTGAGCTATAACAAAACTTAATGGGCCAACTGGCGTGTACATATTTGTGGCTATGCCTATAGAAGATCTAATTTTATCAGATCCGCCCACAGAATCAGAATAGTCTACATGCCAAAGATTAGCGACATCCATAAAGAGAGAGACGTCTGTTTCAGTGCTTTCCGGAAGCAAATTAGGTAAAGCTGCTTCTATATTTAATGCGGAAGCATAATTTCCTCCAATATAATCATTGCCATCTTTAGGACCAACTTTGCCAGATTCAAAACCTCTTAAATAAGTTCTTCCTAATTGCAATCTTTTGCTCAGTCTAACATCTTCGTCACCTATAGCATTAACTGCAGCACCATATATTTTAAACGCTCCAACTAAGTTTTCGCTAAAAGAATGATAAGCTCTGTATCTAAAAGAATTTAAAATACTTTGAGAATCTGAAATAACCGGTAAATTTTGCCTGAAAGAAGTTATATGTCCATCTGTTGGCATAAATCTTCTGTTTCTTTTATCACTTTTGATTGTATAGCCGAAAGTTAAATCATTAAAACTACCTGCTTGTTTCTTTAGTTGAGATGATGCGCTACTATCAACTGTTAAATCATCAACTGTGAAACTCAAATCTGGAGATAAATATATGTCTCTGTATTGTTCAAATTCAGTACCAATATTAAAGTTTATTAGTGTATTTTCGTATCCAGAATTTGGTTTGTCAGTTTTTTTACTGTAAAACCCCCCATAAACTTTGTTTCCCGAATAATTATAATTCGGATTGATTATATTTAATCCGCCTCTGATTGATTCACCGGTTATGTCAGCGTTTGCTGATAATTTTAAACCTTTTCCTAAATAATTGTTTTCCTTGATTGAAAAAGCAAAGGCTCCTCCTTCGGTACCATAGCCTGCTCCGGCAGTAATTTCTCCTGTTGGTTTTTCTTCAATGGTTATGTCCACAGTTTTTAATCCGGATTCAGAACCATCTGACATTTTGTAACTTACTCTGTTAAAAATATTCATAGCTTTTAGATTTGATATTGATTTTTCTAACCTTACTTTGCTGAAAGGATCACCTTCATCAACTATAAGAGCTGATCTTATAACGGAGTCATTTGTTACGTTATTGCCGCTAATATTTATTCTCTCAATTTGAATTTTTTCACCTTCAAAAATTTTAAACTCAACATCGATTCCATCTTCGCTGGGAGATTCTTTTACGGTGTGTTGTACAAACTGTAACTGATTATTGTCTATAATTTCATCAACGTTTTCTAATATTTTTTTAATTTTAAAAGGAGAGTAGTATTCGCCGACATATTTTTCAAAAGTTGGTTTTAAATCTTCAAATATAGATGTCTTGAAAACTGGATCAATATTGGTTGAAAATCTTTTGAATCTGTATCTTTTTCCTGCACTAATACTAAAGGTTAGCTCAATATCATTTGCATTTGTAATTTCAGCGCTCGTTGATAAAACCTGTACATCATAATAGCCTCGGCCTAAATAATAGTTTTTTAATAACCTTTTGTCTAATTCTATCCTCTCTGTGTTTAAATAAATATTTCTGCTTAAAATTTTCCAAAATTTTGCTTCTTCAGATGTGATAACGTCTCTTAATCTTTTGCTCTTAATTTTCTTATCACCGATAAAATATATTTTTTTAATTTTACTTCTCTCTCCTTTATCTACGTTAAAAATCAAGTTTAAAGTGTCTTCTCCGGCTTTGGCTTCTTGTTTGTTGGCTTCTACGCTAACTGAGTAATATCCCATTGACTTATAAAATTTTTTAATCATCTCGATATCTGACTTTACAAAATTTTCGATATAGGACGATTTTTCTTTTAATGAGATGAGTTTAAATATTTGTTCTTTATATTTTTTTGCCTCTTCTCCTTTTATGTCGATCGAGTAAATAATCGGATTTTCGGTCACATTTATTTTCAATACACCATTAGAAAAACTGGTTGAAATATTTGAAAAGAAATTTGTGTTATACAATTTTTTAATTACATCGTTTATCTCATCTTGCTGATAATTTTTATTTGTTTGAATATCCCCATAAACTTTGATTGTTTCGTTTGAAATTCTTTTGTTACCAAAAATTTCAATCTTTTTTAAAATTTCAGCTGAAGCATTGCTGTTAATTAAGAAAAAGCAGAGAATAAAAAAGAGTTTAAAAGTAATTTTTTTCATTTTTAATTTCTAATAATACTTAAAGTTTTCCTCCTGGCCCAATTATCAATTTTATATATTTCTTTGATATTCGGCGATCTTTTTATAGCATATTTTTTAAAATCTTTATCCCTAAAAACTCTTTTTAGGTAAGGATATATTGAATTAAATGCTATTTTCTTTTTTAAAAATTCATTAACCAAAACCTCATTGCTTGCATTTAAAATTATAGCTCCAGAATTGCTGTATATTTTTTCGGAAAGCAAAGTAACAATTGGAAATTTTTTTTTATCAATCGGTTCAAATTTTAAATGGTTAGAATTTTTAAGAAAGTTATTCGTGTGCGGTAGTAGAGTTTTTATATCTATTTTGTTTTCATATATAGCATTCGCTATTGGTATCCTCATATCGGTTTCATGATAGAGCAGTTTTGTTTGGCCGTTTTTAAAAAAAATAATTGCATGAATAAGCGATTGAGGATGAATAACTATTTTGTATTTTTTTTTATCAAAAGGAAAAAGCTTGAATGCCTCTATTACTTCTAAAACTTTATTCATCATAGTTGATGAGTCGACTGAAATTTTTTTTCCCATTTGCCAATTAGGATGCTTAATGGCTTCACGAACTCTTATGTTTTTAAATTTCTTTAAAGATTTTCTAAGAAACGGACCTCCAGATCCTGTTATATAAATTCTTGCTATATCTCGATCTTGATAATTTTTTGTTAATTCGTTTATTGAAAAATGTTCGGAGTCAACAGGCACTACAGAGGTTTTGGATTTTTTACAAACATTTTTTAGTATATGCCAACCACAAATTACTGTTTCTTTATTAGCCAATAAAATCTTTTTGCTGATTTTTGCAAATTTAATTGTGGGTTCTAAACCAGCAATTCCTACTATCGCGGAGATTGTAATGTCAAATTTTATTTTTTTTAAGTTAAAATCAGAGAATTTGTTATAAATTTTTACCTTGTGTTTTTTGTATTTTTTTTTAATTTTTCTAAAAACACTAACATTCTTTATAAAAAAATATTTTGGTTTATATTTTTTTATTTGTTTTTTTATTAATGAGTAGTTGGAATTTGCCGACAGCAAAACAATTTTAAATTGATTAGAATCTTTCTCAAGAATATTCAAAGATGCTCTTCCGATAAAACCTGTAGATCCTAGGATTGCAATTTTTTTTTTCATCACGGAAATAATCCTAAACTATATAAAAAATATGCAAGAACAACTACAAATATGAGGCTGTCTATTCTGTCAAAAATTCCGCCATGACCTGGTAAAATTTTTCCTGTGTCTTTAATTTTTTCCAATCTTTTAAAATAAGAAATCACAAGATCTCCTGTTTGGGCTGCTATAGAAAAAATTATAGCCAAAATAAAAAAATTTGGTAGAATAAAAGTGTATCCTTCTGATCCGGTAATTATATTTAAAATTAGATTTAGCAAAAATACAGATAATAGAGAAAAAATAAAAGATCCCAAAACTCCTGATAAAGTTTTTTTAGGACTTATTTTTGTTATTTTTTTCCATTTAAATATTTTTCCAAATACATATCCTCCTACGTCGGAACAAACTGTCAAGATAATTGCCCAGAATAAAAGTATAAAAGATAAGAGAGTGTCTTCTCTTAAATAATAAATGGAAAAAAGAGCAAAAAGTAAAATTGCCTCGAGGAAGAATACAGTGCTCTTTTTTTTAAAAACAGAAAATAATTCATAATTAGCCAATGAATAAATGAAAAACAGAAAAAATATTAAATGGGCTCCTCCTTTAACAACAAAGAAAATAGATAAAGGAAAAATAATAATAGATGTTAAAATTCTTTTCTGTAAATTTGTCATATTTTTCCAAAATTTCTTTTGACCCTCTTAAAGTCTTTTATAATTTTGCTAAAATCTGAAGCTTTAAAATCAGGCCATAACTTATCAATAAAATATAATTCAGAATAAGCTAGTTGCCATAACAAGAAATTACTTAACCTTTTTTTGCCTCCAGTTCTTATCAAAAGATCAGGATCCGGCATTCCTTTTGTATACAAATTCTTTTCAAAATTTTTAGTAGAAAAAGTCTGTTTTTTCTTTTTCATTGATCTAACCGAATTTATTATCTCATCTTTTGATCCATAATTTAAAGCCAAATTAACCAGAATTTTCCTACACTTTCTTGTTCGATTAATTGATTCTTGCAATCTTCTTTTTATTTTTTTTGGTAATCTTTTTGTATTTCCGATTACATTGATCTTAATATTATTTTTGACCAGATTGTTAATTTCTTTAATAAAATAACTATCAATTAATTTGAATAAAAAGCTTATTTCGGTTTTAGGTCTTTTCCAATTCTCGGTAGAGAAAGTATAAAATGTCAATATTGGAATTTTAAGTCTAATAGAAGATTTGACTACTTTTTCTATTGTCTTGACTCCGTTTAAGTGACCAAATTTTCTTGATTTCCCTCTTTTTTTACCCCATCGTCCATTACCATCCATAATAATGGCAATATGGTTAATCTTATTCATTGATTGAGAATTTCTTTTTCTTTTTCTGCCAGAATTTTATCTATTTTTTCAATATTCAAATCAGTAGTTTTTTGTATTTCTTTTTCAAAATTTTTACTTTCGTCTTCGCTAATCTTCTTTTCTTTTAATAATTCTTTTATATTGTCATTAGAATCTCTTCTTATATTTCTTATCGAGACTTTTCCTTTTTCACCAAGACCTTTCAAAGTTTTGACAAGTTCTACCCTTCTTTCCTCAGTAAGCTGGGGAATGTGAATTCTTAAAATTTGTCCATCTACTTGAGGATTTACGTCTAAATTAGATTTCTTAATTGCGCTGTCTATTAAAACAACGTTTGATTTGTCCCAAACTTGTATAGATATTGATCTTGCCTCAGGTACTGTAATAGTTGCAAGTTGATTAATAGGCATTTTTTTTCCATAGGCTTCAACCGTAACTAAATCAAGCATTGCTGGATTAGCTCTACCCGTTCTAATGCTGCTTAGATCTTTTTTAAATGCAGCAAGAGATTTGTCCATTTTTATTGAAATATCGTTTTTATCGTATACAGAACTCATGCGTTCGCTAGACTCCCTCTCCAACTTTGAATCTTACAAAATCAATAACTTTTACGTTGTTCTTTAAAACATCTTTTACCTTTTTTTTGGTATCCATAATCCAAATTTGATTTAACAATGTGTTATCAGCAATAAATTTATTAAGCTTACCTTGTGAAATTTTATCAATCATGTCTTCTTTTTTTCCGCTATTTTTCAACTCTTCTTTAATAATTTCAAGTTCTTTGTCTATGATGTTTTGCTTTATGCCGTTTTTTTCAATTGCCATGGGTGCTGATGCAGCAACATGCATTGCAAGTTTTGTTCCGATGTCTTTAATGTCTTCTCCCTTATTACCTTCTAGTTTAACAACGGAAAGAACTTTTCCTACATTTTTTTCCAAGGCATTGTGAACATAGCTAAAATTTATTCCTTTATTGTTAAAAAATTTACTTCTTCTTAGCGTTATTTTTTCTCCAATTTTAGAAATTAAATCAACCAAAGATTCGTCGACAGTTTTTTTGTTTTTCATTAAAGATGATTTTGTTTTTTTAAGATCTCCCTGATTCTTAAAGTTGATCTCAGAAACTTCCTTGCAAAAATTTATAAAGTCTTTGTTCTTTGCCACAAAATCTGTTTCACTATTAATCTCTAAGGCCGAAATCATTTCATTTTTTTCCCAAATAAGAACTAACCCGTCTGCGGCTGTTCGACTCATTTTTTTAGACGCTTTAGCTATTCCTTTTTTTCTTAGATATTCTACAGACTTTTCAACATCTCCATTGTTTTCATCAAGTGCTAATTTGCAGTCTTTAAAACCAACACCGGTAATTTCCCTTAGCTTTTTTACGTTTTCTAAACTTTTTTCTTTAGACATTTTTTTTTACAGAACTGGATGGTTGTTTTTTACCTGGAGCCTTCTTTGTTTTTTCTTCTGTTTTTTTGGATTTTTTTTCTTCTGCTTTTTCTTTAAAGTTGTTTACTTTTTTTTCTTCGACTTTTTCTTTTGCGATATATTTCTTTGCGTCTAATATTGTTTCTTTAAGAAGTTCACAATAAAGGTTGATGGATCTTCTGGCGTCATCATTTCCAGGAATAGGAAAGTTTATACCGTCTGGATTTGAGTTTGAATCTAAAACTGCAGCTATCGGAATATTCAATTTTATAGCTTCTTTTATAGCCAAGGACTCAACGTTTGTATCAATTACAAAAAGCATATTGGGAACTTTCTTCATTTCAGAAATTCCTCCTAGAGATCTCTTTAATTTATCTTTTTCCTTCCCTAGTTTAAGCACCTCTTTTTTTGTGAAACCAATATCTTCTTTTGACAAATCTTCTTCTAACTTTTTTAATCTTTTGATAGAATTTTGAATAGTTTTCCAATTTGTCAACATTCCTCCAAGCCATCTGTAGTTGACATAAAATTGACCTGTTTCACTAGCCACTTTTAAAACAGTTTCTGAAGCTTGTTTCTTTGTTGAAACAATTAAAATTTTTCCCCCGCTGGAAATACATTTATGAACTTCCATCAATGCTTTTTTTATTAATGTTACCGTTTGTGTTAAATCTAAAATGTGAATTGAATTTTTCTCTCCAAAAATAAAATTTTTCATCTTTGGATTCCATCTTAGCGTTTTGTGACCTAAGTGGACTCCAGCCTCAAGCAACTGTTTTATTGATATATTAGGTACGTTCATAGTTTTTTCCGGTTTTACCTCCACAGCTTTCCTTTCGGACCGGTGGGCTCTCACCCTATACTGTGTGCGAAATTACCTAGTAAATACTTTTTATTTTGAAAAAAATCAAGTTATTAAAAACTTATTTTCTTAATGAAATCTTTATCTTTT
>MDTE01135927.1_pt1 | contig 10597 bp, 7 predicted proteins | sample 811231 | NCBI WGS metagenome assembly MDTE01 (sample SAMN05326651, study PRJNA326480) | marine metagenome | isolation source: seawater | place: Indian Ocean: Red Sea | collected 2010 | reverse complement strand
GCCTTCGCCGAGATTCCACGCGCAGTAATCCCGTAGGCTGCGCGGCAGGGCGTGGATGAATTGCATTCCCGAGATTTGGCCGAGATTATCGCGCAAGCGTTGGGCGAGATACTCCGTCTTGCGCAGTTCGCGCCCGATCGCGGCCGAATCCGGCAGTCGATACGGAACCCGCAAATCAGTGACGCGGATCACTACGTTTCTCTCCCCCCAAACGAAAATTGCGAAAATTACTCTTGTGGCGGCATCCTATATGTCGAACGCGGCGAATATGTGACTATGGTCACAACGCAACGAATTTCCGCCGGGTGGCCACCCGTAGTGACTAAAGGAGCAAACCATGAGCGCGCGCGATCCCATCTTCGATATTCTCTTCGAGCCGGTGAAGATCGGCCCGGTCACCGCGCGCAACCGCTTCTACCAAGTGCCCCATTGCAACGGCATGGGCGACCGCCAGCCGCGCAGCATGGCGGCGATGCGCGGCATAAAGGCCGAGGGCGGCTGGGCGGTGGTCTCGACCGAGGAAGTGGAAATCGACCACACCACCGATTTCACGCCATCCATCGAGGGCCGCATGTGGGACGAAGGCGATATCCCCTATCATGCCCGCATGGTCGAAGCGGTGCACGCGCATGGCTCGCTTGCCGCCATTGAGCTCTGCCAGCAGGGTATTGCAACCGCCAACCTGGCAAGCCGCGAGGTGCCGCTTGGCCCTTCCGCGCAACCGCTTATCAAATTGGCGCCGCTGCAGGCGCGCGAGATGGATTTGAGCGATATCCGCGCCGTCCGCGCGAGTCACCGCGCCTCGGCCCTCCTTGCCAAGCGGGCGGGCTACGATATCGTCTATGTCTATGCCGGGCATGATTTGTCGGTCGTCCAGCATTTTCTCCTGTCGCGCTACAATCAGCGGCGCGACGAATATGGCGGCTCGCTGGAAAACCGCGTGCGCCTGTTGCGTGAACTGATCGAGGACACCAAGGAAGCCGTCGGCGACACATGCGCCGTCGCCGTCCGATTTGCCGTCGATGAATTGCTCGGGCCGGACGGCATGGCGGCGGATGGCGAGGCGCCGGAGATCGTCGCCATGCTTGCCGACCTGCCCGATCTCTGGGACGTCAATATCAGCAATTGGTCGAATGATTCGCAAACCGCGCGCTTCGCCAAGGAAGGCTATCAGGAGCGCTTCACCGCATTTGTCAAAACCTTCACATCGAAGCCGGTGGTGGGTGTCGGGCGCTATACCTCGCCAGACCATATGGCAGCGTTGGTGGCCAAGGGCGCGCTCGATTTCATCGGAGCGGCGCGGCCCTCCATCGCTGATCCGTTCCTGCCGAAAAAAATCGAGGAAGGGCGCATCGAGGATATCCGCGAATGTATCGGCTGCAATATATGCGTCTCGGGCGATAGGACCTACACGCCGATCCGCTGCACGCAAAACCCGACCATGGGCGAGGAATGGCGCAAAGGCTGGCATCCGGAGCAAATTCCGCCCGCCGCCTCGAAGGACAGCGTGCTGATCGTCGGCGGCGGCCCGGCGGGCCTGGAATGCGCCCGGGCGCTCGGCCAGCGCGGCTATGCCATCACCCTGGCCGAGGCGGGCGAAGCGTTCGGCGGGCGAATCCTCGCGGAATCGGAGCTCCCCGGCATGGCCTCCTACCGCCGCGTGATCGATCACCGCCTTGGTGCCTTCACCAACCTCGCCAATGTCGAGACCTACCTCGCCAGCGAACTAGATGCCGACGCGGCGGCGGGGTTCGGCGCGGATCATATCGTCATCGCCACCGGCGCCCATTGGCGGCGTGACGGAGTGGGCCTGCATCAGCGCATTCCGCTCCCCGCCGACGATACCGGGCCGGCGGTCTTCACGCCGGACGATATTATGGCCGGACGGCTTCCCGAGGCGGGGCCGGTTCTGGTCTATGACGATGACGGCTACATCATGGCCGGGCTGATCGCCGAGGAACTGGCGCGGTCGGGGCGCGACGTGACCCTTATGACGCCGGACGCCATGATCTCGCCCTGGACCGAGAACACGCTTGAGCAACACGCCATCCAGCGCCGGGTGTTGGAGGCCGGGGTGACGGTGAGGACCGGGCGGCGGCTCGTATCGCTAAGCGGCGCGGCGCGCCATGCCTGCGCCTATACCGGCGGCGAGGAAGAGACCGCGGCGGCGGCGGTGGTGCTGGTGACATCGCGCATCTCCAATGACGGGTTGTGGCGGGAGCTGGAAGCGCGGGATGATACGCCCTGGCACAGCCTGACGCGCGTCGGCGACGCCCTCGCGCCAGCGACGGTCGCCCATGCGATTTACGCCGGCTATAGATTCGCGCGAGAGTTCCAAGCACCGGCGAGCGCCGCGGCGCCCTTTAAGAGAGAGCGGGTGGCCGTCTAGACTAGCCGATCTTGACGATCTCGCCGGTCTTGGCCGATTCCTCCGCCGCCAGCACGGCGCGCATGGCGGCCAGCGATTCTTCCGGGGTGATCACGTCGGGGCGCTCGCCCCTGGCAACGCAGCCGGCGAAATACATGATCTCGTCCTTGAGCGCGCCGCCGGTGATGCCGTCGACCATCGGCCAGTAGGTGGTGTCCGGACAGGTGAACCCGGTGGGGGTGCATAGGCTGAGATTGGGGAAGGTGTCCTGCACCTGGACGAAACCTTCCGAGCCGATCACATGCATGCGCTCGTCGATCATGAAGGGCGCCGTGTCGGGCATCAGCCAGGCGCTTTCATAGACCGCCGTCGCGCCGTTCTCGAAGCGGTACATGATTTGGAACATGTCGGGATGGACGTAATCGTTCACCCGCACCGTCTGGGTATAGGCGCTGACGACGTTGGAGCCCGAGAACCATTGCATCAGGTCGGTGTCATGGATCGCCGTGTCAGAAACCGGGCTCACCTTGTCCAGCACGTTCGCGGCCCAGGCGGCGGGCACATTGCGCCGGCCGTTCAAGGACACTATCCGGCCGATGCTTCCGGCGGCGATCTCCTTGCGCGCGGCGATACAGCGCGGATTGAAGCGGCAGACATGGCCGACCATGAGATAGGTCGCGGCCTCGCGCGCGGCGTCGCAGATCTGCTCGCACTCCGCCACCGTCGGCGCCATGGGCTTTTCCAGCAGCACATGCTTGCCGGCGGCCAGGGCGGCAGTGGCGATCTCCGCATGGCTGTCCCAGCGGGTGACGATATGGACGATGTCGATGGCGGAATCGGCGAGGAGGTCGCGGTAGTCCTCATGCAGCGCGGCGACGCCGTATTGCCCGCCGATTTCCTTCAACCGCGCGCCGTCGCGGTCGGCCAGCGCCACCAGTTCCAGCCCCGGCACGCCGGCGATGGCGCTGCAATGGATATCGCCGAACCAGCCGGCGCCGATCACGCCTACCTTGAGATTCGTCATATCGCACGCTCCCTTCCACAAACTCTGGCGGTTCCCCGCCCTTTTTTGATAGTTTGCCATGTGTCCGCCGGGACGTAAAAAAATATGCCATAGGGAGAGCGAAACCGGAATGAGCGAGACATTCGACCAGGTCTATGCGCGCGCGCTGGCCGAGCCGGAAACTTTTTGGGCCGAGGCCGCCGAGGCCATCTACTGGGACAAGAAATGGGACAAGGTGCTGGACGATTCGAACGCGCCGTTCTACCGCTGGTTCGCCGGCGGCAGGCTCAACACCTGCTACAACGCGCTGGACCGACATGTCGAAGCCGGGCACGGCGACCAACCGGCGCTGATTCACGATTCGCCGGTGACGGACAGCGTCACCACCTACAGCTACAGCGAACTGCTCGATGCCGTGGCGCGGTTCGCCGGCGCTTTGGCCGAGCGCGGCGTTGGCCCGGGCGAGCGGGTCATCATTTACATGCCCATGGTGGCGGAGGCGGCGATCGCCATGCTCGCCTGCGCGCGCCTCGGCGCGGTGCATTCGGTGGTGTTCGGCGGCTTCGCCTCTAACGAGCTCGCCGTCCGCATCGACGATTGCGCCCCCAAGCTCATCGTCTCGGCCAGTTGCGGCATCGAAGTGAACCGGGTGATCGCCTACAAGCCGCTCCTCGACGAAGCCATCGAGCTCGCGGCGCACAAGCCGGAAAGCTGCATCATTCTGCAACGCGACCAGGAGGTAGCGGAACTCACGCCGGGGCGCGACAGCGATTGGCGCGAGGCCGCGGCGGCGGCGGAACCGGCGGATTGCATCTCCGTCGCGGCGACCGACCCGCTCTACATCCTCTATACCTCGGGCACCACCGGCCAGCCCAAGGGCGTCGTACGCGACAATGGCGGCCATGCCGTGGCGCTCTATTGGACGATGAAGAACATCTATGGCGTCGAACCCGGCGAGGCCTTCTGGGCCGCCTCCGACGTCGGCTGGGTGGTCGGCCATTCCTATATCGTCTATGGCCCGCTGCTACACGGCAACACCACCATCCTCTATGAAGGCAAGCCGGTGGGCACGCCCGATGCCGGCGCCTTCTGGCGCGTGATCGCGGATCATAAAGTCACCGCCATGTTCACCGCGCCGACCGCCTTCCGCGCCATCAAGCGCGACGACCCAAAGGGCGAATTGATCCAAAACTACGACCTGTCCAATTTCCGTACTTTGTTCCTTGCCGGCGAGCGCACCGATCCGGATACGCTGCACTGGGCCGAGGACAAGCTAGGCGTGCCGGTGATCGATCATTGGTGGCAGACGGAGACCGGCTGGTCGATCTGCGCCAGCTGCGTCGGCATCGAGAAACTGCCGGTCAAGGAAGGCTCGCCCTCCCGGCCCGTGCCCGGCATGGATGTGCGCGTGGTCGACGACAACAATGACGAGGTGAAACCGCGCGAGATCGGCGCCCTGGTGATCAAGCTGCCGCTGCCGCCCGGCACCTTCCCGACGCTGTGGAACGCGCGCAAGCGCTTCATCGAGGCCTATCTTGAGGAGTTCCCCGGCTATTACAAGACCGCCGATGCCGGCTTCATCGACGAGGACGGTTATGTCTATGTCATGTCGCGCACCGACGACATCATCAATGTCGCCGGCCACAGACTGTCCACCGGCGCCATGGAGGAGGTGCTGGCGGAGCATGAAAATGTCGCCGAGTGCGCCGTGATCGGCGTCGCCGATCAGCTCAAGGGACAATTGCCGCTCGGCTTCCTCGTACTCAATGCCGGGGTCAACCAGGCCGACGCGGAGATCGTCCAAGAGGTGGTCGCCCTGGTGCGCGAGCGCATCGGCCCGGTCGCCGCCTTCAAGACCGCCGCCGTGGTCTCCGCTCTGCCCAAGACACGCTCGGGCAAGATCCTGCGGGGCACCATGCAGAAGATCGCCGACGGCGAGGCATACAAGATGCCGGCGACGATCGACGATCCGGCGCTCTTGGATGTCATCACCGAGGCGCTGGGCGCGCTCGGCTACCCGAAGCAATAGGCCGAAACACTAGCAACGACACGTAAAGGGAGGAACGCGGCAATGGATGGATTGATGATGGACCAGCCCCTGCTGATCTCGTCGCTGATCGAGTTCGGCGCGCGCTATCATTCAAAATCCGAGATCGTCTCGCGCGCCGTCGAAGGGCCGATCCACCGCTACACCATGGCGGAGGCGAATCACCGCTCCAAGCAGCTCGCCCAGGCGCTGACCCGCCTCGGCGTGACCGAGGGCGAGCGCATCGCCACCATCGCGTGGAACGGCTACCGCCATTTCGAGCTTTATTTCGGCGTCTCCGGCATGGGCGCGATCTGCCACACCATCAATCCGCGCCTCTTTCATGAGCAGATCGTCTATGTGATAAACCACGCGGAGGACAAATACGTCTTCATGGACCTCACATTCGTGCCGCTCCTCGAAGCCTTGGCCGCGCATCTGCCGAAGGTCGCGGGCTATGTGATCATGACCGACAAGGAGCACATGCCCGAGACCAAGCTGGAGAACGCGCTCTGCTATGAGGAACTGCTCGCGGCGGAGGACGGCGACTATCAATGGCCCGAATTCGACGAGCGCACCGCTTCCTCCCTCTGCTACACCTCGGGCACCACGGGCAATCCCAAGGGCGTGCTCTACAGCCACCGCTCCACCGTGCTGCACACCTTCACCGTCTGCACCGCCGGCGGCGCCGGGCCCAACACCCGCTCGCGCTATCTCTCGCTGGTGCCGATGTTCCACGTCAACGCCTGGGGCCTGCCCTATGGCTGCGCCATGACCGGCGCCAAGCTGGTGCTGCCCGGCCCGCGCTACGACAGCGACGCGATCTTCGACCTGATGGACGAGGAGAAGGTCGACAAAGCGGCCGGCGTGCCGACGCTTTGGATGCTGCTCCTTGCTGAGATGGAGAAGCGCGGGCGCAAGCCCGAGTGCTTCGAGACCCTGGTGGTCGGTGGCTCCGCCTTCCCCGCCTCGATGATCGCCGCCTATGAGGACAAATACGGCGTCGACGTCCACCACGCCTGGGGCATGACCGAGCTCAGCCCGATCGGCACCGTCGGCACCCTGCTGCCATCGATGGACGCCCTCTCCAAGGAGGAGCGCCGCGCCATCAAAACCACCCAGGGCCGTGCGGTCTACGGCGTCGAGAAGAAGATCGTCGGCGAGAACGGCGCCCAATTGCCCGAGGACGGCAAGGCGTTCGGCGAATTGCTGGTGCGCGGGCCGTGGACCGCGAATTCCTATTACAACGACCCGGACGCGACCGCCCAGTCCTTCACCGAGGATGGCTGGTTCCGCACCGGCGACATCGTCACGCTGGATGAGAACGGCTTCATGAACATCGTCGACCGCAACAAGGACGTGATCAAATCCGCCGGAGAATGGATCAGCTCGATCGATCTGGAGAACGCCGCGATGGGCCACCCGGCCATCCAGGAGGCCGCGGTGATCGGCATGCCGCATCCGAAATGGGACGAACGCCCCCTCCTCGTCGCCGTCGCCGCCGAGGGCGAAATCCCGCCCATCCTCGATGAGGTCAAGGAGTTCCTCGCCGACAAGGTCGCCAAATGGTGGCTGCCGGACGATCTGATGATCCTCGACGAACTGCCCCACACGGCGACCGGCAAAGTGAGCAAGCTGAACCTGCGAGAACAGTTGAAGGACTATTCCTTCCCGGGGGTGTGAGGGCGTATTTGCGGAGGGGAGCACTCCGACCCGAATAGGTCAGAGTGCCTCCGCGCCGGTGGCCGGTTCAAAAGCGTTTCGATGCGAGCTTTCCGCGGCCTACATCTCGCGGCGCGATACCGTCATAGCTGATCCCCGGCACGCCGTCCTGCTCGAAGGGAAGAATCAGGCCGTGCCAATGGATCGACGTATCGTCGGAAAGATTGTTGGTGACGTTGTTGACGACGTCTTCGCCCTCCTTGAAGCGGAGAACGGGACCGGGCGAGGCGCCGTTATAGCCTATTCCGCTCTTGGATAAGTCGCCCGTGTCGATGGTGATTTCATCGACCGTTAGATTGTAGGTCCCGGCCGGGGCAGCGGATGCCGCCTAGGCCACGAGACCCAGCCCGAGCGTCGCCGCCCGGGCCAGGGTTGCCAAGTAAATGATCGTGGTCCTCGCCGGCATCAATGGGAGAGTTTGATGTCGCCCATCATTCCCGAATCATAATGCCCCGGAACGTTGCAGGCGAATTCAAGCGACGCATAGTCGGGGAATTTCCAGATGAGTTCTCCCGTCTGCCCCGGCTCCAAAAGGATGCTGTTGCCTTCCTTGTGCATGCCGTGACCCATGGTTTCCTGCATATGTTTGGCGGCTTCCCAATTGATGCGGTCCGGCTCGAGCACGCCATGCTCGACCATCATCGCCATTTCGGGGCCGTGCGCCTCGTGCATCGCGGCGGTGGCGATATTGAATTCGTGAACGAATTCTCCCTTGTTCGTAACGACGAAACGGACGGTCTCCCCTTCCTTCAGGTTCAACGCCTCCGGTTCGAAATAATTATCATACATCTCGACTGTTATGGTCCTGGTGACATTTTCCGCCTTCCCGGTCTCGCCGATCTTGTGCATGCCATGGCCATGGCCATGGCCGTCGTCGCCCGCCGCAAAGGCCGACAAGGACGCGGAAAGTAAGGGGACGGAAACGGCAATGGCTGCTGCCATCGAAAAGATAGAATTACGCATGATGATTGTTCCTCGTAACTTGAACGAAACCGATTGCGCACATCCCATTCGGGCGCACGTATTATACTAAAGTTCGGCTTTCAAATACGAGGTGGCGGGAGCGCGACCTCCGGCAGGGTCTGGGCCGCCGCCAGATTATTCAAGGGGCGGCTCAACGGGTCCATGGTGAAGCGGATAAGGTGACCATCGCCATTGGATCGCAGCAGTACCGAACCGCAATGCTCCAGGGAGATGACGCAGCAATGCGCGTCATGGTGCCCGTTCGATCCATGGGGGACGGAATGATCTTCGCTCATTGACGCCGACACGGATTCGCCGCCTTGCGCATGATGCATGGCATGCGCCCCCAGGCTTGCCCCGGCGACGAGCGCGAAAATACACAATGCGATGACGGCCACACGCTTCATGGCCCGCTATTTAGTACTTCCATCTACTGGAAGGTAAAGAGGCGATGTTTGAATAATTCACGACAATCGCGCCCCAGATGGAGACGTGGGACGCGATGGCGAGTTTGCGCTCGACCAGGAGGCGCTCAGGATCATGGAAGGAGACTTGGCCCTGGCGAGGTCCGCGTGCTAGCGTTTCGGCTCTACAGGGAGAACCGCCTCGGAAATTTCAGCACAAGGAATGAAGGCCATGGGCATCGATATCAATTGCGACATGGGTGAAGCCTACAGCATCTACAAATGCGGCGATGACGAAGGCATCATGCCCTATATCACCTCGGCCAACGTCGCCTGCGGTTTCCACGCCTCGGATCCCGGCGTGATGCACAGAACCGTTCAGCTCGCCAAGAAGCACGGCGTCAAGGTAGGCGCGCATCCGTCGTTCCCGGACCGCGACGGCTTCGGCCGGCGATATATGAAGATGGACCGCGAAGAGTTGCGCGACACGGTCATCTACCAAGTCGGCGCGCTCAAGGCGTTCCTCGATATCGAGGGGATGGAACTCAACCACCTCAAGCCGCACGGCGCACTCTATGGCGCCGCCTGGACGGATGAGGATGTCGCCGCCGCTTGCGCCCAAGCCGCGCAGGCCTTTAGCGTTCCCATGTACGGCACCACCGGCACCAATCATGAGACCGTCTGGCCCAAATACGCCGAGGTGAAGTGGGAGATCTTCGCCGATCTCGACTATGATGACGAGGGCCGCTGCATCATCACGCGCGAGCACGTACCGGTCACGCCCGAGAAGGCCGTCGCGCAGATCATGCGTGTCATCGAGAAGGGCGTTATCCGCTCCATCAACGGCAATGACGTGGCGACCAAGGTCGATACGATCTGCGTTCATTCAGACACGCCGGGCGCGGTTGAGGTCGCCAAGGCGGTGCGCCAGGCGGTCGAGCCCTACATCAACTAGTCCGCTTCTCGGGCAGCGCGCAGCCCCGGACTGGCCGCGATAACGCGCGTTGCGCCGGCAAGGGCGGTGGCGGGCGGTTAGAGGTCCTTGGCGCAGGCGCCGAGGCGCTCGATGGTGGCGAGCACCTGGGCCTGGCTCAGGCCGGGCCATTGCACGCGGCAGATCATGTGGCCGATGCCGAGCTCGTCGCGGTAGCGCTTTAGCTCATCGCTCACCGTTTGCGCGTCGCCGATGACGAAGCGGTCCCGCGCGAAATTCCGGAAATCGTCGTCGAAGCTGGCGCTTGATGTCGCGCTCTCTTCCTGTCCCCAGCCGGCATAGGCCTGGTATTTGTATTTGAGCGCCCCGACGCATTCGTCGAAGGCCGTGGCGGTGCTGGCGCCGACATAGACTTCGCGCATGAGCGGCTGTTCCGCGACCGGTTCAAGCCCGGCGGACGCGCGCTCTCTGCGGAAAAATTCGAGCAACGGGATCAGCGTTTCCCGGTTGGGAACGGGGAGCGGAATCCAGGCGTCTCCCAGCCGCGCCGCGCGGCGAACCGCGGCGTCGACCTCTCCAGCGATCCAGATCGGCGGCCCATCCGGCTGCTTCGGCTGTAAGCTCGGCACCTGCCGGGTCAGCCTGAAATGATCGCCAGAGAAATCGACCTCACCGCCGCGCCAGCATCGCCGCACGATCTCGAGCGCTTCCTCGAAGCGCCTGCCGCGCGTGTTCATGGCCACGCCGGCGGCCTCGAACTCTTCCTTGCGATAACCGATCCCCGCCCCCATCACGAGCCGCCCATTGGACAGCCAATCGAGGGTCGCCATCTCTTCGGCGGTCTGAACCGGGTTCTGCATGGCCAGGAGAACCACGCTGCTGCCGATCGTCATGTCCCCGGCCTCGGGCACGATGCGGGCGAGAAGCGGCATCATCTGAAACATCTGCAGCGGCCCGGAGGCGACATGCTGGCCGACCCAGACCGAAGCGAGCCCGGCATCCCGGGCCGCCCGAACCTGCGCCAGAATATTGCCGATTTCCGGCTCAAGGGGCTCTCCGGGAGGAAACTGCGTGCTGAGAAAAATTCCGAGTTTCATGACGACCGCACTATGGGTGACCCATACCCCGGCGTCCATGAGATTCTGGGGCGTAGCGCCAAAGCCTGTCAGGATCGCTC
>MDTE01103293.1_pt1 | contig 10597 bp, 10 predicted proteins | sample 811231 | NCBI WGS metagenome assembly MDTE01 (sample SAMN05326651, study PRJNA326480) | marine metagenome | isolation source: seawater | place: Indian Ocean: Red Sea | collected 2010 | reverse complement strand
TTCGGAACTCGATGGTGTGCGGCTGGCGATGGAATTCCTCACCCAGCAGAACAAGCGCAATGCGGGCGACGACGAAGTGCGCGCCGCGCCGCGCGGCAGCCTGACGGCTACGGGCAAGCATGTGATCGTGATTGGCGGCGGCGATACCGGCAGCGACTGTGTCGGCACGTCCAACCGCCAGGGTGCTGCCAGCGTCACCCAGCTCGAAATCATGCCCAAGCCGCCTGAAAAGGAAGACAAGGCGCTGACCTGGCCCGACTGGCCGCTGAAACTGCGCACATCGTCCAGCCACGAGGAGGGCGTCGAGCGCGACTGGGCGGTGCTGACCAAGCGCGTGGTCGAGGAAAACGGCGATGTCGCGGGTCTCGAATGCGTACGGGTCGAATGGAAGGATGGCCGCATGCAGGAGATCGAAGGCAGCGAATTCACGCTCAAAGCCGACCTCATCCTGCTGGCGATGGGCTTCACCGGTCCCAAGCGGCGCGGCCTGCTCGACCGAGCGGGCGTCGACCTCGACACCCGCGGCAATGTCGCGGCGGACACCGACTGGTATCTCACCAGCGAGGCGAACGTGTTTTCCTGCGGCGACATGCGGCGCGGGCAGAGCCTCGTCGTCTGGGCGATCCGCGAGGGGCGCCAATGCGCTCATGCCGTCGACAAGGCACTGATGGGCGAAAGCGCACTGCCACGCTGAGGCTCGCTTGGCGGATTACCTGATCACTGGCTGTTCGGGTGGCGGAAAATCGACGCTGATAGCCGAACTGGCGGATCGCGGATTTCGCATTGTAGCCGAGCCCGGCCGTCGACTGATTGCCGACGGGATCACACCTTGGGACGACCTATGCGGCTTCCTCTTGGCGGCGGTGGACACGGCCCGGGCGGACCTGGAGATCCATCGCTCGACACGCGAACCGGTGTTCTACGATCGCGGGCTGATCGATGCACTGGCGGGCCTCGAGCGGCTGGGTGCGGGAAGCGTTATGGATATGTTGGGTAGTGGGCGGCCGTATGAAGGCCTCGTCTTCATTGCCCCGCCCTGGCCGGAAATCCACGCGACCGACACCGATAGGCGGCATGCATTCGACGAGGCGGTCGAGGAATATCGCCACTTGGCAGAGCTACTGCCCGCATTGGGCTACCGGCCGGTCGAACTTCCCCGAACATCGGTGGCCGAGCGCGCCGCTCTCGTGCTGAACGCCCTCGGCATCTGATATTCGGCAGCCTGCGGCATCGAGCCCTTGCCGGACCCTATAGCCCGCGCAGGCGACGGCTTGTGTTCGAATGTTGCCGGACTGCGCGGACCTTACCAGCGCGATCGCGCTCGAACAGCACCTCATCGCGTTCTTCGCCCTTGTCGGTCACGACACGAAAGCGATCATCACCCAGCGGCTTGAGCCGCCACATACGCCTGGCCGGCTCGCCGGAATCGGGATCGAGCCAGGTCAGTCCGCCCGCCCAGGGGATCAACATATAATCCGAATCCCACGGCTGCCCGCTATAGACTCCTGCATAATCGCCGAGGTCCACGCCAGCGACCGGATCGAACGGCTTGGCTTCGCCGCGTGCCTTGACCAGCGCCGCAATGCCGCGCGCCAGCAAGCCCGGATCGTCCATCGCATTCATGGCGACCGCAACGCCCATTTCCTCCTCGGGCGCTATCATCAGCGCGCTGCGATAGCCTGGACAACTGCCACCGTGGCCGACCACCGTCGTGCCGTTTTCCTGCCGGACCGAAAAACCCAGCCCCCAACTCGTTTCCCAATCGGGCGAAATGTAATGCACCCGCTGCATTTCGCGCAGGGTCGAGGCGCGCAGCACTTCGCGCTCGCCGGTTTTCGCCAGCCGCATGGTCCACCGGGCGAATTTCGCCAGATCGGCCACGCTGGCGCTGAACCCTGCCGCCGGAGTAATCCCGGCGGGATCGAACAGTTTGACCTCCGGGCGCGTGCCGTCCGCCTCGAGCGCCCCCCAGCCCACTGCGAGCTGCTGGCCATGGAGTTCGGCGGGGATGCCGGGTCTTGTGTTCTCTAGACCGAGCGGATCGAGAATATTCGTTGTCACATAATCGGCAAAGGGTTCGCCGCTCACCGCTTCGACCGCTTCACCCACAAGGGTGAGGCCGAGATTCGAATATTGCCAGGTGGTCGCAGCCGGATAGAGCGGCGATTGGCTGGGAACCTTCGACCGGATCTGATCCTGCGTGGGAAAAGGGAAATCGGGTCCGGTCCAATAAGGAAAGTCCGATTCACGTGGGAGGCCCGCCGAATGGGTCAACAGCCCGCGCAGCGTCACCGGCACGCTCTCGCGCGGATCGTCGGCAAGCTGCGCCCAAGGCAGATAGTCCGCCACAGGGGTGTCGAGCGCGACCCGGCCCGCTTCCCATTGCTGCATCAGCGCAACCGCCGTGAAAAGCTTGGATATCGAGCAGATCGAATAGATCGTATCGGGCGTGGCAGGCATGGTCTGCGCGCGGTCGGTCGTCCCGAAGCCCTGCGCCCAGACCGTTTCGTCACCGCGTGCCACCGCTGCCGAAATCGCCGGAATCTTACGATATTGCCGCTGACCCTCGATCCAGAGATCGGCCGCCCGCATCGCCTCGGCCAGTGCGGCCTGTTTCCCCTCATCCCCTTCGGCACGCTGCTCTGAATGTGCGCTTTCGGTACCGGCATGGGCCGGAACCATCATGCCCATCACCGCCAAAGCCGCGCCCGCCCTGAAAATCGTCTTCATCGGAAAACCTTCCCCTCTCCCGCGCGAGACTGGCACATGAGGACAAGGTTGAAAAGCCGCCTGGCCACCGGTCGCACACCCGAGACAGGAAGCATTTTGCGGCAACGCTTATGCGCGAAGCATGGATGTCATAGCTGCCAGTCGATCGCGCCGCGTCCGTTTTCGACAAGGAAGGCGTTGGTCCGGCTGAAGGGTCTCGAACCGAAGAAGCCGCGATGCGCCGAAAGCGGGCTGGGATGCGGGCTTTCGATCACACAGTGCCGCCCGCCGCGAAGGCCCTCGATCCGTTTTGCCTTGGCCTGCGCATGGCTGCCCCACAGGATGAAGACGCTGGGCTCCGGCCTCGCCGCCACCGCCGCCACGCAAGCGTCGGTGATCGCATCCCAACCGCGTCCCGCATGGCTGCCCGCTCGCCCCGCCTCGACCGTCAGCGTGTTATTGAGCAGGAGCACGCCCTGCCTCGCCCATTTGCTCAGGTCGCCATGATCGGGCCTTGGCACCCCGAGATCGGCCTCGAGTTCCTTGTAGATATTGACCAGGCTTGGCGGGACCCTCACACCTTCGGGCACCGCGAAGCACAGCCCCATCGCCTGCCCCGGCCCGTGATAGGGGTCCTGCCCGAGGATCACCACCTTCACCGCGTCGAGCGGAGTCAGTTCGAGGGCCTTCAATCGGCGACCGCGCGGCGGGTAGATCGCCTTGCCCGCCTGCTCTTCGGCGACCAGAAAGCCGCCCAGTTGCCGCGCCTGCGGGGCTGCCACGACCGGATCGAGCACGGGCTTCCAGCTATCGGGGATGGTGTCGGTCATGGCACGATTGTAGCCGGGGCGGGGCGGCAGACCAGCACCCCTTCCCTACAATCCCCAATAGGCCTAAGGCGCTGGCCCATGGCAGTGTATTTCCACGAAGAAGACCTCCCCGAAGGCGTCCTCGCCGATGGCCCGGTGGCCGTCGATACCGAAACCATGGGCCTCGTCACCATCCGCGACCGGCTGTGCGTCGTGCAGATCAGCGACGGCAAAGGCGACGAGCATCTCGTGCGCTTCGGCCCCGACAGCAGCTATGACGCGCCCAATCTCAAGGCGGTTCTGGCCGATCCCGAGCGGCTGAAACTGTTCCATTTCGCACGCTTCGACCTTGCCGCGATCGAGCATTACCTCGGCGTGATGGCCACGCCCTGTTATTGTACCAAGATCGCCAGCAAGCTGACCCGCACCTATACCGACCGTCACGGGCTCAAGATGCTGGTGGAAGAACTGCTCGGCGAAAGCATTTCGAAAGCGCAGCAGTCGAGCGACTGGGGTGGGCCGGATCTGAGCGAGGCCCAGCGCGACTATGCCGCGAGCGACGTGCGCTTCCTTCACCGTATGAAGGACGAACTCGACAGACGTCTCGAACGGGAAGGCCGCACCGCGATGGCGCAGGCGTGCTTCGACTTCCTGCCCACCCGCGCGCGGCTCGACGTGGCCGGCTGGGCCGACCACGACATCTTCAGCCACATGTAAGGAGCGCACGCGTAGGGCGACACCATGGCATCCCGGCATCGCAGGATCGAAACGGCTCAGGCCAAGGAGCGGCGGCATGAACGCCAGCACTGGGCCGAACCCGGCGGAACGCACGACCGTCTGGTCGGCTTCTTGGCACGCGCGCTGCCGATGGGTGTCGGGGTGATCGCCGCGCTGATGGTGATCACACCGCTATCGCCGCGCGGCGAAGTGAGCTTCCTGCTCGATCGCAACAAGGTGGCGATCATCGATGAGCGGCTGCGGGTCGACAATGCGCTGTATCGCGGCGCGGACGATAAGGGTCGGCCGTTTTCGCTGACAGCGGGCGAGGCAGTCCAGCGATCGAGCGCCGAGGGTATCGTGCGGATGAACGATCTCGTCGCACGGCTGTTGCTCGACGACGGACCCGCGCGGGTCAGCGCCCAGGCCGGGCAATACGATATCGACGAGGAAGTGGTGTCGATCATCGGTCCGATGCGCATGCAGGCCGCCGATGGCTATCGGATGGTGGCGCGCGACGTTTCGGTCGATCTCGCCGACAAGCAGCTCGTCGGCGCGGGCGGGGTGGATGGCGCGATTCCTGCCGGGACCTTTCGCGCCGATCGCTTGACCGCCGATCTTTCGGCACGCACCATAACCCTGACGGGCAATGCGCGGCTGCGCATGGAGCCCGGCAAGCTGAGGATGCCCTGATGAAGCACTTGCTCCCCACCATCGCCCGCTGGGGCCTCGGCTCCTTCGCCGTGACCGTGGCCGCATTCGCGGGCATCCAGCTTTCCGCCCAGGCAATTGCCGGACACAATTCGAACGCGCCGGTTTCCTATGCCGCCGACCGGATCGAACTGCAGGACCGGCAAAACCGCGTTGTGCTGTCGGGCAATGTCCGGATCACCCAGGCCGGGCTCAATCTCAGCGCGGCGCGCACGATCGTGAACTATTCGGATGCGGGCAGTCTTTCCATCCAGCGGATCATGGCGACCGGCGGGGTGACCGTGTCCCGCGGCAATGAGCGCGCGCGCGGCGATACGGCGGTCTATGACTTCAATCGCCGGATCATCACCATGGCGGGCAATGTCCGCCTCAACCGCGGCGGCGATACACTCAACGGCGGGCGGCTGGTGATCGATCTGGCCAGCGGCGTATCGAGCATCGATGGGCGTGCCAGCGGTTCCTCGTCGGTTACAGGCCAGGGCGAATCGGGAGGCCGCGTGACAGGGACATTCTCGGTTCCCGAGAACTGAGCGGCGCCTAGCGAGCCCGGGCGCCCGCGACTCTCGCAATATCGGCAAGACCCTGCGCGAGCAGGAGTTCGGCCGCCTGGCTGTTGGTGAGCAGATCGCGGTGCAGGCCGACGAGGCGCTGCGTCAGCCGGTCGAGCTTGTCGCCGTGCCGCCACAGCGCGAATTGCTGGCCGATCTCGCGTTTCTCCTTGAAGAAGATACCTAGCCGCGCTTCTTCGCCCCGATTGAGATCGCCGAAGGGACGCGGGCCGAGCGCCGCCGCAATCCGCGCAAGCTGCGCCGCGCGCCGTTCGAAGGCAAGCAGCACACCGACCGGGTTGAGGCCGAGTTGCTTCATGCGCGCCAGCTCAATCCCGACCTTGGCCGCCTGGCCGCCCATAACCGCATTGACCAGCGGCGCGAAACCATCGTCCTCGCTCGCGGCGCCGATCGCATCGAGGTCCTCAGCAGTGGCAGCCTGCGGGCTCTGCGCGCTGGCATCGAGATAGAGAGCGAGCTTCTCGACCTCGCTCCGCGCCAGCCGGACGTCGAGATTGGCCGCCCGCGCGATGCGTTCGGCCAGGTCTCCGCCGAGCCGCACGCCCGCCCCGTCCGCCAGTGCGCGCACGGCGCGTGTGACGGATTGCAGGTCGGGCGGATAGAACATCGCCACCAGCGCATCCTTGCGTTTGTCGAGCAATTTGGCGCTGCGCGACTTGTCGGTGGCGGAGGTGGCAATGACAATCACCGGGCAAGCCTCGCCGGCACCCGCCTCGCCGGTCTCGATCAGCACTTTGAGCGCTTCGAGGGCTTCCTCGCCGCTGGCGCGGACCCAGATGTGCCGCCGATCGCCGAACAGCGATGAGCTACGCGCCTCGTCGCCCAGTTTCGCCGGATCGCCGCGCAGCTCGGCGCCGGACAGCTCCACTCGCTCGCCAGGATCGGGCAGCCAGGTGACAAGATCGTTCGCAGCCGCATTGGCACCCGCTTCGTCCTGCCCGCAGAAGAAGAAGATCGAGCAGCTCTGCGCCGCCGCGCGCCCCTTGGCCGCAAAATCGCGGTTGGTGAGTTTCACCGGTCGTCGCGCAGCGCCAGCGCGACGCGGGTGACGATCCGCTGGGCGAGGTCCCGTGAAAGGTTTTCGAGCGCGGAGCGTTCCGCGGCAATCGTCGCATATTCGGAAGATACCACGTCGATCCCCGCATCCGATCCGTCGGTGGCATCGAGCACAATATCGCCGGTCGCGAGATCCACCAATTGGTAGCGCGCGCGCAAAATGCGCCGCTCGCGGCTGATCGTATCGTCGCGCAGCACGGCCAGGCCTTCGAGCTGATCGTCGAGCCGCACTTCGAGCCGGTATCGCGGGCTCGCCTGTCCAGCGGCACCGAACCGCTCTTCCAGAGCGCTGCGTACCAGCCAGCCGGCACGCCCTTCGATCGGCGCCACATCGATCGCCGCCAGCGACTGCGCGACCACACCGCTACCACCCCCGCCATACATGGGCGACAGGTTGCAGGCGGCAAGCAGAACGGAAGCGAAGCTGGCGAAGAGGATGCGCATCAGGTGACGATATTCACCAATCTGTCGGGAACGACAATGATCTTGCGTATATCGGCCCCGTCGATGGAACGCTGCACCTTCTCACTGGCGAGCGCCATGGCTTCGAGATCCTCCTTCGAAGCGCCTTTGGGCGCGGTCAGCGTGTCGCGCAGCTTGCCCTTGTGCTGGACGGCGATGGTAACCTCGTCCTCGATCAACATCGCGGGATCGACTTCGGGCCAGGGCGCATCGGCGATCAGCCCTTCCTGTCTCATGGCGGCCCAGGCTTCCTCGGCAAGGTGCGGCATCATCGGCGCGACCAGTTGAGCCAGTGTGCGAATAGCGGCCGAACGGCTAGCACTGGAAACGGCCTTTTCAATCGCACCGGTCAGTTCGTAAATCCGCGCGACAGCCTTGTTGAAGCCCAGCGCCTCGATATCGTCCGCCACAGCGGCGACGGTCTGATGGGTTTTGCGGTCGAGCGACTTGTCCCCGCCTGTCGCGCCCGCATCATGGGCAGAGAACAAGCGCCACAGCCGATGGACGAAGCGGCTGCACCCCTCGATCCCCGCCTCGGACCACGGCAGATCGCGCTCGGGCGGGCTGTCGGACAGCATGAACCAGCGCACCGCATCCGCGCCGTAAGTGTCGACGATCGTGTCGGGATCGACGACGTTCTTCTTCGACTTCGACATCTTGATGACGCGGCCGATTTCGACCTCGCCGCCATCTGCCGTCAGCAGCGCCTGCTCGGCCTCGCGGCTGATCTCGTCGGGGGCATAATAGACCGTCTTGCCGCCTTCCTTGCGGCTGTAGGTCTCGTGCGTGACCATCCCTTGCGTGAACAGCGAAGCGAAGGGCTCCTTCACCTCGATCTGGCCCATATGCGCCAAGGCGCGGGTCCAGAAGCGGGCGTAGAGCAGGTGCAGGATCGCGTGTTCGACCCCGCCGATATATTGTTCGACCGGCAGCCATTTCGCGACTTCTTCCGCGTCGAAGGGCTTATCGGCAGGCTGGCTGGCAAAGCGCAGGAAATACCAGCTCGAATCCACGAAAGTGTCGAGCGTGTCGGTCTCGCGCTCTGCCTTGCCGCCGCATTTGGGGCAGTCGACTTGGCTCCAGGTCGGGTGGCGCAGCAGCGGGTTGCCCGGCGTCTGAAAATCGACATCCTCGGGCAAGGTGATCGGCAGGCTGTCCTTGGGCGCGGGGACGATGCCGCATTTCTCGCAATGGATGAAGGGGATGGGCGTGCCCCAATAGCGCTGGCGCGAAACGCCCCAGTCGCGCAGGCGCCACACGGTCTTGCCCGTGCCGCGTCCCTGATCCTCGATCCGGCGGATAATCTCGCGCTTGGCGTCCTCGACGTCCATCCCAGCGAGGAAATCGGAGTTGACGATCACGCCTTCCCCCGCCTCGGCTTCGCCGTCGAAAGGCTTGTCCGCGTCATCCACGCTGGGCGCAACCACACGCGGGATCGGCAGGCCGTACTTGGTCGCGAATTCGAAGTCGCGCTGGTCGTGGCCGGGCACCGCCATGATCGCGCCGGTGCCGTAATCCATCAGCACGAAATTGGCGATGAAGACAGGCAGGTCGGCGCCGGTGAACGGGTGTTTGGCGGTGATACCGGTATCGAAGCCGAGCTTCTCCGCCGTCTCCAGCTCGGCCGCGGTCGTGCCGCCCTTCTTGCATTCCGCAATGAAGGCCTTGGCTTCTCCGCTGTCGAGCGACTGCGCCACCGGATGGTCGGCGGCAACGGCGACGAAGCTAGCGCCGAAAATCGTGTCGGGGCGCGTGGTATAGACCGGCAGCCTATCGCCACTCGAAAGATCGAAGCTGAATTCCAGCCCCTTGGATTTGCCGATCCAGTTTTCCTGCATCAGCCGGACCTTGTCGGGCCAATTGTCTAGGCTGCCCAATCCTTCGAGCAATTCCTCGGCAAAGTCGGTGATCTTGAGGAACCACTGGTTGAGCTTGCGCTTCTCGACCTCTGCGCCCGAACGCCAGCCCTTGCCGTCGATCACCTGCTCATTGGCAAGCACGGTCATGTCGACCGGATCCCAGTTAACCTCTGATTCCTTGCGATAGACGAGGCCCGCTTCGTAGAGATCGATGAACAGCGCCTGTTCGTGGCCGTAATAATCGGGCTCGCAGGTCGCCAGCTCGCGGGACCAGTCGAGCGCGAAGCCGAGGCGCTTCAGCTGCGCCTTCATGTGTTCGATATTGTTGCGGGTCCAGCCGCCGGGGTGGACGCCCTTTTCCATCGCCGCGTTTTCCGCCGGCATGCCGAAAGCGTCCCAGCCCATCGGGTGCAGCACTTCGTGGCCGGTCGCCTTCTTGTAGCGCGCCAGCACATCGCCCATCGTGTAATTGCGCACGTGGCCGATGTGGATGCGCCCCGAAGGATAGGGAAACATCTCGAGCACGTAACTCTTGGGCTTGTCTGAATTGCTGTCGGCGCGGAAGGTCTGCGCCTTGTCCCACGCATTTTGCCAGCGCGCATCGGCGCTGGCCGGATCGAAACGGGTATCGCTGCTCATGCGAGCCGCGTTTACGGATTTTGCAAGCTATGGGAAGGCGCTTTCGCGGCGCCCGCCGGCAATTAGCTGACGGCCTGGCGGCGCAGTTCGCGCGCCTTGGTAAGAATGATGTCTTCCAGCTTCTGGACGGTAGCCGCCTGGATCGGTGCATCGACCCAGCTTCCGCCCTGACTGATCTGGCGGCTGGCGGCAACGCGAAGGGCGTCCGCGCGCAAATCCGAATCGAGGATGGTGATCGTCATCTTGACCCGCTCGCCCGGATTGCTCGGATTGGCATACCAGTCGGTCACGATCACGCCGCCATTGCTGTCCGCCTGGAGCAGCGGGGCGAAGCTGACCGCGTCCAGGGCAGCGCGCCAGAGATAGGAATTGACGCCGATCGTGGTGACCTGCGCCGCGGCAAGATCCGCCTGGGGCCGTTCGCGCCCGCCGCAGGCCGCGAGACCGATTGTGGCCGCGACCGCGATCGCGATGGTAGCGGGGCGGCGGAAGGTTGCGAAAGCGCTCATGTCGGTCCTTGGTGTCCTGCGGGTTTCAAGGCTCTATAAAGCCTGCTCGCATGGGAGCAAGGCATAGGGCCGTTTGCAGCGACACTCACCCCCATACGCGTGAATGCGGCCTTAATCCCGTTCCGCTCGGGCGAGCCGACGACAAGTGCTTGTGGAAACTCGGCAACACTTTTTCCCAATTGCCGAGATCGTCTGTGGAAAAGCTGGCCATGGCACAAAGGAATGCTAGTCTCGCTTCGGAACACAAAAGGAATCGGCATCAACAGTGCCGGAGTCAGGAACCATTCAAGAGATTTCTGGCTTGATAGTCCGGTAGAAAAGGGAAGCGTGTTGAAAATGGCGGATTCGGTGAAAGGTCAGGGCAGAGCGCGACGCGCACCTGCGATGCTGGCTTTTGCCGGTCTGGCGCTCATGATTCCCGCGACCGGCCTCGCCGTGGTGCAAGGCGATGCGAAGGCCGCTCTTCCGGAAACAGTATCTTCCCTGCCGTTCACGCCGGCCAGGGTCGACCCGCAGCTTGCCGCGCGCGTCGCCGCGGTGATGGGCGAAGACGGGCT
>MDTE01081542.1_pt1 | contig 10597 bp, 12 predicted proteins | sample 811231 | NCBI WGS metagenome assembly MDTE01 (sample SAMN05326651, study PRJNA326480) | marine metagenome | isolation source: seawater | place: Indian Ocean: Red Sea | collected 2010 | reverse complement strand
GTTAACATTCGGTACTCCAAATACTATTCCAGTCCTATATAGCAACCTCCCTATCCTTATGGCAAGAAGTTATGTTGATGCACCTGTAAGAATAGGTCAAATGATTCCTAATAATGAAATTGAAGAGCCAAGAGTTATAAATTGGTCTAGCTTACCTGCAGGTAATGATCTAAATGTAAGAATGAGTGGATTGGTCTGGCCTGAAGCATCACAAAGAATTGCTAACTCAGCATATTTAACAAGAGAAAGGATTGGTAATGGTCAAGTGATATTGTTTTCAGGCGAACCTAATTTTAGAGGTGCAACACTAGGAACTAATAGATTATGGCTAAATGCTATTGTTTATGGGCCTGGTTTAGGTACTAGATCAAAAATAAGTCCTTAATGAGCAATTAATTATTAACTATAAATTCTCTTATTTCTTTTAAGAATCTATCAAAAGAAGGCTGATGGTTATACATCATGTGACCTGCTTCGAATTCAGAGAAGACTACTCTACTCATGTCAACAGTGTTGTCATACATAAAGTTTTCAGCTGTGAAGCAAGGTGTTGCTAAATCATATAAACCACATGAAACATAAACTTTAAAATCCTTGTTATAACGTTGAGCTCTTGCAATGTCTGGAACTGTATTTACATAGCCGAAATCATTTCCTTTCCATTCTTGGGGATGTTTCCAACTAGAATAAACATCATAGTCGCCACTTTGATATAACATTTTCATTTCAACACCAATTTCACTAAACCATGTATGGATAGCAGATACATATGCTGACATAAAACCCTCACTAGAGACATCGGTATCAGGATATTGACCGCCTGCCATATAGTCAGAATTTTTATATCTTGAATCTAATCTGCCCACAGAATAACCTTCGTCTCTTAATAATTCTTTTCTAAAACTAGATGGATCAATTCTCATATCAAAATCTTCCACAAACTTTAAACTTAAGCCTGTAAATTCAGAATATTGTTTCATAACAGAGTTCTTTTCATCTTCCGATATTCTTGTTCCTTTTAATAAAGCTGGTCCATACACCTCTAAACTAAACTTTTTTGAATCTTCATAAAACTCTTGAAGTGATTTATCGGTTTCAACTTTTCCATGATAGTGAGCTGTAGCGGCATACGAAGGTAAAAATCCGTAATGAGGACTATTATTGCCTGGATGAAAAACTAAATATTGATAGTCAGAAGCTGGAGCAACTAACAATAGCCCATTTACCTCAATTGGGGTTATTGAGCCTGATCTTAATTCTGAAACTAATAATGGACCTCTTATACCACCATAACTTTCTCCTAAGATATATCTTGGAGAATTCCATCTTTTATTATCAGTAATCCATCTTCTAATAAATTCAGCAATTATTTTAGGATCCTCATTTACTCCCCAAAATTGTTTAGGATCATGACATCCAAGCGTTCTGCTATATCCTGTGCCTATGGGGTCTATAAAAACAAGATCTGCATAGCTTAATGGAGATAAATTGTTATCAATAATTTTATAAGGAGCTGCACCATCATCTGATGCATTGCTTGGAACTTTTATTACTTTTGGTCCTAAGACTCCCATATGCAGCCAAAGTGATGCAGAACCAGGCCCACCATTAAAACTAAATATTATTGGCCTATTTTTATTATCTGAAGCTATATATTCAGTATAAAAAAAAGACGCTAATGGTGAATTAGGTTTATCTTTTTCATAAAGAATTTTCTCTTTTAAGCTTGCTGTATAAGTAACTTTTTTATTATTAAATGTTCCATTAAAAGTTTTGCTAAAATTTCTTTCATCAAGATTTACTTCAATAGATTTGTCGCAATCTGCAATTAAATGATCATTATTTGTACTATCATTTGAAAATAAAAACGGTACAAAAACAAATAAAACTAATAACCTCATAAATAAACACCTCTTTTATAAAACTATATAAACTTAATATTTTATATTATCATTTAATTTTAACTAATTAAGAGGAAATTATGTCTGAATATGAAATTTTAAATCTAATGTATTTAGGTTTTACACAAAATGGAATGTTTTTCATTGCAATGGTACTTTTAACATGGCTTGGTTTTAGAATGGCTGTCAATGTTAGCACTGATGAAAACGCAACAACATTAGGGAAATTGTTCACATCTATATTTTGTATATTTGTAGCATTCTTTTTCTTTACAACCAACGCAATTGGAGGCGGTATTCTTGAAAGTTATACCAATCAACTAGTTGATTTAGGGGCTGATTCTGGAACTAGATTAAAAGAAATACAAAGTTCACCTGGTGCTCCAGGCGGCATGATGCAAAGTTTATTTGGCTTATTTATACTTATATTTCAATTAGCTATAGTTTGGGTTAAAAGAAATTAATTTTTATGGGATTCTTATGAATCCCATAATCAAAAATGCTTCAAAATACATTTTATAGCAAAGTTATTTGCTCATTAATTTATATATTTGCTTTTTGGCTTGCATATATGTTGTTACCCAAAAACAACATAAATATATGGATCTATATAAGTTTGTGGCATTTATATGCAACTATTATTATTTATATTTTTAGTGTGCTTTTAAAAAATTCAAGCTTATATGATCCTTTTTGGTCTATTGCTCCGGTACCAATTGTTTTATATTTAACTTTTAACTTTAACAATACGTTAGAAATCAAACTTTTAGTATTAGTACCAATTTTATTTTGGGCTTTACGATTAACCAGAAACTGGTTAGTTAGTTGGCGAGGATTTCAGCATGAAGATTTTAGATATATTGAGTTAAAAAATACGAATAAAATTCAAGCTGAAATTAATAATTTTTTTGGTATTCATTTAATACCAACATTTATAGTTAATTTGGGTTTATTGCCACTTTTATATTTATTAACAAAAAATGTAGAAGCCAATATATATTTATACATTGCTTCAATCTTTACTTTTGGTGCAGTTATTCTTGAAACTGTTTCTGATGAACAAATGAGAAAATTTAGAGCCAATCCATCCAATAAAGGCAAAACAATGAGATTTAAGCTTTGGAAATACTCAAGACATCCTAACTATTTAGGTGAAATATCTTTTTGGTTTGGAATTTACTTTATGGCCCTATCCACAGGCAATTCTCCTCTTTGGATTATTTTGTGCCCTCTAACAATGCTAGCATTATTTGTTTTTGTTTCATGTCCTATGATGGACAAAAGAAGTTTAGAAAATAGATCAGATTATAAAGATTATATGGACAAAACCTCTCAATTAATGTTTTTGCCTCCGAAAAGATAATTTTGAATACTATTAGAGAATATGTAAGAATTATTTTATGAACAATTCAAACCCAGTTCAAAAGTTTATATGGTTATCTGAAAGAATAATCTTGTTGATCATTGCTCTTGGAACAATATATGCAACAGGCTATGAGATTTTAAAAATTATTGAAATAAAAATAATTACTTTAAGTGATCTCTTTTTATTATTTATTTATGCTGAAGTTCTAGGGATGGTTGCATCCTTTTATGCTAATAATAGAATACCTGTAACCTTGCCATTAATAATTGGAATGACTGCTTTGACTAGAATGATTATTATTGAAAGTAAGGATTTAAATGCAATTAATATTATTTATGAAGCAACAGGTATTCTTATCTTAGCTATTTCAGCTTATATTATGACGCTTAAAGATAAAATAAGCCTCAAGAAAATACTTCTAAGAGAGAAAATAGAAGATTCTGATAGTTCAAATAATTAGATAGCAACTTTTAAAAGATCATTATATATAGGCATTGCTTTATCAACTATTCTCTTTTCGTCATCTGTTAATTTTAAATCTTTGCTATGTTCAGGACTAAATGAAGTTGATTTTAAAACTGATGAATACCAATGAGTTGCCCAAACACCATCATATTTTCTTAGACCAGGGTCCCATGAAAGCATATTTTCATCCCATGGTATACCTATAATATCGCAATATTTAGTTAATATTTTCTTTGGATTATTTCTAATTCTAGAAGCGTCTAAGACTGGCGGAGTATCATCAACATTGTTATAAATATATTTATATATTTCATATTGTTGTGAAAAACCAATATCCATAAAATCACCATCATTCCAAGATTTCATAAAACTCTTTACTACCATTTTTGGATTACGAATTAAAAAACAATTTTTTAGTGTATTCATCCAGCTGTAATCTTTATCAAGGATATGATGTGTCATATGTTTTTGATATGTTATGCCTGTAGAATTTTTTTTGCACTGATGCTTTATATCTTCAATATTATTTAATTGACTGGCAATAACCTTATCTTTTAAAGGATGGTTTTTAGAGGTTTTAATTAAATATGATGCATAGAAAGGCTCATCAAGAACTTGTGTTACATCATTTCTATTACCAAAACTTCTCATTAATGCTGTTGAAAGATTGCGAGGTCCAGACCACATCGCAATTATTATATTAGTCCGCATTAATAAGTTCTTTATATAGAGATCTTAACTTTTTTGTTATTGGCCAATTATTTTTAGATCCTATAGATCGGCCATCAATATTTATAACTTGAGTTAAAGAGCCAAGAGTTCCAGTTACAAAAGCTTCATCTGCAGAGTATACATCTACAAGTGTAAAATTTTTCTGGCATATTGGTATATTATTATTTTTGCATAAGTTAATTACCTTAAGCCTAGTAATACCATTCATGCAATAATCGCCCGTACTTGTCCAAACTTCATCATTTTTAACAATAAAAAAATTACATGAATTTGTAGTATTTACGAAACCGTGTTGGTCAAGCATTAATGCTTCATCTCCACCCGCTTTAGTGGCTTGAATGCATGCTAGAATACAATTTAGTTTTGAATGGCTGTTTAGTTTAGGGTCTTGAGACATTGGCAAACCTCTCACTTGAGGAACAGTAACTAAATTTATGCCGTTAACATCTAAATTCTCTTTAGAATGCTCCATTATAATTACAAAATTTATTCCTGATGTAGACAAAGACGGTTGTTGAAAAGGTTTAGTTTTAGTGCCTCTTGTAATCATAATTCTTGCATGCGCAGAGTCAGTCATATTGTTAATATTTTGAGTATCAATAATAGCTTGTTTGATCTCATCTTTTGTAAAATCTAACCTTATATCAATAGCTTTGCAGCCTTCAAATAATCTATCTAAATGTTCGTTTAAAAATAGCCATTCATTTTTAACTAATCTTATGCCTTCCCAAATACCATCTCCTAATAAAAAACCACTATCGAATACAGAAATTTTAGCCTCATCTCTATTATAAAAATCTCCATTAATATAAATTTTAATATTTAAGTTTTTTTTATCTATTTGATTATTATTGTTCATTTTAAAAATGAATTGATCCTAAATGTTTACAAGTTTTATTAAATTCTTCTATTGTTTCAGATATGATTTGCTTTACTGATTTTATTTCATGTATAAGACCAGAAGATTGACCAGATAAGGCTGGAGCTGCTTCCATGTCACCACCAAAATAAAGGTCTTTTATATTCATAAGAGCAGTCATATCCATATGACCTGTATTATCGATATCAGTTGTTAGATTTGTTTTTAAAGCTCTAATAACTGGTTTAGATTTTTTATTTAAAATTAAGGTGCCATCAATTCCTGAATCGATTATTTTATTTTTAAAATTTTGATGTACTGGACTTTCTAGACTAGATACAAACCTAGTTCCCATCTGAATACCCTCGGCACCAGCTGCGAAAACTGAAGCCATGCCAGCACCATCCACAATCCCTCCAGCTGCAATAATAGGTATGTCTATATTTTGTTTAATAGATTGAATGAGCACTAATAACCCTACCTCTATAGGACTTTTAAAACCTCCTCCTTCTGTACCTTCAACGACCAATCCATCTACACCAGCATTAGCTGCTTTAATAGCGCCCTCTAAACTTGGAACAGCATGATATACCGTAATTCCTGCATCTTTAAGGGTATTAACATATTTTGTAGGATCTCCTGCAGATGTCGTGACAAACTTAACTCCTGATTCTACGCAGAATTTAATCATTGCATCATCTTTTAAAAATAATAAAGGTAAATTTACCCCAAATGGTTTATCTGTTAACTTAGACATTAATTGAATTTCTTTTTTACAATTTTCAATTTCACCTGAAGATGTTTCAATTATCCCCATGCCGCCTGCTGAACTTACAGCAGATGCAAGTTTACTTCTTGCGATCCATCCCATTGGAGCTTGAATTATTGGATATTTTGACCCTGTATGCTCTATAACTCTGTTCATAATTAGATAGTATATATTGGCATTAATACTGTCAATAGATATAATTAAAGGTATGAATAAAATTGATGGCAGAAAGCAAAGAAGCAAGAAAAGCCAAAAATTAATTGTTGAATCAATGATAAAACTTATTGAAAAAGGCAATTTATATCCTACAGCAAAAGAAGTAGCTGATGAATCTGGCATTGCCATTAGAACTGTATTTAGACAATTTGCAGATTTAGAAACATTAACTTGTAAAGCAGATGAAGTAATTCATCAAAGACTATTAAGTGAAAAAAAAGTAATTAAATCATCATCGCCATTGGCTAATAGATTAATTGATTTAATAGATGAGAGGATAAAATTATATTCTAAATATGAAAATATTTTATTATCAACAATGACATCAATTCCAAGAAATAAATTTCTTCAAAAAAAATACCCTGAATATCAAAAATTATTAAAGATCAGAACAGAAGAAATGCTTCCTGAAATATTAAAACTTGATAGATATGATCAAGAGCTAATTGACGCAACTTTATCTTTTATATTTTGGGAAAGATTAAAGTTGCAAGGATTATTAAACAAAGATATTAAAATAGCTCTCATTAAACAATGTAAAAAAATATTCGACTTAAACTGAGGTAATTATGAAAGTAGAAAATAAAATTCATCCAAACGAAAATCAAATAAAAGGTTTTATAGACAATCAAGATTTAGGACCTATTTCGATGGTCAATTTGCTTAAGTTTAAAGATAAAGCTATTTATGAAGATGGCAGAAATACTAATTTATCTGGTAAAGAAGCATACGAGCTATACGCAAAAGATGTTATAAAGTTTGTTGAAAAATATGGAGGATCTTTTGTCTTTGCTGGTGAAGTATCAAGACTAATGTTGGGAGAAGTTGAGGATCTATGGGACATGGTTGCAATAGCTAAATACCCTAATAGAAAAGCTATGATGGATATGACTCTAGACCCAGGTTATCAAAAAATTCATGTACACAGAGAGGCTGGTTTAATTGGCCAACTTAATATAGAAACAATATAAATTATTATGAAAAAATTATTTAAAATTTCTTTATCATTAGCTTTTATATTTGCTATCTTCATGATTTCACTACCTTCAATTTTAAATCTAGCAGGTCTTCATCCAAAATTTAAATCTGATACATTTAATCTTGAAGGAAAAAAGGCTCTAATTATTGCAACAAATCATGGGATATTGAATAAACCAGGTGAAACTAATGGCAAACCAACAGGGCTATTTTTATCAGAATTATCAATTCCCTACTATGATTTTAAAAAATCAAATATGAAGGTTGACATAGCTAGTATTAAAGGTGGCAATATACCACTTGAGCCTATCCCATTTTTTATTGAAGCACCGGAAGATAAAATTTTTAAAAAAGATAAAAATGCAATGAATGGACTGCAAAATTCTATATCAATTAAAAATATAGATTTTACTGAATACGATATTATCTTTCTTTCTGGAGGCTGGGGTGCTGCATACGATCTAGGTTATTCTGAATTGTTAGGTATTAAAATATCAGACGCATACTACAAATCTGAAGCAATTATCGGTGGTGTGTGTCATGGCGTTTTAGGTTTAATTAATGCTAAAGATAATGACGGTAATTTATTAATTGCTGGGAGAAAAATGACTGGGGTCACCGATAAACAGATTAATGAACTTGGAATTAGCTTTACTCCTCAACATCCTGAAGAGGAATTAAGGAAAGCAGGTGCAATATTTCTTAGTGATACAGCTTTTAGAGATATATTTGCTACATTAACAGTTGTGGATGATGAGAACAGATTTGTAACAGGTCAAAACCAGAACTCTGGACATGAAACTGCATATCAAATGATGAAATTACTAGATGATATTGATAATTAATGAGGTATAAAATATGAAAAAAATTCTAATATTAGCAAGTTGTTTAATTTCAATATTTATAATTGGCCTAGTATCATTAAACTCTCATTCTGTACAAGATAAAATTTTAAATATTGGTTTAAAAAACATACTATCTGGCGTAGAGCCCTTTTTAGATCAAGAAGATACTTTAAAAGTTGTTATTTGTGGTTCAAGATCCCCTCTTCCTTCTCCTGGTCGAGCTGAATCTTGTGTCCTTATAGAAGCTGGTAATGATATATACATATTTGATTTAGGTAATGGAAGTGTTAATAACCTTACTCAATACCAAGTACCATGGCCAAATGTAAAAGCAGTCTTGATAACACATATGCATTCAGATCATATGGCAGATTTACCAGATGCTCATCTTCAATCTTGGGTTCAAGGGAGAACTTCACCATTAAAAGTGTATGGTCCAGAGGGCATAAACCTTGTTACTAAAGGATTTGAGCTAGCATATTCTGCAGATTATCAATATAGAAATGAACATCACGGTGATGACATGTTGCCAATGAGTATTGCGGGATTTGATCCAATTAAAATAATTGATAATCAGTTTATTCAAAATGAAACTCCGGGTTTAGAAATTTTACCTTTTGTTGTGGATCACTATCCTGTCAATTCAGCCTTTGGGTTTAAAGTATCTTACAAAGGAAGAACAGTAGTTATAAGTGGAGACACTATTCATGATGGAAGTGTTCAAAAATTTTCAGAAAATGTTGATCTATTGGTGCATTCGGCTATATCAATAGATATTGTTGAAAGAATGAGATTACTTGCTCCAATGCCCCAATTGGACAAAATACTATTTGATATTCAGGATTATCATACAAGCATAGAACAAGCAGGTGAAATTGCTAGAAATGCTAATGTAAAACATTTATTAATTTACCATTCCATACCAACTCCTCGAAATACTTTAATGGAAAGAGTATTTTTTAGACCTATTGAGGGTGTATTTGAAAACTACACATTATCAGATGATGGAACAAGGGTGATCTTACCAGTGAATAGTGAAGAAATTTTAATAGATAAAATAGAATGATAGATTTCTACTTTTCTTACAGAAGCCCTTATTCATATTTAATTCTTCCTAGAATGTTAAAACTTAAAAATGAATACAATCTAGACATAAACTTTAAAATTGTATACCCCATTGCTATAAGGTTTCCTGAGTTTTTTGAAAAGAAAAATATAATATATTTCTTTTCAGTTATGCGTGATATCAAAAGAAAGGCAAAAAAACTAAATATGCCTTTAAAATTACCGATAACACCTGACCCTATAAGACAGAACACCTTAACTGGTAAAATTTCAAATCATCAGCCATACATATTTGATGTATGCCATATGGGTCAACTAATGTCTAATAGAGGTAAAGGTATTGAATTTGCCTATGAAATGTCTACTTTAATTTGGAGTGTTAAAAATTGGAATAATGATGACAATTTAACAAAACTCTTAGCTGAGCTTGGCGAAGATTTAACAGAGGTAAGAGAAACTATAAAAATAAACGAAAAACAATTAATAGAACAAATTAAACTTAACCAAAAGGATCAGAAAGAAGCAGGACATCATGGTGTTCCATTAAATGTTTACAAGAATAAATATTATTTTGGTCAAGATGATCCATTTGAAAACTTAATAAAAGAACTTATTGGTGATGGTGTTATAAAAGATTTTTTATGAAAGTATTAAGAACTCCAGATAAATATTTTAAAGATATTAAAGGTTATCCATTTAAACCAATATATACAAATATAAATTCTGATGACGGAACTGAATTAAGAATCCATCATATAGATGAGGGTCCAAAAAATGGTCCTATTCTTCTAGCAATGCATGGCCAACCAGTTTGGAGTTATCTATATTCACGAATGATACCGATATTAAATCAATCTGGAATAAGGGTTATAGCGCCAGATTTAATAGGTTATGGTAAATCAGATAAACCCGCATCAAGACAAGATTATAGTTATCAAAATCAAGTTAACTGGATGAATAAATGGCTTATTGAAAATGATTTCTTAAATCTAACCTTTTTTGGTCAAGATTGGGGCGGTTTAATAGGACTAAGAATGATATCTGATAATCCAGATAGGTTTAACAAAGTTTCTATAGGTAATACTGGATTGCCTTACATGCCAAATACACCAAAAGAAATAATAGAAGAAGTTAAAAAATTTAGACGTTCTAAGATAAAACTTACTCCTTTAAGTATGACAAAAGAAGTTAGAAAAATGGACTCAGGCAAAACTCACCCTGCATTAAAATTTATGTATTGGCAAAAATTTTGTTGGGATACTGAAAATCTTCCAGTTGGGTTATTAAATTCAATAATGATGGAAGTCAGGTCAAGAAAAGAAATTAGAAATCATTATATTTTTCATAAATTAGGGTTATCAAAAATATCACCTTATATGAGTGATTTAATGAAAGCATATG
>MDTE01026119.1_pt1 | contig 10597 bp, 11 predicted proteins | sample 811231 | NCBI WGS metagenome assembly MDTE01 (sample SAMN05326651, study PRJNA326480) | marine metagenome | isolation source: seawater | place: Indian Ocean: Red Sea | collected 2010 | reverse complement strand
TGTGCCCTGCGATGGGCACTGTGGCTGGTCCCATTGTGGTTGCTGGCGTTGGTCCCCCCCCTGGACGCGTGCGGGGATCTCCAGCAGAGACAGCCACGGCTGAGGATGTTGGCAATCTCCTGGGCACTGTTGGCTCTTTCTGTCTTCTCGGCAGCCCTCCCGCTGATCCACACCTGGCGTGAATATCCCGGGGCCCCCAACCCCTTCCAGGCCCCGTGGTTGTACCGGCTGATGGAAGACTGGGGCTGGATTGCCTACAGGTGAATCTGGCTAGACTCCCGATTGTGCGATAGGATGAAGTCAGTGTCCGGCGCACTGCGTCCCGCAGTCCGGGCCGACAATTCTCCAACAATTCCAACAATCCAGTGGCAGTCACCAATCAGGTCATCGGGGTCCGGGAGTGCAGCCAGTCCGCAGAGATCGAGGGTCGGTGCCCAGTCGACGCCACTCGTCGCGTCGTGGTGCGGCAACGCTTGACTACCTACTGGTCCTCGCCGTCATTCTCTCCCTGGCCGCGTTGCTGATCCCCATGAGCCGTCACGCGATCACGGTGGTTTACGAGATCATCTGCTCCCTGGTGGCCTGGCCCTTCGTGTAACGCGGCCCGACCAAAACAGACAGGACATACCCATGCAATTCACCAAACGAATCGGCCGCGTGCTGCGTCGCCTGCACCGGGATGAGCGGGGTGCATTGACACTCGAAACCGTGCTGATCATTGCGGCCATCGCCTTGCCGGTCCTGATCGTGATCGTCAAATACGGCTGGCCGGCAATCCGGAATTACTTCGATCGCGGGTTGGAATCACTTGAACAGAGCACTGACGAAGCCACCCGTTAGTTCACCGCCAGCCAGGACATCCATCGACTTTTCCAACTTCATCTCGCATGCCGGAGTTCTCACAGATTGTGCTCATCGCTCTGCTTTTGGTCGCCTCGGTGACCGACGTCCGGCAGGGCCGAATTTTCAATTGGATCACCTATCCCGGCCTGGTGGCCGGGCTGCTCTTTGGAGCCACTGAATTCACCGAAGCGGGCCACCTGAAATTCGACACGGCCGGTTTGACCGAGAGCCTGCTCGGGATCGCCGGTTGCGGAGGTATTATGCTGGCCTGTTTCCTGTTCTCTGACATGGGCGGTGGCGACGTCAAACTGCTGGCTGCCGTCGGGGCCTTTCTCGGCCTGCAACACGGCCTGACCGCATTGCTCTGGACGATCGTCCTGGGCGGAGTTTCCGGTCTGGCGTTGATCATCTGGCAGGTTGGGGCCATCCAGATCCTCCGAGGCACGACACGGCACCTGGCCCTGGTTGTCCGCTCGCGAGGCTGGGTCCCCCTGGCGCCATCCGAACGCGAACCGCTGAAGAGATCCCTGTTTCTGGCTCCGGCCGCGTTGGCTGGAGCCCTCCTGACAATCACCGGAGCCACCGAGTCGCTCCGCGACTACATCTAGTTCTCCAGACCACCGACACAATCCCTGACCCTGGCCCACCACATGGTCCTGCAAGTGATTCTCGATGACTGCCGACCAGCACTGGTCGCGCTGTGCGCGGCGATCGTGGCGCTTGTCGTGGTGATTCGCGTCAGCGGCTGTCGGTTCGACATCCGCAGGCTCAGGCAACTGCATCATTGCCAACGAGGTGGTGTGCAAAGCCTCTCATTTATCCTGACACTGCCGATGTTCGTGATGCTCGTGATGTTCATTGTCCAAGTCAGCCAGTTGATGATCGGGCAGGTGGTGATCAACAACGCCGCCTACGGAGCAGCCCGAAGTCTGGCCGCCTGGGTCCCCCAGCATGTCATCGAAATCGAACCGGACGCGAGAACCGACGCCTTCGGGCTCGAACCCCATTTTCAAAACGCCATCCGTGACACCGAGCTGCGCCCCAACAGCCCCTATGGGTACTGGTATGTCGGTGGGTCTCGCACGGATGGATTTGTTGGTGGCGGGCAACAATCCACCGAGAACATCTTCAAGCTTGATTTCCCGTTTCGGTCAGCCGTCGCCGCCTGCGCCACGATCTCGCCATCACAGCACCTGGGCCTCGAACTCACAGGGAGGGCCCAGGACCACTTCCTGGCAACCCAAGACGCCTGGCAGCATTTCGTTGGACCAGCTGTCGCCGGCTCGAACGCCTCTCGACTCTACAACAAGTACTGTTACAGCTACTGGAACACTGAACTGTGGATCCGGTTCACCGACGCCAACGTTCAATACCCGCCGGGGGAAGCGACACGGGACTCGCGGCAGGGACCAACATACAACCCGTATTTGCACGATCTCCAGAATGAAGACGACAAGTACAAGTGGAAATCCTACGAGATCGGCTGGCGTGATCCGATCACCGTCACCGTACGGCACAACCTGGCCCTGTTGCCGGGTCCGGGCCGATTCCTGGCCAAGCATCTCGTCCGGTCCGACGCCCCCGCCGACCTGGTGAGTCACCGGATCAGCCAATGGGCCGGTCCGCGGCGGCAGCACAACCCCGAAAACGATGGCGATTCCGGCGACACGAGCACGCCTCACGACCCCCGGTACAACAAGCGGGTCTACACCACCGCCATCTGGGCCCGCGCCACCATCATTAATGACGGAATCAAGTCCCTGGTCCCCTACGTGCACGCCTTCGATGCCAACCCATAACCATCACCGTTCAAGCCTCGGGACTCGACTCCGTCGTCTGCACGGCGACGAGCGGGGTACGATCAGCATCGTCACGCTGCTGGTGCTGCTGGTGTTCACCATGCTGCTGGTGATGGTCACCAACCTTGGACGCCACGCTGATGACAAGCTGAAGATGCAGAATGCCGCTGACGCGGCGGCAATCACAGGTGGCGTCATGTTGTCGCGTGGGCTCAATGGGCTCGCACACACCAACCACCTCTTGTGCGAGGTCTTCGCGCTCACGGCGTACCTGCGCGAAGGACAGGAACGCAATGCCGAACAGCAGGTTCCAGGCATCCTGCAAGCCTGGGGCCTGGCCGGAGGTGACCTGCAGGGCTCCCAGTTCCACCGATTCCGTCCAGCCGGCCAGGCAGTCATCCGACGGATCCCCCTTGAGCTACAAGCGGTCACCGCCTTTGGCGACGAGCAGGCGGCGGCGGCAGCTCATTTTCTCCCGATTTTTGAAACCGTGCTTGAACAGGAGCTGATTCCAGAATTTCAACGCACCCTCGTCCAAACCGTTCCGCAACTGGCCGTCGAAGCGGCCTGTGAAACAGTCCGACGTCACGCACGACCAACCAACCCAGCCCAAGCCGACCCCGAGGCTCCGGGCAAACCTCGTCGCCAACTCAAGCCCGGTGACCTGCCAGTTTGTGTCCTGTTTCGAGCCAACACGCGGGCCATCGGTGAAGCCTCTGAGGCCAACCCAAACACCAGGACCCTGCCGGCCATCGACCCCACCGGATCATCGCCTTTCCGATATTTCAAGACTGCCGTCGCGCAACGCCGTGAACTCACCAACCATTATCTGCAACTGTGGAACCGCCAGAAACTTGATCTCTTCGATCACGATGCCCGCATGTCTCGTTTCGGCGAGTTGTACCGAATCGCCACACGGGGACAACTCGACCGGCTCCTCCAGCAGGACTATCCCAGGAGCAACCTGCCCTTCCAGATCCGGCGGATCAACTCCATCACGCAACCCAGCCAGATGCGACAAATGCAGCGCACCGGGAAATGGCGACAGGTGAATCATCACCTCAACCAGCATTATCACCTGCTCGCGGTCGTCTACCGACGTCACCTGGAAGAAATGGGACCCGGGCTTTTCAAGAACCCCCTCTCCAGGCACTCCGACGCGCAATCGTTCACGCAATTGCAGATCTACATCCCAGAACCCCGGCTGGACAAGAAGCCTGTCTGGGTCGACTGGACGGAACGCCGTGACGTATTCGGCAACAAGATTCCTCCCTTCCCGCCGATTGTCGTCCGCGACAACTGGCCCGAGGACTGGGACCTGACCAATCAGAACTGGACGTCCCGGATCATGCCGGCCAGTCTCCCCAAGTTGCGAGAGATCCTCGCTCGATCCCCCGCTGGACTCGATCCCCGAGCCGGCACGCTACGTCCCGGCCCGTTTGCCACAATCCCCGAAAACACCCTTGAGAAATTGGTCACTCATTGAGTTCCCTGATGCGAACTGTTTCATCCCGAACCGCCAGAGACGTTGCCCAATCCACTCGCCGTGGCTTGGCCATGCTCGAACTGGTTCTCAGCCTGCCCATACTGCTGATGGTGATGGGCTTGATGATCCTGATCGGATGGGCAGGGGCATTCAAAGTCCGCAGCCAGGTCCACGCTCGTGAAGCGGTGTGGAGATCGATCCATCGGGCCACCATCCCGGGTGCCGGCCAGGTGCTACCCGGTCGACCCGGCGACGTCCCACCAATACTGCTGAGCGTCGACCGTTCACCGGGCCAACCCTACATCCAGCCCCCGACCGCGGAACTGGCCCTCTTCGATTCTCACCAGGTCGTTCGTGGTCCGGTACTGATCGATCCACAGTCTGGACGCGGAATAGAGGTCAATCGGGATCTGTTGGATCCCAACCTCGGGCTGATCACCGGTCGCGCTCTGCTCGAACGCGACTTCCCACTGATGGCAAGCCTCCCGCCACATGGTTACCAGTACAACACGGAATTCTCGATTCTCGACAACCGCTGGCAGTTCTGGCAGATGGGACTCGCCTCAAACCGGTCCCGTCGTACGCTCGGCCTGTACCCGGATTTCCTGGGCCTTTGGACGAGAATCACCGCGGAACCGCGGGCCCGCTTCAATCGACTCGCTGCACAGTTGGAAGTCGTGAATCGCCGGCAAATGGACCTCTTCGACCGCGATCGCGAACTGGGGGCCTACCACCGCCGCTACATCGACTACTACCCCAACCCACCCCGCGGTTCCCGGACCTGTGCGCCTGGCGAACTCGATGCTATCGCCGATCAACTGATTCGAAGGATCGGAATTCCACGGCCTCGGACAAATCTCCAACAGGCCGGAATACCTGGCAGGCTCTCCCAGGACTTTCTCGATATGTACAGGGCGCTACGGGACCAGGCCCGCCTCCAGAACGACGCACAGTCCGCCGCCGCCTACACCACTCTGATCCAACAATTGGAAGCGTTCCAGGCGTCCCTGGTCCAGTAAGTTCCGAGTGGCTCCGTGTCGAATCAACCGACTCTCAACTCCGACCCAACCGACGTGGCCTCCGGCCAGCCTGGCAACACGAGTCTGGCCCATCGGACCCGGCGTCGCACAACCGACTTGATCGCCATCAGCCTGCTACTGGTCGTCGGACTGGCCGTGGGACGACAACTGACCGCCTGGTGGAACGAAACTGCGCTCGACTCATTCACCGATCCAAAGAGTGTCACCGGTCCCGGAACCGCCTGGACAGGCCTGGATGCTCTGCGATTGGGCGAACTGGACAAGACGATCCACCGTCAACAGTTCCACGGGGATCGCCAGGCGGCCTGGGATGCGTTGGAAACATCCACACGTGCCACCGTGCGTGAAGCGGGATGGCCCACCAGGGGAGCCGACCAAGACGAACGACAATTGCTGGCGCTCCTGGACACACGTGATTCTCGCACATCACCGAAAACCTCCCTCTCACTACACCGGCTCGACGGCCCTCTCCCGATTGTCGTGGCCGTGAGACAATTGCTCGGCGAACGACGCGTTGTCGGCTGGGGCCTGGCAACCCGATCCACCCCTGGCGAATGGGTGACATGGACATGTGCTGCCGCCGACGGCAACACCACCGGACCGGTCGCACTGCCCACCGGGAGTCGACGCCTTCTGGCCATCGGCAGTGCCAGCCGCGAGCAATTGCTGGTGTTCAACGGATCTCCCGATCCAGGGGATTGGTGGAACCATTTCGAGCGAGAACTCGATCAAGACGGATGGATGCTGAGCGGAAATCCATCGCGACATGCCAGTGGCTGGACCACACGGTGGCAACGCCCGGGAGGACGAACCCTGGTCATCTCCGTACGGCATGACAACTCGGGTATTTGGCATGGTATGCTGAATGTATTCACCTCGACCGAATCGGGGCCAGCAAAAACGGTTTCACCAGAAACGGACGAACGGGAGTCAACATGAAAGGTGCACAGGGCATCATGATCGCCGTGGCGCTGGGCGTCGTCGGCTTCGTCTGCAACTGGCTGTACCTGGATGGCCAGGCCAGCGGCGACCGAATTGTCGAATTCGTGGGTGTCACCAAGGACGCCCGTGTCAACGGCGGCGACGTGTTCCGGGCCGAACACCTGACGCGGATTCCCGTCCCCAGGAAGTACCAGGGCCAGTTGTCCGAACTGGCCTACCTCTGGAAAGACCGCAACCTGGTGATCGGTCGCAAGGCGAACCGAACAATGGGAGGCCGGGGAACCGAACTGGTTCTGGACAAGGATCTCGAGACTCCAACCGCACAGGACATCAACGAACAGATCGCCGAGAACGAACGAGTCATGTGGTTGCCGGTCGACTCGCGGACCTTCCTTCCACAGCACGTCGATCCCGGTGACCAGGTCAGTTTCCGAATCCCCGAGTTGGGTACCGGTGCTGGCAGCAGTCGGCCAACTGCCGGCGGAGGACAGATCATCGGCCCCTTCAGGATCCTGGCATTGGGCAATCGCAAGGGCCGACGCAACGTGCGGCAGGCCGCGGGGCTGCCCTCCGGAGCCGAGAACGTGATCGCGATCGCTGTGAAACTCGATGAAGGAGGCAGCAAGCTCGAAGCCCGCGCCGAAACCCTCGCTGGCATTCTCGCCGTCAACAATTTCCAGGGCGTTCAGGTTCTGCTCCACAAACGAGACAAGAACAAGACCCCTCTTTAAACGCGTCCCCCTCACGTTTGTCTCCTCCCCCGTTTCCTTGGCCACTCGACCCCATGAAAGTCTGGTTCAACAAGGTTCATGACAGTCGTCGCTCGTTGGTCGAAACCGACGATTCGACGATTCGGATTGGACGAGACAGCGGCAACACGGTCGTGCTGCAAAGCCCCCTGGTGGGCAAGCAACAGGCCGTCGTCCGTTGCGACAACGGGCTGTTGACCCTCGAGAACCTCGGGATCAACAGCTGCGTGGTGGGAGAAACCGAAGTCCTAGGCGGTCAGAGTTGCGAATTCGCCGCCGGTGACACGGTACGCATCTGGCCATTCACACTGACTTTCGAATCCGAACAGGCCAGCCCGATCAGCCGCGGTCAACTGGAATCGCACCTGCGTTCGATCATGGCCGATCTGGAACTGAGGGTTCACCGCCAACTGCTGGAACGATTCGACCTGTTCGAACTCGAGAGCAGCCAGTTGGGCGACACCGAGAGCATCCTGATGCTTGAGGAGAACATCGAGGACGTCTGTCGCGAGTTGAACCTTTTCGGTGACGAAAACATTCCCCTGCTCGAGGAAGTCGTATCGCTTGTGCTTCGCGACCTGATGATCAACCAGCTGATCCTCGAGAGTGGCGACGAGGATGCCCCAGTCGGTGGATCCACAACGGCGCTGAGTGCCAACGAATTCGACGTCCCGGCCACGCTGGTGCCCGAGCGGGAGACCGAATTGGAACACCTGGTGGGATTTGTCCGCGAGCAACTGAAACTCGAAGGATGCCGCGACCTCAGTGAACGAATCAGCCGTGTCGAATCGCGAATGAACGACATCTTCCCACGTGTCCGACCTCATCTGCACCAGGAACTCAAGCGGTACCTGATCCTGCGGACGCTGAAGAAGGACCTCAAGGACACCGTCTTCGGATTCGGCCCGCTGCAAGACCTGTTGCGAGCTCCGACGATCACCGAGATCATGGTGGTCAAGAGCGACCAGATTTACGTCGAACGGGACGGCACGGTCGAACTCTCGGGACGCCGTTTCATCTCCGACAAGGTCACCGAGTCAATCATCGAGCGGATCGTGGCGCAGGTCGGCCGCCGGATCGACAAGAGCCAACCACTGGTCGACGCAAGATTGCCCGATGGCTCGCGAGTCAACGCGATCATTCCCCCGCTGGCCACGCGTGGTCCCTGCCTGACAATTCGAAAATTTCCCGCCTATCGCTTCACGATGGACGACCTGATCGAACTCGATTCGATCACCACCGCCGCGGCGCAGTTCCTACGAGCCTGCGTGATCGACCGCCGCAATATCCTGGTCTCCGGCGGCACGGGCACGGGCAAAACCACGCTGCTCAACGTCCTCTCCAGCTTCGTGCCGCACAAGGATCGGATCGTCACGATCGAGGACACCAGCGAACTGCAACTCCACCAGGAGCACGTGGTGACACTCGAGGCACGGCCACCCAATGTCGAGGGGGCCGGGGAATACTCGATTCGCGACCTGGTCAAAAACGCGTTGCGAATGCGTCCCGACCGAATCATCGTCGGCGAGTGCCGTGGTGCCGAATCGCTCGACATGCTTCAGGCCATGAACACCGGTCACGACGGCTCAATGACCACCATCCACGCCAACAACACAGACGACGTGCTGAAACGGCTCGAGGTCCTGGTCCTGATGGCTGTCGACCTGCCAGTGATCTCGATCCAGCGACAAGTCGCCTCGGCCATTGACATCGTGGTCCAGATCAGCCGATTGCCGGGTGGAAAACGTGGTGTCACGCAGATCTCCGAAGCCACCGGCTACGACCCGGTGCGGAAATGTGTGGCCACAACCGACATCTTCAGCACCCGGGGCGAGGCGGGGTTGGTTCCCACCGGTTACATGCCCAGCTTTATCGATCGCCTGGTTTCCGGAGACCTGTTGAAGCTCGAATTCCTTTACGGTGACCAGGACTAGGAGATCCCAGAATGGACCTCCTGCAGGTTCTTGGCAGTAGCATGGTGGCCACCGGAATCGCCGTCGGGGCGTTCGCCGGCCGGCCGGCCTATTCCCAGGCGATCGACTTCGTCGAGAACGACCTGAAGGACAAGTTGCGTCGACTGAGACTGAAAACCGATCGGCTCCGCAAGTACCTCGTCAGTTGGACCATCGTCGTCGGAATGACGGCCGCGGTGCTGCTGGTCGCTGCCGGGTCGGTGGTCTTCGCGATTACCGCCGCGGTACTGCTTGTCAGCCTGCCGTGGTACGTGCTCAGGCGGCTGGCAGAAACACGACGTCTTCTCATCGAGGACCAATTGGCCGATGCCATGGTCTCGCTCTCCAACGCCATCAAGGCCGGTCTCTCCCTGGCCCAGGCACTCGAAATTCTCGCCCGCCAGAGTCCCCAGCCGATCTCCCAGGAGTTTCAGCAAATCGTCGGCGAATACCAGCTTGGCAAGGATCTCGAGCAATGTCTCAAGGAGGCCAAGACCCGGCTGAAGAGTGAAAACTTCGCCCTGTTTGCAGCGGCGTTGGAGGCGAGTCGACAAAGTGGTGGACGACTCAATGAAACGGTCGAACGAATCGCCACCAGCGTCCGAGAACTGCAACGCCTGGAACGCAAGGTCCGCTCTGAAACGGCCCAGGCCCGCACATCATCGTTGTACATGGCCCTGGCTCCGCTGGGGATCCTGCTGATGAACTATTTCATCGACCCCGTCCACACGCGGATGCTTTTTACCGAGGTCCCCGGACAAATCATTCTCTGCCTGGCCTTCGCCATGAACCTGCTGGCCTATGTCTGGGCCCGCGTGATCCTCAACCCCGAGATCTGATGCACACATGCTATTCGCTCAGACCATTTCCGGATCTCTCCCGGTGCTGCCGGCAATTGCCAGCCTGATGCTGGCCGTGGGGCTGTTCGTGCTGGTCCGAACCATGCAGCGGATGATCGCCGCAGACACCGACGACGACGACACCTGGCGTCACGACCAACTCCGTATGACCGAATTGCGACGGCGTAGCCTGATCTACCGGTTTCTCCAACCGTTGGTCGTCGCCCTGGGACGATTCAACCGCCGTGCATTCCAGGATTCGCTTCCAGGCATTGCTCGCGACATCCATGCCGCTGGCCTGCCCCGGTTCTGGACGCCCCAGGAGTACCTCGGCACGATCCAGATCCTGGCCACGCTGCTGACTCCCGCATATGTCTACGCCGGTTTCGACCTGGCCGGCGCCCCCGGTTTCCTGGGTGGATTGGCTGCCGGCCCGGGAACCGTCTGGCTGCTCCGCCGGCGGCTAAGACAAAAAGCCACCCTGAGACTGTTTCGCATCAAGCAACGACTGCCATTTCTCCTGGATCTACTGACGTTGTTGATGGAGGCGGGAGCCACGTTCCTGCAATCGCTCGAAGAAGCCGTCAGCGAATTTCGAGACCACCCGGTCGGTATAGAATTTGGCCGAATCCTGTCCGAGATCAACATGGGCAAGAGTCGAATCGGAGCATTGGAAGCGATGCGAGACCGTCTGAATGACCCCGAGGTGACCAGCATAATCGGGTCGATCATCCAGGGAGAAATCCTGGGAACACCTCTGGCCCGGCTGTTCCGCACGCAGGCCGACGTGCTGAGGACCAAGCGGACACAGCGGGCCGAAACGATTGCCGGCGAAGCGGGCGTCAAGATGCTCCTGCCCAGTGTGTTGGTGATGGCTGCCACCGTGCTGATCATTCTCGGACCGTTTGTGCTCAGCTTCCTTTACGTCGACCTCATGGAGTAGCGAC
>MDTE01096013.1_pt1 | contig 10598 bp, 1 predicted proteins | sample 811231 | NCBI WGS metagenome assembly MDTE01 (sample SAMN05326651, study PRJNA326480) | marine metagenome | isolation source: seawater | place: Indian Ocean: Red Sea | collected 2010 | reverse complement strand
TTAGAAGAAACGTTGGTAGAATTGATTACATCAAAGGAATTATTACTTTGAATCCAATTAATATTCAATCTACCCAAAAAGTCATTGATGGTCAGTCTATAATCCAAGTGGTTGCTACACCACAGTCAAATGATGTTATTGGACTGCAAGATTTGTATTTGCAACTTGATGTAAATAACAGCGTCTTTGAAGTTATCACTGACAGCATCGCTTCTGGACTTGATCCATCAGCATCAACTTACACAGTCTCTTCAAGCTACAATTATAACAGAGGTTTACTGGTAAAACCATAAAATGACACAGACTAGAGTACCGTTTAATCAAATTGTAAAAAATCAACTTCCCGATTACGTTCGGGATGAATTTCCTCTGTTAGGAGAGTTTTTATCACAATATTATCTTGCTCAAGAGTTTCAGGGAGCTCCACTTGATCTTCTTCAAAACATTGACCGATATATTAAGTTAAATAGCAACTCAAATGTAATAAGATCAACGACTTTAAGATCAGATATTACTGAAACTGATACTACCATCACTTGTAGAAATACAAATGGATTTCCAGATGAATATGGATTGATTCGTATCGACAATGAAATAATTACTTACACTGGAAAAAACGCATTTAGTTTTACTGGTTGTATTCGTGGATTTCAGGGATATTCAAAAAGCACAAAAGGTGATAATTTCGTATTTGCTGATACAGACTCCACAACACATAAAAAAGACGCAGAAATTGAAAACCTGAGTGTAGACTTCTTGACTCAGTTCTTTAAGAAAGCAAAGCATCAATTCTTACCTGGATTTGAAGATAGAACTCTTTCTGATAAGATCAATAAAAACTTATTTGTAAAACAATCAAAAGATTTTTATACATCTAAGGGAACTGACCAATCATTTAAGATTCTTTTCAAAGCAATATTTGGAGAGGATGTTGAAGTTATCAAACCTTCAGAAAATCTGATAGCTCCTTCTCAATCACTCTATAAAATTACAAATGATATGATTGTTGAGCCAATATCTGGCAACGTGATGGATATTGAAGGATATACAATGTATCAGAACACTTTCGGCACTTTGATCGAAAAGGCATATGCTCCAATTGTTGATGTTGAGAGAATCATTGTTGGTGGAGCATCAACTGATTATTATAAAGTCAGTTTTGATGCCAATTATAGTAGAGATGTTCAATTTCAAGGTGCTGAATATGGATCATTTGTTGCTCACCCCAAAACAAAGATAATTGGCGATTATACAACATCTTCAAAAACATTTGATGTTGATTCGACAGTAGGATTTCCAACCTCAGGCGAACTTGTGGTAACTTATGATGATAGAACTACAGGCATAGTTTCATACACATCAAAATCTTTGACTCAGTTCTACGGAGTCACTGACATTACTAATACAATTTCTGACAATAGTGTTGTTGGTATTAATACTTTTGCCACAGTTACTCTTAATGATGATACTGTAGTTTCAATGAGAATCGTTAATGTCTTAACCGATTATCACGTTGGTGAGCAAGTTGGTTGGGTTAAAGGTAAACCATACTATGGGCCATATCATATTCATAGAGGAAGAAAAATGGTGGGAGCAAAGCATATTTCTAGCCCACACGATTACATCTATGATACGAAAGAAGCAAGTTTAAATAATGTAGGAGAATTTGACGCAGCAGTCGCTACCTCTGGTGATACTTCATATAGCAACTCTATTTCTGGTGCCACAAACATAGTATCAAGCACTTCTTCTAGTTCGTCTGGTTCATCTGGAGGTGGTTCTTCGGGAGGTTCTTCGGGAGGTTCTTCTGGAAGTAGTGGAGGTTCCTCTGGCGGCGGAGGCGGTGGATACGGTTACTAAATAAGTAAAAAAGTCTCAAGGCAGATATGTCGCAGCAGTTGAATAACAGATACTACGAGAAGGGCGATACCATCCGAGTAAAAACTCTTGGAGTTTCAGCAAATGATGCTGTCTCCAATTCTTGGATTTTAAACTCTGCGACTTCATACAAAGTCACAGCACTTGAGAAAATTAACACTCAGAATTTTAGATACAAACTCACCCTTAATAATTCCCACATCTTCAGAGTGGGTGATACTTTACTGTTAACTGGAAATAATTTAAAGTCTACATCCAAGGTATATTCAGTAAACGGAGCAAACCAAATTACAATTGGTGATCAAGGAAACATTGATAATGTTTCTATGGATAGCCTTGTTCTCAGAAAGAATATTTTAAAAGGTAGAGCTAATAATTATGATGTTTCTGCGATATCAGCAAACATCCAAAACGTATATAAAAAAGGAAATTCCACTTTAGTTGCTTCATCATCAATTCCATATTATGGAGATGTTGATTTAGAAATCAAAGATACTAAAATTACTTTTTCTGGAACCTTTCCTCCAACAGGATCTGATAAGACTGACACATTTAAAATTGTATCCTCTGGAGATCATGGATTCTATACGGGGGATGCTGTCTACTACTCTCCCCAGAAAATAACTTCTACAAGCACTGATATTGATGGGAACACAGTTACATCCACAGTAACTCAAACTGGTATTATTGAAGAAGGGATTTACTTTGTACAGAGACTTACAGATACAACTTCTATTAAGTTAGCAAAAAGCAAGTCTCAACTTTTTAACGGAAATTATATTGAAACTGAACCAATTACGGTAACTGACAATAGTATTGAACTTTATAGATACAAGGATAAAACTCTTGGGAACCAAAAACTCTTTAGAGAAGTTCCAGGCCAAAACAATGAATTAAATTCGACAAAGACAGAACCAGGAACTAGAAACGGAGTTTTAGTTAATGGTGTTGAGATCTTAAATTATAAGTCCTTAGATGGTCTAAATTATGGAAAACTTGAATCTATAGTCGTAGATAATCCAGGATTTGGATATGATGTAATTAATCCACCAAACCTGGTCATTACTGATGGTGTTGGATCTGGAGCAACTGGAAATGTAAACGTAAGAGGATCTTTTAATAAGATCAATTTACAATATGGTGGATTTGATTATATCAATGATCCTATAGTCGTAATTACTGGAGGAAATGGTAAAGGAGCATCAGCAAAAGCAAATGTCGGTTTGGTAGAGCATGCTGTAGATTTTAATTCTGCAGAAGTTTATGGTCTTGTTACCATTGGTTCTTCATCTGCTATTGGATTCTCTACAAGTCACAGATTTAGAGATTACGAGCAAGTTATTTACAAAACAAATGGCGAAGGTGCTATTGCTGGACTGACAACTGGTGCGGCTTACTACGTCAGCGTTCAAAATTCAACAAACGTAAAATTACATAAGACTAAAGGAGAAGCCGTTGCTGGTATCAATACAATAACCTTCACCGACTATGGTGTCGGTCGTCATACTCTCCAATCTACAAACTTAAAGAAAGTTGTTTCTTCTGTTGAGGTTGTTTCTCCTGGTGAAGGATATGAAAATAGAAAGAAAACTGCAGTAGGAGTATCAACGTCACTAAATGAGATTTCTATCAAATCTCACGGTTATTCTTCTGGTGAAAAAATTAAATATAGCACATCATCTACTGCTCTGGGTGGTTTAACCAATAATACAGAATATTATGTCCATGCAGTTGATGTTGATACAATTAGACTGTCAGATATTGGCCCATCTTCAGATTTAGATTTATATTATAGAACTAAGCAATACGTAAATATAACTTCTCCTCAGTCACAACTAGATGGATTCCTTGCAGATAATCAAGGTGTTCATCATTTCAGTTATCCAGAAATTTCTGTATCTGTTGTTGGAGAAATTGGTATTTCTTCAGTTGGATCGGAGACTTTTAAAGCAAGAGTCACTCCATTAGTTAGAGGAAGCATCGTTGATGTAAACCTTACACAAAAAGGTGTTGGATACGGTTCTTCAGAAGTTCTCAATTACAATAAAGAACCTCAAATTGATCTTCAAGTTGGATCTGATGTTCAACTCACTCCATTAATTTCAAATGGAAAGGTTGTTCAAGTAATTGTACAAAATGGTGGAAAAAATATTAATACACTTCCAAAATTAAACGTAGTTTCTGATTCTGGTGAAGGATGTGTTTTAAGTCCTGTTATTTCTAATGGAAGAGTAACTTCTGTCACTGTCATTGGTGGTGGATTCGATTATGTTGAAGGAGAAACTTCTATTACTGTTGAGTATCCTGGAACTGGAGCTAAATTTAGAACACATCTTCAAAGATGGACTGTAAATGAATATCAAAAAAATATTACAAACATTTTTGAAGATGATACTTTTATTGATAATGGTTTGAATGAAACTTTTGGACTTCAGTGTGTCCATTTATATGCTCCACGATTATTGAGGAAAGAATTATTCCAAACATCTCAAGATGGAGCAACATTATATAATTCTCCAGATCTAGTTCTTGATAATGGTTCCGAAAAACTAACATCAAAGAACCACTCTCCAATTATTGGTTGGGCTTATGATGGAAATCCAATTTATGGACCTTTTGGATATTTAAACAGAGATGGTGGAGTTGTAACTCAGTTAAAATCTGGATATAAGTTAAGTCTACTGCCTGGAAGACCACCAACCACGATATTTCCTGAAGGATTCTTTGTTGAAGACTATACATTCGTAGAAAGTCTGAATGATGATACTCTTGACAAAAATAACGGAAGATTTTGTGTAACACCAGAGTTTCCAAAAGGCACTTATGCATACTTTACAACAGTTTCTGAAAATCCTGATTCTCAAGGAATATTCAAAAACTATAAATCCCCAGTATTCCCATATTTGATTGGAGACTCTCTGTATTCTAAACCATCCAATCTAAGTTACCTTAAAACTTCAAATCATGATCAATATGATATTCAAGAAAATGGTTGGATAAGAAATACTAAATTCTATAATTTAGAAGAAACCGTTTCATCATATGATTATGTTGAAAGGCCATTTAAACTCAAAAATAACCAGATATCAAAAGTAACTTTTGCTGCTCCAGGAAAACTGGATAAGATTGGTATTTTAACTGGTGGAACTAACTACAAAGTTGGTGATTCTCTGAATATTGATAATACGGGCACTGGTGGATATAATGCAGATATTAGAGTAGGGAAAGTTGGTGGCAAAGAGGTTTCATCTATTAGTTGCGTAACTAGCAGCATCACTGGACTTGAAGTTCTGCCACTAGGAAAATCAGGAAACTATTCTTTCACTGCAAGTTCTCCCCACAATCTTTTAAACAAGGAAATTGTTTCTATTGCTGGTCTTAGCACAACTGCTGTCAAGTTAACTGGTCAGTATAGTGTTGGCCTGTCCACTGCTAACTTAGTTCTCAGAGCAGGAGTTGGCACAACTGGTGCTACTGGAATTGTAACATATTTCTCCGTTTATGGAGTTGGATTGGACGCGATTGTAGAAAATGATGTCTTTGATATTGGAAGTGAAAAAGTAAAAGTATTGAACATTGATAGAATATCTTCAAGAGTTAGAGTACAGAGAGAAGTATCTGGAACAACTGGCGCTGCATATACTGCATCAACAATTCTTAGAGAAGATCCTAGAAGATTCTCAGCAAACGTTGGTTTTAATACGACTTTTGATTTCAGACTTAATAGAGAACTGTATTTCAATCCTGTAGATACCGTAGCTATCGGAACTCAGTCTGGAGTTGGTATTGGTACAACTATTGTATTCTCAAATCCTGGATCTGGAATTACTAATGTATTCCTCCCAACTCAAACATTATATTTCCCAGCACACGGTCTTCAAACTGGTGACGAACTAATTTATAACTTGAATGGAGGATCTGCTCTTGGAGTATCTACCAATGGCATCTCTACTGCAGTAACTTTAGCAGATCAGTCAAGAGTATATGTTGCTAGAATTACGAAAGATCAAATCGGAATATCAACTGTAAGAATTGGTATTAATTCGACAGGATCATTCGCAGGAGCTGCATCTTCAACTTCCAACGAAGGACTGCTGTTCTTCACTGGATATGGTTCTGGCGACAATCATAGTTTCAAAACAAATTATACTAATGTAGTCACTGTTTCTTCTTCTAAGAATACAGTTACCGTATCCACTGCACAAACACACGGTCTTCAAGTTACTGATAATGTCTATGTTGATGTAAGACCATCTATCACAACTTCATTTGCAGTTTCATATAATGACTATAACCATCGAATTGTAATCGATAAAAAAGACGTAAGTGCAAGTGGTATTAATACAACTACTAATGCAATTACAATCGAAAAACACGGATATACTCTTGGACAGTCTTTAATTTATACTGCATCTAGTGCAGCTGGTGGATTGGTTGATGAAAAGATTTACTATGCAGTAATTGTTGATGAAGATACAATTAAATTATCTGAGACGTATCAGAATTCGATAAGTTCTGTTCCCAGTGTCGTTAACATCACTAGTGCAACCGACTCATCATTCTCTCCAATCAACCCTCCAATCAAGGTCCGTAAGGGATCTGGAGTTGAATTTGATTTGTCAGATTCTTCTCTGACATATGTTAGAAATTCTATTTCGTATCCAGCATTTAAATTTGTATTATTTACTGATAGTAATTTTGATACAGAGTTTAATAAGACACTGGATAATGAAGATTTTGAAGTAGCAACTACAGGAACAGTTGGAGTTGATGGTAAACTCACCATAACATTTGATGAAAAGTTACCAAAGACACTTTACTATAAACTGATCCCAGTACAGAATGATGTTCTTCCAACATCAAAACTTACAGTTGTTTGTGATTATGATGTTATTGGTTACAATCAACTTCAAATACTGGATAGCGTATACTCTGGAAAACAGTCAGTTTCAATCGCTTCTTCCACTTCTTTCAGATACTTCACCAAAGAAACTCCAGAGCAGGCATCTTATACAGATAGTAATGCAGTAGTTAGATACACAACAGATTCTGCAACTGGAATTGGTTCTATCGCAGAACTTAAGACTTTCAATTCTGGAGCAAACTATTACAAACTCCCTTCTATTGACGGAGTTACTAGTGGAATAGGTTCAAATGCAACCTTTGAAATTCAAAGCAATAGTATTGGAAGTATCAAGAAAACAAAACTTAGGAATATTGGTTTCGATTATCCATACGATAGAACTTTAAAACCTGGAGCTAAACTGCCAGAAATCTTTAAGATTGATAATCTTGCAATTTTCGACACTATTGGTATTACCTCATACGGATATGGATACGGTTCTATTCCACCTAAGATTATTGCGCTTGATGGCGAAACTGGAACCCAGTTAGAAGAAGTTGATTTGAGATTTGCATTTGGAGAAAGCACACTTCAAATCGTAAGCAACACTTATGGAATATCTAATGTAGAACCGACTCTCATTCCCACAAGAAATACAAATGGTGTTGGTATTTCTACTATAGCATATAATTCATCAACTAAAGATGTTACTGTAACTCTGGCTACAGGATTCACAACAGCAGGATCTTTCCCATTTGCTGTTGGTGATGAGATTATGATTGAAAACACTAGTGTTGGTATTGCATCAACTAATCCAGAGGGACAGGTTGTTGTTGTAGACACTGGAAAGGGTTACAACACAGAAAACTACGATTATAAGTTATTCATAGTATCTGGAGTAGAACCAAATATTGGTGGAGTTGGATTTGTAACATTCAGTCTTAGCAATTATCTTGCTACTGGTGAGTCTCCAGGAACATTCAGCGAATCTAGATCTGCTGGAAGAATTATTCCAAAACATCATTTCCCAATTTTTGATATTGCTTTAAAAACAACAGATTTTCTCGAAGAAGAGGACATCATTTCTCTGAGTGACACCAAAGCAACAGGTGTTGTTGAAAGATGGGACAATCAAAATGGATATTTGAAAGTAAAGTCTGATAGAGACTTCACTAAAGGCCACGTTGTAGAGGGACAGACCTCCAAGACTAGAGGAACTATTTCATCAATTCTTTCTTCTGATTCAAGTTATGATATTGATTCACAATCAAAAGTTGAATCTGGATGGGAAGACGTAACTGGTTTCTTGAATGATAATAGACAGGTTGTTCAGGATGGAGATTACTATCAGAAGTTCTCATATTCACTTAAGTCCAAAGTTGCATTGGAGGATTGGGATGATTTAGTTGGATCAGTAAATCACACCTCTGGATTTAAGAGATTCTCCGATCTTATCGTTGAAACATCTCCAGATGATGGCGCAGTTGTAGGGTTGGGAACAACACAGTCTCATTTCGATCAAATTACAGAATTTATTGAGAGTGTCGATCTCAATTGTGTATATAACTTTGACAGAGTAAAAGAAAACTACAAATCAGGTTTCTCTGATGATATTATCTTTACAAATAGAATTCTGACAGATTATGAAGAATCTGTAGGAAACAGAGTTCTTAACGCCGATAATGTTGCCAACACATTTAATAGTTCACCAAGAGCAACTAGATTTAGTAATATCGCTCGTTGGCCACTTGCAGATGCAAAGGCACATAAGTTCTTGACATACATTCAAGATCCTGATCACACTGGTGAAGCTCAGATTATGTTTGTATCTGTTCTGCACGATGCCGTTGGAAATGGATATCTGAACCAATATGCAAGAGTAGAAACTGAACTTGATTTAGGATCATTTGATTATGCTCAAGACGGAACAGATGGCACCTTACAGTTCTATCCAACTAAGTACCAAGTAAATCCATATAATGTCTTTACCCTTTCATATAATATTGGTGACGTTGTAACCAGTGTTGGTTCTAGTTACTTTGGTGGTGCAGTTAAGGTTGAAACTACAAGTTCTAGTGTTTCTGTTGGCACAACAACAAATATTGTTAGTATCGCAAGCACATTTGAATCAGCGAAAGTTTTGGTAGAAGTCAAAACTGTTGATGGCGAATATGAATTTGATGAACTGACTCTTCTCCACAATGGAACTGATGTAGATCTGCTTGAATATGGACAACTGACGACTGCTGGAGAATTTGGAGCATCAACACCAGGATTTGGTACATATCATCCATATATTGATGGATCGAATATTAAAGTCGATTTTATTCCAAATGTATCTGTCGCATCTTCCGTTAATACTGTTGTCGTTGCAATTTCTAGCGAAGGTGTAGGAGTTGGATCTTTCGGTTTCAATCACGCAGAAATCGGTGCTCTTCCAACTTCCATTGCTGCTAGTGGTTCGCCAACAGAAAATGCAATCGCTGAATATACAAATGGCACCTATAACGGTGGATACTTTGTAGTTCAGGTTTCTGACCCAGACAACAATCATCATCAGATTTCTGAACTGATGTTGATCGATCAAGGCCCAGATTTCACGACTACTTTCCTTACTGAGTTTGGTAATCTTACAAGCACTGGAGCTCCATTAACGGGTCTTGGGACCTTTGGAGCAACTGTTTCTGGAGATATCGTCAGACTGACATTCACTCCAAACTCTGGAATTAATGCAGAAGTAAGAACCTTCTACAACTATATGAAGTATGCTGACAATGATGCTGATACTGTAGAGCTTGATTTCACTAATGCATACTTAGATACTCAGTATGGTGATTATAGTGGAACAGATTCTGATATTATGAGAGCATTCCGTCTTCAGTATGGTGGATATGATATTTTTGAAAGATATATTGATTCTACTGATGAAGATGTAATTGGATCTGGTTCTGGATTAGAAGTGCCAAATGCAATCACTATTCCAAATCACTTCTTTGTAAGTGGTGAGAAACTCACGTATTCAAATCCAGGAACTGGTACAACTCAAAGTATTAGTATTGGTTCTACTAATGTTTCTGGAGTTGGTGTCACGGATAAACTGCCAAGCACAGTTTATGCAATTAAGGTCGATTCTAATAAGATCAGACTTACTGACACACCAGAAAAAGCACTCAAAGCCGTTCCTAATGAATACTTTGAAATCTCATCTGTTGGTATTGGAACATCTCATACATTTACAGCAAACAATCAAAATGCTAAGTGTTTGATTGCTATTGATAACTATATCCAATCTCCAGTTGTCGCTACTGCACTGACAACCTCTCTTGATGATCAACTCTTTGCAAGTCAAGACGCACTCTATGCGACTGGCATATCTTCTATTTTCGGTGGAGATCTTCTCAAGATTGATGATGAAATTATGAAGGTAAACTCTGTTGGAGTTGGATCTACAAATATTATTAGAGTTACTAGAGCATGGCTTGGCACAAGAAGAGCAGGTTATTCTACTGGAGCACTTATTACCAAGGTTCAGGGTAACTATAATATCGTCAATAATACTCTGAACTTTGTAGAAGCACCTTTCGGCAATATTCCTCTTTCTTCCACGACCAATCCACCTGATGAAAGAGACTATACTGGAATTACGACAAGTTCTACTTTCCAAGCAAGAGTATTCTTGAGATCTGGAACTCCTGGATCTTCAAACGAAACTTATGCTAAGAACTACATCTTTGATGATATTTCTGATCAATTCAATGCTACTGAAAATACATTTACACTTAAATCAAACGGATCCGACACTGACGGATATGAAAATGATAATGCAGTTCTTCTGGTAAATGATATCTTCCAAATTCCAGGAACTGCAAGAGATTAT
>MDTE01095665.1_pt1 | contig 10598 bp, 7 predicted proteins | sample 811231 | NCBI WGS metagenome assembly MDTE01 (sample SAMN05326651, study PRJNA326480) | marine metagenome | isolation source: seawater | place: Indian Ocean: Red Sea | collected 2010 | reverse complement strand
GGTGTCCATCGCCGAATCGGGCTTTTGTTTCAAACGATTTCGCAGCTTGGCCGCCGCCTCAGCCATATGCGCATCCGACAGGTGCGCGTAGCGCATCGTCATCAGCGGCGTCCGGTGTCCCAAGATCTTATGCACGGTCCTCAAATCTACCCCAATCCACTTGACAGTATCGGATTGTGTCAATAATCTGCGGCGTCGAAGTGCGACCAGGTGTGGCACCCCTGTTATGTCATTTTTCTTGCGCCGGTTTAAAGGCGCTTAAGACCGGTATGGACGGTGATTCCACTTAGTGCCCGTTGGTTCAGGCTCCTCAGTGTTCTCGTTGTTCCGACCTTGGTCGCCTGCGGAAACACAAACTATGGTATCCAGCGCCTAGGTATCCGCACGATCTCCCGTCACTCTGCGGACATGGTGCTCAGGATAGGGGTTGCACAGCGGGCAAATCTGAATCGGCCCGTGCGTGTCGACTTGGTACTGATCTATGACTCTACCCTCTTGGAGACCGTTGGCGCCTTTGCGGCGGCAGAATGGTTCGAAGAGCGAGATCTGACGATATCAGACAACTTCGGCAAGATGGATGTGTTCACCTGGGAATGGGTTCCGGGTCAGGCTGTCCCATCACAAGCCGTCCCGATCTCAGAGCGCGTAGCAGTTGCACTATTGTTTGCGGACTACGATTCCCCTGGCGAGCATCGCGTCAAACTCAACCATCTCAGGAACGCGCTGGTCGAGTTCGGGGAGCGAGGCTTTGAGGTAAGACAAAAGCAGTAGTGACAGTTTCCAGGATCCAGAGGCGTGAACGGGTTTCTCCCCCTGGGTAAATGGACTCTCTGGAGGCAGTAGATGTCTGATGTACGGAACTTGCCCGATGCCATCCAGTGGCACGAGGGCATGCTTCTCTCCCCTCATCATTTCCAAGAGCTCACCACGCGGCAGGAAGCCCTCCTGCACTATCACTCTCGGTGTATCGCCCCCTTCCATTGGGGGGTAGAGAGATTCGAGTGGGATCCGGGCCTGCTCGTCAGTGGCGTCTTCAGGGTCACGGACCTCGAGGCCGTGCTACCGGATGGCCAGCTGGTAACGAGTATATCCGGTGGAGACCCTGAGCTCGAGATCGACCTCACCCAGGAGGTCGATGACGGTACATCCTCAACGCTGATGATTCATCTTGTGCTCCCTGCGAGAAGCGAGGAGACAGCTTCGGCTGAGGGAGAGTTCTCCCGGTATGTGTCCCTCGAAGGTGATCCGGTTGTCGACCAGAACACCGGTGAGCAGGAGCTTCGGATTCCTAGGCTGAGGCCTCGCATAGGCCTGCTTGTCGCGGATGTTCCGCCTCGCCGGTATGCAAGTTTACCACTAGCGAAAATCAGCTACAGTGACCAGCGGTTTGTGATGACGGAGTTCATCGCCCCCCGGTTATCTGCCCCCGTGGGCTCAGAAATCAGCGAGATGGCTGCCGATGTAGCGAAGCGGTTGCGCCAGAAAGCGACGTTCCTTTCCGAAAAGGTTCGCGCATCTGGTTCGACTTTGGATGGCGTTCTGCTTCTTGAGATGAAGGTCATGATTCAGGGCCTAGTTGCCTCCCTGCCCCTCCTAGAAGCCGTTCTTTACACAGGCCGCTCACATCCCTATAGCCTCTACCTTGCATTGTGCTCTGTTGTCGGTCATATCGCCCCATTGGGCGGTGGACTGGTGCCTCCGGCACTGAAGCCATATGAGCACAACGACCTCCGAGCGACATTTAACGAGCTCAAGTCCTTCGTGATAAAGATGTTGGACGAGAGTATCCTCGAATCCTACACACCGATCGACCTCAAGTTGGAGGATGGCGTATTCGGGGTGTTGTTCGAGCCGGACTGGATGACACGACCCGTCGTGCTCGGCGTTCGTCGAGAACTCCACCAGACAGAAGAGGATCTGATGCAGTGGGTGGGAGGCTGTTTGATTGGTACTGAGTCGCACACTCCTGTCATGCGTCAGAACCGAGTTCTCGGCGTTCGGAGAACCCAGGTCACAGATGATGAGGGGCTCGTTGGCGAGAACGGGATGTTATTTTACTCGCTGGAACTGGATCCTCGATATATCACGCCAGGGGAGCTTCTGCAGGTATTCAACACCGCAGCATCCATGGGCATAGCTCGACCTGGCCACGCAGTGCTCTATATAGACAACAAGAACTGAGAGAATAGCCGACTGTGAATAGACCTGGCGAGTCATCTTTGGTCGCCCAGTTCCGCGAGTTCTACGGCGAGGTCGTACGGCTGAAGCGGATGGTGGAATCCGGAACCTGGTCTTACTCTGCCGAGGAGGCAGCGGACCAGCTGCCTTCACCCGTCCGCGCAGCAACTTCTGTTCAGCAAAGACTGGTTGGAGTCATCGAGCGGCAGGCTCGATCCACGGTCCGGGGTGGTGATGAGATGGGATCATTCGTCCAGGACGACGCACGCTATCTCATGGCGGTCCTGGCTGACGAGGTGTTCCTGCAGCTCAGATGGGAGGGCAGCGAGTCTTGGCGTGACAACCTGCTTGAATCTCGCTTCTTCGGCAGTCACACAGCGGGGGAGGTCGTTTTCGAGAAATTGGAGCATCTGCTACAGACCCGCGATCCAGCATACGCGGATTTGGCCAAGGTCTACCTGTTTGTGTTGGCACTTGGCTTCGAGGGAAGGTATCGGGGCGCTGATGATCGGCGAGAGCTCGATGATTTCAGAAGACGCACGTTCTCCTTCATTGCTCGCAGGGAGCCGATTCTGATGGACGACACTCGGCAGATGTTCCCCGACGCCTATGCTTTCACACTTGACCAAGGCACGGAACGGAAGCTGCCGCCAGTTCGAAAGTGGGTTGGAGCGTTAGCGATTGCTTGTCTCTTGTTTGTGCTTGTTGGTCACGTCCTTTGGGTCATCGAAACGGCTGACCTGGTTGGCGTCAATCGCGACATCCTGCGGTAATCATGTCACCAGACGCGCTTATCAAAAAGATCGCAAGCGTCCTGAAGATGATGGGCGTGTCAAGGGCACTGGTTGGGGTCCTCCTGCTTCTGATTGCGATCCTGACATTCGTCGTGTTCGTCGTCCGAGCATCCAGAAAACGTCAGGCTGAAGCCGTCAAGGGGCTCACACCCGAGCCCCCTTCTGAGGGTGGACCACAGGAACCAGGGCAAGAAGAGGGGACACACGAACTTGGAGCGCTCACCCGGATATCTTCAAAGGACCTACGGCAGTCCTTTGCGGAAGCGACGAATCGACTGAAGTCGAAGGTTGCCACGCGCGATTTCCGCTATAAAATGCCGTGGTTCCTCGCAATCGGGCAGGCAGGTTCGGGCAAGAGTACCGTCCTTGCCAACACGGATTTGGACCTCCCTTTTGGCCCGCCCCCTTTGACGATCGGCAAACATCCGGGATGCCGATGGTGGTTCTATGACCGGGGGCTGGTGCTTGATGTGGATGGTGACTGCATACTCTCTGGCGATGGTGAGACTGCGGACGAAGCCGGATGGACCTCACTCCTAAGACTACTCGAGACCAACCGACCGCAGCGCCCATTAGACGGGGTAGTTCTAACCATCCCTTGCGATGAGCTGCTCGAGCGAGAAGACGAAAGGGGCCTGGATATGCGGGCCCGTGCCAGGGCGAACCTGATCTACGACAGGCTGCGCGAAGCTCAGCGCGTACTAGGCATGCGATTGCCGATCTACATCCTGGTCACCAAGGTCGATCTGGTTCCTGGCTTCAAGAGTTTTTTTAGAGTAATGCCTGAGACCGCACGCCAGGAGATGATGGGCTGGTCGAGTCCCTACTCGGTCGACGCCGGATTCACAGGCGAGTTCGTCGACGAAGCCTTCAGGGGGATCCTCGATCAGCTACACCACACCCAGACAGAGATCTACTCCGAAACGGGGGACTTGGAGGACCCGGACGGGGCTTTCCTGTTTCCCGATTCCTTCAGCGACCTCGGACCAGCTCTGCAGACCTACATGACAAGGATCTTCAGGGATACGGGTTACAGCGAATCGTACTTCTGTCGGGGAATCTACTTTACGGGTGAGGTTGAGGAGACCAGCATCGATGGGGGTAACCCGATTGCCAACAGATGGAGCTCGAAGCGGCCCCGATTCCTCAGGCACCTTTTCGAGCGCAAGGTCTTCCCGGAGCACGCCCTTGCTCGGCCCGTGTCCCGCTCGTATCTCACCCACAACAGGGCGACACTCGCTATACGCAGCGTGCTCGTTGCAGTCGTCCTCATATGGAGTACCGGGCTATGGTGGTCCTGGGGTCGTCTGGAAGTCCAGACATTCGACATGCACAGAGAAATGCTGGCCATCCAAGGGGCTCTGAGCGACCATCGGACTGCTAAAGGAGACGACTTTGTCAGCCACCAATTCGATGACTTGGCGAAAGGTATCCTTGCTGGCATGTCAAAGATAGATGCGTCGTCACTGTGGTTCTACTTCGTCCCCTCCTCCTGGCCCGCGTTCACTTCCCTGCACGGCCACATCGTCGATGCACTGACGAAAGCATTCGACGAGGTCATCATGGTGACTTTACAGAATGACATCAAACTGAAGGCCATTGAGGTGGTGGGCATTGCTTCAGCCCGTGACTTCGCTGAGACGGCTCCGATTCCTCAGACTTTGGACGACATCCCGCTATCCATCGAGGATGACCCCGACTACAGGGCTTTCGAATCGTATGTCGATGGTCTTGCGTCGCTCGAAGAGAACGTAACGAAGTTCAACCAATTGCAGAACGAAGGTTATGCAGATCTGGCCGAGTTCGCCGCTGTTGTGAAGTATGTCTTTAAGATCGAGTTGCCCCCCGGCTTTTTTGACCGAGCTGACTACTATCAACTCGCTCTGGAAGCGTCCGGGGGACCAGGCAAGAAGGTTCCGCTAGACCCGTTTAAAATCAGCGCGGAAGAAAACACCAGAGAGCTGGCTCTTGCGCTCTTTAGGAGTGCGTTCGAGGGCAATGCTCTACTCCATCATCTGAAGGATCTCAAGCTGCAGGCTGAGGACATAATGGGAGGAGGGAGGATAGACTCTCACGGTATTCCAGCCCTGGCTCGGCTGAAGAAGACGATCGCCGCGACTCGTCTGGTTTTGGAAAATCCCGAAACTGCGTGGATGGGGCGCGAGGAACTGGACTTTGGGCCTGCGTATGGCAGTCTGTTCAATACGCTCAGGCAATTGGAGTTGGTCTCTGATCACACAGCCGATGGCATCGAGGATGTCGGGGCTGCCTGGTTTGGTGAAATGAGAAAGCAACTCAACGGATACAGGATCGCGTCTGGTCGAGGCGTAGGCAGTCCCATCCTGGAGCGGGGCGGTTCCGGCTATCTTCTGAAGCTTTCCCCCGAAATTGTTGAGCTCGAAAGCAATCTCGCCGCTCTGCTCGAGCATGCGTTTGTCTCTCAGGAGGCCCCGAGCGACCTCAGTTCGGAGCTTCCACCACGCACCCGTCTGCTGTGGGACGTCGACCTGCTGGATGAGGCTCTCGCCCTAGTGGATCAATATGAGGCGTTCTCCAAGGAGCAACTCCAGCAGTTTCCCCGAGGCATCCGACGCTCGGTTCGTGCTGCGGCGCTTGACCAGCTCCAGAGAAACATGATGGATCGCGTTGCGAGAGCCCAGAATCTCGAACCGGTGGCACAGGGATTCTCTCCCCGGTACTCTGAGGACGAGTTGCGCTCGGATACGCGCGGCCTCAGAGAGGCTATCAAGCCTCTTGGTGCGATCCTCAGTACTTTCGATCGGTATGGGATGGAATCTGCCCAGGAACGCCTGTACCAACTGTTGGTTGCTCAGGCTTCCGACCAACTCCGGCGGGTGGACGATCTGCTTGAGGCGGAGGGTCTTTATCGGATCGTAGGCCTGTCCACGTGGGATGGTGTGAGCCCCTTGACTCAAGTCTTGTTCGATGCCCGCAATCCATCGCAGGTAAACTACTACCTGGACTCACAGAGATCTCGTCTCCAGTATCTCGCTCAAGAGTATGCAGCGCCTTCCGTGATGTTCATGACTAACACAGCTATCACGCGTGGCCAAATCAGATTGCCTTTGCTCGCGCGTTGGGAAGACATCATAGAGGAGTTCAGCAGCGACGTCGCCCAACAAGCGGGTAGTTCGTTGACGGTCTTGGAGAACCTGATCCGATCCGAGCTCGATGGAATCACCCTCGACACGTTCGCAAGTAGGATACCCGAGCTTGAGATGGAGACGCAGCCAGGAGATTTCTTCCTCGGACGGAGAGCAACTATGCTAGCGGACGTCAACAACCGCTGCATGGAGATTGCGGAGCAGCGCGTGGCCGAAGGGTATGGCGGCATAAGGGATCTGTTTAACGAGCGGCTGGCCGGACGTTATCCGTTCTCCGATCAGCCGGGCGAACTCTCTGCAAACCTAATTGCTCTTCGCACCTTCTACCGACTGTTCGACGGGTACGGGTCACTGGCTGCCGAGGTGTTCCGGCGGCAGACAACCGAACCGAATGCGCTCGCCTTCATCGAAGATATGGTCGGACTAAGAGCCTTTCTGGGAGCTTTCCTGTCCGCTGACGAGCAGAAGAGGACGTCTGAGCCGGAGGTCGATTTCGAAGTGACCTTCCGGCAGCCACGAGACCGTGAGCTAGGAGGGAACCAGATCATCGAGTGGTCGCTCCGAGTCGGGGATCGGGAAATCACCGACGCGGACGTCGAGAAGACGGGACAATGGCGGTACGGTGAACCCGTCACTCTCACACTTCGGTGGGCCAAGGACTCTGACTACGTTCCGGCCAAGGTGAATGTCCCTGCCAAAATACGTGGCGATGGGCTGACGGTCGTTTACGAGTATACGTCCATGTGGTCACTCATTGACCTCATCCGCCGCCAGAGCGCGTCGCCTGATAATTTCGACCCGTTCCGGGGACCTGGACGACACACGCTAAGCCTCTCGGTCGGTACGAGGCGCGCTAAGCAAAAGATCCCGAGAGGCGAGAGCCCCAAGGTAGAGCAGACGACTCGGGTCTACGTCAGAATGGCCCTCTTTGCCCCGCAGAGCAAAGAGCCCCTTGAGTTTCCTGATTTCCCCCAGTCAGCCCCCGAGATAAATACTGATCGATTACACCGGTCGGCAGAGGCCAGTCATGAATGAGAACTCCGACGGTTGGACTGTCGACCTTGAGCGACTACTCGCCCCGATCACGGCCGAAAACCCCGCGGGCGAGTCACTCCGCTATGAGGGGACGTATGACCAGATTCAAGAGGCAAGGCGCCAGGACGACGCGTCATTACCTCAAGGGGTCTGGGAAACGCCGCTGAAACAAGCGGATTGGGACCTCGTTGCAGAGATCTGCTATGGGGCACTCGAGACGCGATCTAAGGACCTCCAACTAGCCGCGTGGCTCCTGGAAGCGTGGATTCATCAACACGGTTATCGGGGGGTTCATCAGGGCATTATGCTGATGGTTGGCCTCTGTGAGGCATTCTGGGATGATCTCTTCCCCGAACTCGACGAAGAAGGCATGGAGCGGAGGCTCGGTCCCGTCGAGTGGGTTAACGAGAAGCTTTCGATTGCGCTGAAGATGGTGACTGTCACGAGTGGCGGAGGCGATCGGGATGCTTATTTCTGGGCGGATTGGGAGATCGCAGCCACCGGCAGCCAGACTCAGGACGACACTGAAGCCCCGACCCTTGCTGAAATCCGTCGGGACACGATGCTCACACCGCAGGCATTCTATGTTTCGTTGTATGCCGAGCTGAGCGATAGTCTCAATGCAATCGTTGAGCTAGAGAGACAGCTTGAGGACGCCGGCGGAAGTGGCCCTTATCTCTACGAATTCCGTTCCGTCACCCAGGAGATCCAGCAGTGGGTGAGTTCCATTCTCGTTGAACGAGAGGACGAAGAAATGCCGGACGAGCCCGAGACGACTGAGGGTCAAGAGGCTGATGCCACCGCACTTGAGAGTACCGAAAAAGGGACCTTTGGTCGTGGCCTGATCAGAGGCCGGACTGAGGCCTACCAGCAACTGTCCGAAATCGCAGACTATCTAGCGGCCATTGAGCCCCACAGTCCGACGCCGTTTCTGATCCGGCGGGCCGTATCGTGGGGTGGCATGACCATGACGGAGCTGTTTGAGGACCTCGTTCAGAACGAGAGTGATCTTCGGGCTATCTACACGCTGCTCGGAATCAACCGACCATAATGCCTTTTTGTCATTCGGTTTGGCATCTACCGATGCCAGGAAGGAGGAACTTGCATAAGACTGTGACTGACCTTGAGAAAAACACAACACTAGTAGGTAACCAACAACCAAAGGAGGAAGTCTTTGCCAGCAAGTGAAAGCATCCAGCACACACTGGACCGGGTAAGGCCACCACGCGTCCAGATCACCTACGATGTCGAGATCGGTGATGCGATCGAGTCGAAGGAACTGCCCTTCGTCATGGGCATCATGGCAGACCTGTCAGGAAGCCCGGAAGAACCGCTGCCCCGTGTCAAGGATCGGAAGTTTGTCGAGATCGATCGCGATAACTTCAACGATGTGCTCGAAGCCAGCAATGCTCGGCTCGACTACAGCGTTCCCAACAAGCTTGACGGGGAAGGCAACCTGAAGGTCGAACTCAATTTCAAGGACATGGAAGACTTTGAGCCGCTTAGCGTGGTCCAGCAGATCGAACCCCTCAGGCAGCTCTTCGAAGCGCGCCAGCGTCTTGCCGATCTCCTCGCAAAGCTGGACGGTAACGACGACCTCGACGACCTCCTCCAGCAGGTCCTCGAGAACACTAAGGATCTCGAGGAGATCAAATCCCAGGTTGATGAGGCCCGTGCCACAGCCGATGGAGAGGGTGGGGGCAAGGACGAGAAGCCGGCGAAGAAGGCCAAGAAGTAGCCAGAGACTGCTGGTCGGACCACATTCAAGGAGCATAGCAATGGCAGAAGAAGCTGAAGCTGAAGGCGCCGCAGTCGCCGAGGAAGATCTGAGTCCTCTAGAGAGGATAGTTCAGAAGGGCAAGATGGCCCGGGATGAGTCCCAGGTACCCTACTCGCAGGATCTGGTGGGGGAGTTCGTCGGACAGGTTCTAGATGAGAGCATGACGGCCAATCCCGACACGGCTGCCATGATCAATGCACGCATCGCTGAAATAGATCAACGGATCACTGATCAGTTGAACGAAGTCATGCACGCGCCGGAGTTTCAGAAGATGGAAGGTACGTGGCGTGGCTTGAACTACCTGGTCATGAATACGGAGACGAGTACAGGGCTCAAGTTGCGTCTCTTGAACGTGACACGGAATGAACTCCAGAACGACCTCGAGAAGGCAACGGAGTTCGATCAAAGCAACATCTTTAAAATGGTGTATGAAGATGAATACGGCACATTCGGTGGTGCGCCGTTCAGTTGTCTGATCGGAGACTATGAGTTTGGCCGCCATCCCCAGGACATCGCGCTTCTGGAAAAAATCTCGCAGGTTGCCGCAGCTGCACACGCGCCGTTTGTGGCTGCTGCGGGTCCCAAACTATTCGATATGGACAGCTTTACGGAGCTTTCCGGCCCCCGGGATCTTGCCAAGCTGTTTGAAAGCTCGGAGCTCATCAAGTGGCGCTCCTTCCGTGATACGGAAGACGCCCGGTATGTGTCACTAGTGTTGCCTCGGGTCCTGTTGCGACTCCCTTACGGTCCCGATACGATCCCGGTCGAAGGCTTCGATTTCGCCGAAGAAGTCGATGGGACAGACCACAGCAGGTATCTGTGGGGGAATGCGGCGTGGGCACTCGGGCTGCGCATAACGGACGCGTTTGCACGATTCGGATGGACTGCGGCTATTCGTGGGGTGGAGGGTGGTGGTCTGGTCCAGGGTCTGCCAACGCACACCTTCGAGACTGATGAAGGTGATATCGCCTTAAAGTGTCCGACGGAAATCGCAATCACTGACCGACGGGAGAAGGAAATTAACGATCTCGGTCTAATGGCTCTGTGTCACTGCAAGGGCACGGACTATGCGGCATTCTTCGGTGGTCAGACCGCAAACAAGCCGAAGGTCTATAACACAGATGAAGCGAACGCGAATGCGCGGGTGTCGGCCATGCTGCCCTACGTCCTTGCGGCCTCGCGCTTTGCCCACTACCTCAAGGCGATCATACGTGACAAGATCGGAAGCTTCCAGACAGCTGGTGATGTTTCGGACTTCCTGAATACCTGGATCGTCCAGTATGTGCTGCTGAACGATGACGCCACTCAAGAAATGAAAGCACGATATCCCCTGAGCGAGGCCCGTGTGGACGTGACCGAGATTGCAGGTAAGCCCGGGTGCTTCAATGCGACGGTCTTCTTGAAGCCTCATTTCCAGCTCGAGGAACTCACAGCCTCGATTCGTTTGGTAGCCGAACTTCCGGCGCCTGCTGCTTAGTCGACAACGGGAGCCCGTGAGGGGCTCGACAAATCTCTTGAAGGAGTGGAAGATCTATGGCTTTGGTCATGAAGGTTGAAGGAATTACCGACACGGATTGTACCTTCGATGGCTTCACCGGATGGATCAACATCGATGGGATGTCGTTCGGCGTGTCGAGGGCAACCTGGGATAAGCAGGGGTCTACGGAGCGAGCCGGCGGCAACCCC
>MDTE01074341.1_pt1 | contig 10598 bp, 7 predicted proteins | sample 811231 | NCBI WGS metagenome assembly MDTE01 (sample SAMN05326651, study PRJNA326480) | marine metagenome | isolation source: seawater | place: Indian Ocean: Red Sea | collected 2010 | reverse complement strand
CAATAACACCTACTGCTTCACCTCTGTTAACTATGTGACCACGTCCAAGATCTCTTCCATAGCATTTTCCACAGACGCCATATCTTGTTTCACATGTTATTGGTGATCGGGCTTTAATTTGATTGATATTATGAGTCTCGATTAATTCGATTGCTTCTTCATCAATCATTTCACCTGCTGCTAAAAGTAGGGCGCCATCGACAGGGCTGACTAAATCCTTTGCTAACACACGGCCTAGAACACGGTCTCTGAGAGGAATTACGATCTCTCCTCCCTGAACTATCGCTTCCCTAAGGAAACCTTTATCAGTGCCACAATCCGCATCGGTTACTACCAAATCTTGACAAACATCAACTAATCTACGTGTTAGATATCCAGAGTTAGCCGTTTTGAGAGCAGTGTCAGCCAGTCCCTTACGCGCACCATGGGTTGATATAAAATACTGAAGCACGTTGAGACCTTCACGAAAATTAGCTGTTATGGGAGTTTCAATAATAGAACCATCTGGTTTTGCCATTAAACCACGCATTCCAGCGAGTTGCCGTATTTGTGCGCCGCTGCCACGAGCTCCAGAATCTGCCATCATATAGATGGAATTAAATGATTCTTGCTCAACCTCCTCCCCCGATGAATCAAGGACATGAGTTGACTTTAATTCGGTCATCATTTCATCAGCGACTGTCTCACTGGTATGAGTCCATATGTCGACTACTTTGTTGTATCGCTCACCATCTGTAAGCAGTCCAGAATCGTATTGATCCTGAATACTTTTCACTTCCTGTTCTGCAGTTGCTAACGCAGAGCTTTTACCCTGTGGAACAACCATATCATCCACACCAATGGAGACTCCCGCACGAGTAGCCATTTCAAAACCGGTATACATTAGCTGGTCACAGAAAATAACTGTTTCTTTAAGGCCCACCTGTCTGTAACACTGATTAATAATGTCAGATATCGCGCGTTTTTTCATCGCTCGATCGATGGATGCGAACGGTAATCCATTTGGTAAGATGTCTGACAACAAAGCACGGCCGACTGTAGTTTCTACGAGGACTAACGAACTATCACCATCATCTTCATTAGCAGTAACCATTACTTTTGGAAGCCTAACTTTTATTCTGGCATGAATTTTTACCGAACCAGTTTCATATGCTCGTCTAAGTTCCGCAACATCTGAAAATACTCTACCTTCTCCTTTGACGTTCACTTCTTCCCGAGTCATATAGTAAAGCCCCAGCACTATGTCTTGCGAGGGCACAATGATGGGTTCACCGCTCGCCGGAGAAAGAATGTTGTTTGATGACATCATTAATGATCTTGCTTCCAACTGAGCTTCGATCGAAAGCGGGACGTGGACCGCCATCTGATCACCATCAAAGTCTGCATTATATGGAGTACAGACAAGTGGATGTAATTGAATAGCTTTTCCTTCGACTAGGATAGGTTCAAAAGCCTGGATTCCCAATCGATGCAATGTTGGAGCTCTATTCAATAAAACAGGATGTTCCCGAATTACTTCCTCTAATATATCCCATACCTCAGGCTCTTCAGCTTCTACCATTTTTTTTGCTTGCTTTATCGTGGTCGCCAAACCACGAAATTCTAATTTACTAAAAATAAAAGGTTTGAATAACTCAAGAGCCATCTTTTTAGGTAGACCACATTGATGAAGTCTGAGGGTAGGACCAACAACAATTACTGACCGACCTGAATAATCAACTCTCTTACCCAGCAAATTTTGACGAAAACGACCTTGCTTGCCTTTAATCATATCGGCCAATGACTTCAACTGGCGTCGATTAGGTCCAGTAACTGCTTTTCCACGTCGTCCATTGTCAAGCAGTGCATCCACAGATTCCTGTAACATTCTTTTTTCATTTCGAACTATTATGTCAGGAGCATTCAAGTCTAATAACCGACGCAACCTATTGTTTCGGTTTATCACTCGTCTGTATAAATCGTTCAAATCTGATGTGGCAAATCGTCCTCCATCAAGCGGAACTAATGGCCGCAGGTCTGGTGGAAGAACTGGTATGACCTCCATCACCATCCACTCTGGCTTATTCCCAGACTTAATAAACGCTTCCGCGACTTTTAATCTCTTCGCTAGCTTCTTTGTCTTTGTTTCAGATGTGCTTAAAGCTAATTCTTCACGAAGCATTATTGCTTCTGACTTCAACTCCATATTACGCAATAACGCTTTGACTGCTTCAGCGCCCATTCCCGCATCAAAATCCGCACCATACTGCTCGATTGCCTCATAATACGAATCTTCACTGAGCAATGTACCTCGTTCAAGTGGAGTCATGCCTGGGTCTGTAACAACGTAAGCTTCGAAATACAACACCCGCTCAATTTCTCGCACAGTCATGTCTAACAGCACCCCTAAACGAGATGGTAAGGATTTCAAGAACCAAATATGTGCCACTGGACTAGCAAGCTCGATATGCCCCATTCTCTGGCGCCGAACTTTAGACATCGTAACTTCTACACCACACTTTTCACATATCACACCTCGGTGCTTAAGTCGTTTATATTTTCCACATAAACACTCATAATCACTGGTGGGCCCGAATAGTTTTGCACAAAACAAACCATCTCTTTCTGGCTTGAAGGTCCGGTAATTGATAGTCTCTGGCTTCTTAACTTCCCCATAGGACCAAGATCTAATCTTGTCTGGAGAGGCAATTCCTATTCGGATGGAATCAAAATCTTCATTTTGGTCCATCTTACGTACTATGCTAAAAAAATCTTTCATATAATTTTCCTAAAAATTTCTGCGCAATGGGCTGAGTGAAAAATATGTAACAAAATTTTTATCTCTCTTCTCTAGTCTCTATATTAAGACCAAGTGCTCTAATCTCTTTTTCAAGCACCCGAAACGACTCCGGAAGTTCAGCTTCCATTCTATGGTCGCCTTTCACGATGTTCTCGTACATTCTAGTACGACCCGCAACATCATCAGATTTAACGGTTAACATTTCCTGAAGAGTGTAGGATGCTCCATAGGCTTCGAGTGCCCACACTTCCATTTCACCAAACCGTTGACCGCCAAATTGAGCTTTTCCTCCAAGAGGTTGTTGCGTAATTAAGCTATAAGGGCCTGTAGAACGCGAATGCATTTTATCGTCGACAAGATGATTTAGTTTCAACATATACATGTAGCCAACTGTTACAGGACGATCAAAGCGTTCACCCGTACGTCCATCAAACAATGTAGCTTGTCCATTCAAGGGTAGTCCTGCTAGCTTGAGCATCTCTTTTACTTCACTTTCTGACGCTCCATCAAAAACCGGGGTCGCAATAGGCATACCTGCAGAAAGGTTTCTTGCAAGCTCAAGAATTTCGTTATCTTCCAGCGAATCAAGATCTTCTTGACGTCCTACACCGTTATAAATGCGAGAAACTTCTTTTCGAATCTTATCAACTTCGATCTTTCTATCGAGCATCTCCCTAATTTGGCGTCCTAACTCATAGGCGGCCCATCCGAGATGGGTCTCCAAAACTTGTCCAACGTTCATTCGAGACGGAACACCCAAAGGATTTAATACAATATCGACAGTGGTTCCATCTTTCATATGCGGCATATCCTCTACCGGCACGATCCTTGAGATAACCCCTTTATTTCCATGACGGCCAGCCATCTTATCGCCAGGCTGTAGACGCCTTTTCACTGCAACAAAAACTTTCACCATCTTTAATACACCTGGTGCTAAATCGTCACCAGCTTCCAATTTTTTTCGCTTTTCCTCAAATCTATCGTCAAAACTAGCACTTTGTGACCCAAGCTGTTTTCGGATAGTATCTAGATTCGTATTTGTCTCCTCATCCCGCAATCGAATTTCAAACCATTTTTCACGAGGTATATTCTCAAGTATTTCATTAGTTACTCGATCCCCCGCCTTTAATCCATCTGGACCTCCTTGGACTACTTGATTAACAATTAATTTAGCTATGCGGTCATATACATCATCCTCAACGATACCCCGTTGATCATGCATGTCCTTTCGGATCCGGTCTAATTCTTCGGACTCATTTGCCAGCGCTCTCAAATCCTTATCCAACCCGTCACGAGTAAAAACTTGAACATCAATAACCGTACCAGACATACCTGAGGGCATTCGTAACGAAGTATCTTTAACATCGGATGCTTTTTCTCCAAAGATTGCACGAAGCAACTTTTCTTCAGGAGTTAATTGTGTCTCACCCTTTGGTGTTACTTTTCCTACCAAAATATCTCCAGATTGGACCTCAGCCCCTATATAAATAATCCCAGCTTCATCTAATTTACTTAGCGCTGATTCCCCCACATTAGAAATATCTGGCGTTATATCCTCTGGACCTAATTTCGTATCACGCGCTACGCAAGAAAGCTCCTCAATATGTATTGAGGTATAAACATCTTCTTGCACTAACCTCTCTGAGATAAGAATTGAATCCTCAAAGTTATAGCCATTCCACGGCATAAATGCTACGAGAACATTTCTACCTAGCGCCAGTTCACCGAGATCAGTAGACGGACCATCCGCAAGAATATCACCGCGTTTAATACTGTCGCCAATATCCACCAAAGGTCGCTGGTTAATAGTGGTGTTTTGGTTCGATCTTGTATATTTAACAAGATTATAGATATCTACACCAACATCACCTGTATCAACTTCGTCATCATCAACTTTTACTACGATACGAGATGCATCAACTGAATTAATAATTCCTCCTCGTTCAGCTACTACTACAACCCCAGAATCAGTGGCAACCCGACGCTCCATTCCTGTTCCTATTAATGGTTTCTCACTCAATAATGTTGGTACCGCTTGTCTTTGCATATTCGATCCCATCAAAGCCCTATTAGCATCATCGTGTTCAAGAAAAGGAATGAGAGACGCAGCAACCGAAACGATTTGCGAGGGAGCAATATCTATATAGTCAATTTTATCGGGTGCCGATAAAGTAAATTCGTTCTGGTAACGACACGAGACAAGATCGTCTTCCAGTATGCCTTTAGTGTTTACTCGCGCATTTGCTTGTGCAATCACATGCTCACACTCAGCAATTGCTGATAGATAGTCAATTTCTCCAGTCACCTTACCGTTTACGACACGCCGGTATGGTGTTTCAAGAAACCCATACTCATTGGTCCGTGCATAAACAGAGAGAGAATTAATTAAACCAATGTTGGGGCCTTCCGGCGTCTCTATCGGGCAAAGTCTGCCATAGTGCGTTGGGTGAACATCCCGAACCTCAAAACCTGCACGCTCTCTAGTTAAACCTCCAGGACCAAGAGCTGAAACTCGTCTCTTGTGAGTAACCTCAGACAACGGATTTGTTTGATCCATAAATTGTGATAATTGACTCGAACCAAAAAATTCTTTGATCACAGCCGATACCGGTTTAGCATTAATCAGATCCTGAGGCGTCAAATTTTCTGACTCAGCCATAGAAAGTCGTTCTCGCACTGCTCTCTCGACTCTAACCAATCCCACTCGAAACTGATTTTCCACCAACTCTCCTACTGACCGCACACGGCGATTCCCTAAATTATCAATATCGTCTGTGTTACCTCTACCATTTTTTAGTTCAACCAACGTACGAATTACATCAACTATATCTTGCTGGCTCAATATACCTGGGCCTTCATCATTGACTCGACCTAGCCTACGGTTCAACTTCATGCGGCCAACAGAAGAAAGATCATAACGCTCAATATTAAAAAATAGATTACGGAATAATTGTTCTGATGCTTCCTTTGTGGGTGGTTCACCAGGTCTCATCATACGATAGATTTCGAGTTTTGCTTCATTCGCGCCATCCGTTGGATCTATTCGAAGTGTGTCAGATATGTAGCTACCATGGTCCAAATCGTTACTGTATATGGTTTCTAGACTCTTCACGCCAGCTGCTCTTAGAACACCAAGCAATTCTTCTGTTACCACATCATTCGATTTTCCAAGCAGCTCTCCTGTCTCAGCGTCGATAAAATCATGCGCCAAAGTTCGACCAATGATAAATGAATCTGGCACTTGAATAGTCTTAAGGGTTGTCTTTTTTAGCTCACGTACATGCCTCGCTGTAATACGTCTTCCTGCCTCAACAATTTTTGATCCAGCAACAACTATATCGAAATCAAGTTCTTGACCTCTAAAACGTTCCGGAACCAGATCCAACTTCGCACCTTCTTCCCCGATTGAGAAATAGTCGTTTTCAAAAAACAATTGGAGAATTTCCTGAGTGGTATATCCTAATGCCTTAAGAATAATTGTCCCTGCTAACTTTCGTCGCCTATCAATTCGAACATATAGAAGATCTTTTTGGTCGAATTCAAAATCCAGCCATGATCCGCGATAGGGGATTACTCGAGCATTAAATAATAATTTTCCAGATGCGTGAGTTTTACCTTTATCGTGATCAAAAAATACACCGGGGGAACGATGCATTTGTGAAACAACTACACGCTCTGTACCGTTAATAATAAACGTCCCGTTATCAGTCATCAATGGAATTTCACCCATATACACTTCTTGCTCTTTGACATCACGAATAATCTTGGTTGCTCCAGTTTCTGACTTCTCAAAAACCATAAGCCGGAGAACTGCATGCAATGGTGCCGAGTACATCAAACCACGTTGCTGACACTCACGAACATCGAAAGCTGGCTGACCTAACTTGTAAGTAGAAAAATCAAGTGATGCCGAACCGCTATAGCTCTCAATGGGAAAAACTGATTTAAATGCTGCCTGTAAACCCAGATCAATACGCTGATCAGGTACCACACCCTTTTGTAACAACTTTCTATATGATTCCTGCTGGATATCAAGCAAATTTGGAATCTCATCAAGCTGTGCTCTTTTGCTGAAACTTTTTCGTATCCGCTTCTTTTCTGTAAAGGAATAATCCATGCAATCCTCTTAGCCGCCCAGGCTTATCTGGTATTATTAAGGGTTAAAATCCCTTGTTCATCTAGTTAATTTTTTGATGCATAGCAACGCGAGACATTGCCCTCATAAATAAGGGGTGACAAAGCATCAAGCTGTAGCTTACGCTCCGAACAGTTTGTAACTGCACTATTTAATTTCTACGGTCGCGCCAGCTTCCTCAAGCTGCTTCTTAATCTCTTCCGATTCATCTTTAGAAACCCCCTCTTTAACCACAGATGGAGCAGATTCAACTAGATCTTTCGCCTCTTTAAGACCAAGCCCTGTTATAGCACGCACCGCTTTAATGACCCCAACTTTCTTATCACCAAAACTAGACAAGGTTACATCAAATTCAGTCTTTTCTTCGCTCGATGCTTCTGACGACACACCCCCAGCTGCCGGAGCAGCTACCGCTACCGCGGCTGACGCAGACACATTAAATTTTTCTTCAATATCTTTTATCAGTTCAGACAAATCCAGAACAGACATTTCCGCTATCGCGTTAAGAATTTCTTCGCGGGACATATTTATTTTCTCCTAATTTAGACTAATTTCTCCACAATAAAGCATAAATCCATATTAAATCTTATGCCGTCTCTTGACGATCTCGAACCGCTATGATCGACCGCGCAAGCTTTGATGGCGCTTCATTCAGTGTTCGCGCTAATGATCCGATTGGTGCAAGGAGGGTTGATGCTAACTTCGTTAGCAACTCCTCACGACCAGGCAGTGCAGCCAATTTTTTTATAGTATCTACATCAATAAGTTCTCCGTCCATAGAGCCAATAGTTATCTCGAACGCATCATTCAGCTTGGCAAAATCACTGACAGTTTTCGCTACTGCAACTGGATCCTTTGATGAGCTCAATAATATGGGTCCTGCGAAGTGATCAGATAAACAGTCGAATGAAGAACCTCTGACGCTAAGTCGAGCTAATGTGTTTTTTACTACACGGACATCCACTCCATTGTTACGGGCCTGGTGTCGCAAATCAGAGATCTGCGCAACAGTAAGTCCACTATAATTGGCAAGAATTGCGGCGTTAGCTCCAGAAAAGCTTTCAGATACTTCACTGACCACCGTTTCTTTTTTTTCACGGCTGAGACTCATTTAATACTCACTCCTTGTGGTTATAAAAATAGTGATCGAGCATAACCAATATCTCCAGCTCGACACACCGCCTGCGAGGGCTAGCTTGCGCCATTAAGCGAGTAACTATATTTCCAGTAACTCGCACCCACGATCTTCGACAAGACTAATTCCATTTACGCCTAATACTTGGTAAAGTTTAAGCGCGTTTGAAACTAGGCCTTCACTCAAAAAATTTTTACGATGCAACAGTTAATTTATCCACCTTAATCCCTGGGCCCATTGTCGTAGATAATGTTACTTTTTGTATATACTGACCCTTGGCCGTAGCAGGTTTAGCTCTATTAACAGCAGAAAATAGTGCATTTAGATTCTCTTTCAAAGCATCAATATCAAAAGACACCTTTCCAATAGGGCAATGAATGATACCCGCCTTATCAATACGAAATTGAACTTGTCCAGCCTTAGCATTCTCGATAGCCTTAGTAACATCTTGCGTAACTGTTCCAACTTTTGGATTTGGCATCAATCCACGGGGACCAAGTATCTGTCCTAACTTACCAACAACTCGCATAGTCGATGGGGTTGCTATACATATATCAAAATCAATATTGCCACTTCTAATTGCTTCCGCAAGATCATCAAGACCCACTATATCAGCACCAGCTTCACGCGCGGCATCTGCATCTGCACCCTCAGCAAACGCTGCTACCCTCATTGTCTTTCCTGTGCCCCTGGGTAAAACTGTTGCGCCACGAACATTCTGATCTGATTTTTTTGCATTAACTCCAAGATTGATCGCAACATCCACAGTTTCATCAAATTTTGTGCTACCTGTTTCCTTAATTAAGGCCAGTGCATCATCGAGTTTGTAAAACTCTCGATCATCACGCTTAGACGATAATGCTTTATACCGTTTTCCTATTCTTGCCATATCATATTCCCTCGGTTTCAATGCCCATACTTCGGGCGCTGCCCGCAATAATTCGGACAGCTTGATCCATATCATAAGCAGTTAGATCAGGCATTTTTACCTTAGCGATCTCTTCCAACTGACTTCTATCAACTTTTGCTACTTTGTTTTTATTAGGCTCTGCACTACCTTTATCTAATCCAGCTGCCTTTTTAAGTAGAACTGAGGCAGGTGGAGTTTTCTTTATATACGTAAAACTCTTATCAGCATAAACGGTTATCACGACTGGAATAGGCACACCAGGCTCCATGCTTTGCGTTTCTGCATTAAAAGCTTTGCAAAATTCCATGATATTCAAGCCGTGCTGGCCTAAAGCAGGACCTACCGGAGGGCTCGGTTTAGCCTCACCAGCAGGAACTTGCAGTTTTATATACGCTTCAATTTTTTTTGCCATGCTTAGTATTCACTCCGAACCTGTTCCATTAAATTAACGAGCCCAACTAACCTTTCTCCACTTGACTAAAACTGAGCTCCACTGGAGTCGATCTGCCAAATATCGTAACAGCTACGCGTAACTTACTTTTTTCAAAATTGACATCCTCAACCGTTCCATTAAATTCGGCAAAAGGACCATCAATGACTCTGACAATCTCACCTGGGGCAAACGTATACTTCGGTCGCGGATGCTCTGCTCCTTCAACCACCTGTTGCAAAATAGAATTCGCTTCGCGGTCCGAAATTGGTACCGGCTGTGTATTAGTGCCACCAACAAACCCGGAGACACGTGGTACTGACTTGACTAAATGCCATGCATCTTCAGACATTTTCATCTGTATTAAAACATATCCAGGGAAAAACTTACGTTCACTCGTTCTTTTCTGGCCATTCCTAAGCTCAACAACATCCTCTGTAGGAACCAGAATCTGTCCAAACTGATCTTTTATGTTGGAGCGGTCGATGTGTGTTCTTAGTGACAAAAGTACTTGTTTTTCAAAACCTGAATAAGCTTGGATCACATACCAGCGCATATCCTCACCTTTACTGGTATCGGTTTGCTCATCTGGCAGTGTCTGCGATGTTTTTATAATCTCTGTTTCAATCATTTCGCACTACCTTTTATCCTTTGATCCCAAGGATCAAGTCATAAACACCCCAGAGTGAAATTACGTCTAGCAGCCAAAGATACAAACCTATCAATATAACCAGAGCAATTACAACCATCGTTGACTGAATTGTTTCCTTTCTAGTAGGCCAGACAACTCTGCGAATTTCTGTCTTGGTACCGACCCCAAACTGCCAAGCAGCTCTACCAGGACCCGACGTAAAAGCTATTCCAGCTCCTGCTATCAAGCCAACAATAAAGATCCCTGTCCTTAATAAGGCTGACTGATCGCCCATAACATAAAAAGCAGCGATCCCAGCAATGATCACTAACGCCGCAACAACTAATTTGAGCTTATCCAAGACCTACTCCTGTGCTCTATTCCTGGCAGGCCAGGAGGGAATCGAACCCCCAACCTGCGGTTTTGGAGACCGCCGCTCTGCCAATTGAGCTACTGGCCTAATATCCCCAATCAGATTTATACTTTGAGATTAATCTCACTCTATTATCTTTGCCACAACACCCGCGCCAACAGTTCGCCCGCCCTCACGTATAGCAAAACGGAGGCCTTCTTCCATT
>MDTE01035588.1_pt1 | contig 10598 bp, 5 predicted proteins | sample 811231 | NCBI WGS metagenome assembly MDTE01 (sample SAMN05326651, study PRJNA326480) | marine metagenome | isolation source: seawater | place: Indian Ocean: Red Sea | collected 2010 | reverse complement strand
GAGTCTGGTATCTCTCCCAGGGAACCCATGCCCCCGTCGACGTCCGGGAGGACGAGGCCCTGCGTATCGAGAACCAGATCGATGTCCTTGGCACCGCCTTCCTCGGTCTGTCAGTTCGATGTGCTCGATGCCATGATCACAAGTTCGACCCCATCTCGACCGAGGACTACTACGCCCTTGCCGGCTTCTTCCGCTCGACTCGAAGGCAGAATGCGTACCTTGATCCCGGCGATGCCGTCTCGACCGCCGTGGCGGAACGGATCCACTGGAATGCAGGGCAACTTCAAGACATCGACGACGTGGCCCTGCCGGGCGTTCGCCCTGAATCGAACCCCGACTTCTTCACCGACTTCGATGGTGATACATACGAGGACTGGTTCGCATCCGGATGGGCCTTCGGAGACGGACCTGTTGCCAGGGGAGCACTGATCCTGGAAGCCGGTTCTCCCGTCGTGAGCGAGGTCGATGCCGCCCACAGCGGACACATCGCACCCGAGTGCCAGGGAACACTGCGATCGCCCACCTTCACGATCGACGAAGATGCCATTCACCTGCGAACCCGCGGTCATGGATGCAGGATTCGTCTCGTGATCGACGGCTTCGTCCTCGGTGAATACAACCCGCTGCTCTTCGAGGGACACATCGTCGATGTCGATTCAGAGGACTGGGTTACCCTGACAATGGATACGAGCCGGTACCAGGGACACCGGGCCCACCTCGCCTTCATGGATGATGGAGACGGATACCTCGTGGTCGATGCCGTCTGGTTCGGGCCGCTGGACTCGACGGAGTGGAACTTCCCGGATCCAGAATCGATCGATGCGATCAACGAGCAACTCGCTCAGGCCGTGCTCGACGAAGACTCCCCGCGCATCCCTTCTCCGGCGAGGGCGCTTGCCGCCGAGGATGGAACCCCGGAAGACGAGCACGTCTTCATACGCGGTGAACATCGGAACCCGGGGCCTCTCGTGCCGCGGAGGTTCATCGCCTCCATCGGTGGCGAAGGCCAGGAGACGATCGCAGAAGGCTCCGGCCGACGTGAACTGGCCGACAGGATCCTTGACGACTCCAATCCCTTCCCAGCGCGAGTCACGGTCAATCGAACATGGCACCACCTGTTCGGCCGAGGACTCGCCGGCAGCGCCGATGAACTGGGAGCCCTCGGCACGCCCCCGACTCATCCCGATCTGCTCGACCACCTGGCAACCAGGTTCCGTTCAAACTGGTCCATGAAGGATCTCGTCCGAAGCATCGTCCTGAGCAGTACCTACCGGATGGATACGGCGAACCCCGACCCCAGGTGTGATGAGATCGATCCGGAGAATCTGCTGCTTCACTCCTCCCCGAGGAGACGCCTCGGGGCCGAGGCCCTCAGGGACTCGGTTCTTGCGGTCTCCGGCCGCCTCGACAAGACGATGGGCGGCAAACCGGTGCCGGTCCACCTGACTGACTTCATGACCGGACGAGGCCGACCCGGATCCTCCGGCCCGCTCGATGGGAACGGACGGCGAACGATCTACCAGGAGGTGCGCAGGAACTTCCTTCCACCCATGCTGCAGGCCTGGGATCTTCCGGTCCCGTGTCGCCCGGTGGGAACCCGGCATGAATCGAATGTTCCATCCCAGTACCTGGTGCTGATGAATGATCCCTTCATCAGGGAGCAGGCCAGATTCTGGGCCGCCCGCCTGCTTGAAGATGCGAACATCGAGATGCCCGATCGCGTACGACGAATGTACATGGCCGCCTACGGACGACCACCTTCGAGCGAGGAGATTCAACTCGCACTCGAGTTTCTCGCGGCGGAACCGGCTCGAGGGGATGAAGATGCACTGACGGATTTCGCTCATGTGCTGTTCAACACCAAGGAGTTCGTCTTCCTCGACTGAGGTCGGTTTGCATATGCATGAATGCGGCAACTATCACGAACTGCCCTGTTCCCGTCGGGAGATGCTCTCACGATGCGCCGCGGGGTTCGGATCGGTCGCACTGGCCGGGCTGCTCGCCGATCGCGGGTTCGCCGGGATGCTCGACGGTTCGCTGCCGTCCCCGCACCATCCGGCCCGGGCCAGGAGCGTCATCTTCCTCTACATGGACGGAGGGCCCTCGCAGGTCGACACGTTCGATCCCAAGCCCAGGCTCTCGCGTCTCAACGGCAAGCCCTTCCCCATGGAGATGGCCCGGACGCAGTTCAATGACAACGGCAACGTGCTCGCCTCACCTTGGAAGTTCAGGCAGCATGGTGATTGCGGCGCGTGGGTAAGCGAACTCTTCCCCCACACCGCGACCTGCGTCGACGAGCTCTGCATCATCCGATCGATGACCAGCGAATTCTCCGAGCACACGAATGCCAACTACTTCCTGCACACTGGACTCGGGCTTGCCGGTCGACCCAGCATGGGCGCCTGGGCCAGTTACGGCCTTGGAAGCGAGAACAGCGATCTTCCCGGCTTCGTCGTACTCAATGGCGGCCTGACGCCACCCGGCGGCCTCCAGTGTTTCGACAACGGCTTTCTTCCAGCGACGCACCAGGGAACCATCATCCAGCCCCACGGATCCGGGATGGCGAATGTCACGCCGATCGACGGGGATCGCGACAGGATGGAACGACGCCATGAACTGCTCCGTGAACTCGACGAACGACATGCCCTGGCACGCAGCGGCGATGACGCGATCGAATCCGCCATCGCAAATCACGAGCTGGCCTTCCGGATGCAGTGGTCGGTCCCGGACCTCATGGACATCGAGGGGGAATCGAAGGCGACCAGGCGGCTCTACGGTCTCGATGCCGAGTATGAACCGACACGCATCTTCGCGAGGGAATGCCTGCTCGCTCGCAGGCTCGTCGAGCGGGGCGTCCGCTTCGTCGAACTGACCTGTCCGAGCGTGAACGGCGATCGATGGGATCAGCACAACGACCTGCATACGGGGCATACGAACAACGCCCGCGCCGTCGACCAGCCCATCGCCGGTCTGCTCAAGGACCTGCGCAGCCGTGGGCTCCTCGATGAAACGCTGGTCATCTGGGGCGGGGAGTTCGGACGGACACCCTTCGCCCAGGGAACCGACGGGAGGGATCACAATCCCTTCGGGTTCACCATGTGGATGGCCGGAGGCGGTGTCCAGGGTGGAATGACATATGGGCGAACCGACGAACTGGGCTACCGCGCCGTCGAGCATCCACTCGCGATCCACGATCTGCATGCGACCATGCTTCACCTGCTGGGAATCGATCACACCAGGTTGACCGTCAGGCATGGCGGTCGGGACATGCGCCTCACGGATGTACACGGTCACGTCGTGAAGGAGTTGTTCGCCTAGAGGTTTCCGATCAGGATTCCAAGCCCGAACACGATTGCCCCTCCGACGATCACCTGGAAACTGGCCGAGAGGAACGGGGTGTCCATCCACCTGTTGCGGATCCATGCGATCGCCACCAGCTCGACGATGACGATGATCGTCGCGACGATCATCGCGGTCGTGAAGTGAGGAATCAGGAAGGGCAGCGTATGCCCGAGGCCGCCGATGGTGGTCATTCCACCGCAGATCCAACCGCGCAGCCACGGGCTGCCACGACCACTGATCCTGCCGTCGTCGGACAGGGCTTCGGCGAATGCCATCGACACCCCCGCGCCGACCGAGGCGGCAAGCCCGACGAGAAAGGTCGGCCACGTGTCCTCCGTCGCGAAGGCTGCTGCGAAGATCGGGGCCAAGGTCGAAACCGAGCCGTCCATGAGTCCAGCGAGTCCCGGCTGCACGACCGTGAGCACGAAGGCACGCTGTGGATCATCTGCTCCATCCTGGTGCGGTCGGTCACAGGGCGTTGGATCGGTCATGGGTGTCCTGATTCTACTCCGACTTCATTTCGGGCTTGATGAGCTGGATGTTCCGCCACTTGCCCGATTCAAACCGCCATGACAGGCCGATGCCGAGCACGATGATGTACACCGCTGCTCCGATCCATGGCCCGAGCGCACCAAGTTCAGGCATGCCGATGGCCAGGGCGTAGCCCAGTCCGATGATGAAGAGCCAGCCTGTGACACCGATGAAGATGCCGGGCCAGACCACGTCGCCGGCTCCGCGAAGACCGCCGCTGTAGCCGATGCCGAAGGCATCCGTGGTCTGGAAGAGGGCTGCGACGATCATGAGTTTCATTCCCACGTCCAGGATGGACTGCGACTGCTCCGGCGATACATCCGACCCGATGAAGATGGCGACCATGGGTTCACGGAAGATGATGAAGGCCAGGCCGCAGAGCGTCATGTACACAACCCCGATGCCCACTCCCCAGCGCGTGCGTTCGACGGCCAATTCGGGCTGACCGGCACCGATCGCATTGCCGACGACCGTATTGATGGCGAACGAGATCGCCACGGCCGGCATGAAATCCAGATGCATGTATCCGAGAACGATCCATCCGGCGGTCAGCGAATCCGGGCCGAAGAGGCCCACGAGCATGGTCATGAAGATGGACCAGCAGATGATCTCGTTGCCGGAGACGAGTGCGCCCGGCCATCCCAGTCGAACGAGATCACCGATGGCCTTTCTGTCGAAGCGCCATGCGCTTCGTGTCTGGAACTGTCGGTTGCACCATGGGCCGAGGAACACGATCAGGGGAATCAGGAACTCGACGAAGATGCCGCAGACCGTGGCGACCGCGGCTCCATACACCCCCATCGGTGCGACGCCGGGGACACCCGGCAGATCAAGTGCCACCAACCCCTCCTCGCCGAAGATCAGGATGTAGTTCAACAGCACGTTGACGATGTTTCCCACGATCACGGCCGCGGTGACGATCTTCGGCCTCATGATTCCGAAGAAGAACTGGTGGAGGCCACGTGAACCAAGTTGGAGTACGCCCCCGAGGAGAATGATCTGGCCGTAGCCTGTCTCCATCTCGATGAGGCGATCCAGTTCCTCCGCATCCTGTCCCGTGTGAACGATGGTCTCGAAGAACCACGGCAGGAGGAGCGCCCAGGGAAGCAGAACGAGCAACCACATCGCCGCCGACAGGTAGAAGGAATTCCATGGATACCGTGCGACCTTCCCCGGGTTGCTTGCACCCATGTGCTGGCTCACCCAGGTGTTGACGACCACGAGGGCCCCCATCGCGAAGGCCGTCGGCGTCCATGCCCAGATTCCTCCATTGCCCTGGGCCGCCAGTTCAAGCGGGCCGACCTGGCCGACCATCATCTTGTCGACGAAGCTCATGACCGTGTAACTGGTCATGGTGATGATCGTCGGCCACGCCTGGATCCAGACTTCCATGGCTGGATGTCGCGGAGCCTTCAATGCTGGTTCGGAAGTTGGCGGTGAGCCTGTCGTCAAGATTCGATCTCATTCACGGGCGGGAAGATCGGACCAGCATGACGCCGTTCATCATGCGCCAGTGACCGGGGTAGGTACAGATGATTGGATATCGTCCCGGCCGGGCAGGTGCAATGAAGCGAACTTCTCCAACTTCGCCCTGGGACACCATCGGCATCACGTGCAGCACCCTGGGTGAATCCGGTACCCACTCGCTGGCCCGGGCTTCAGCCGTGGTTCCCATCGCCTCGGACGCCTCGCCGATGCTGCGGAGAGAACCGGGCGCACACACGAGCAGGTTGTGCGGCTGCGCGTCGGGATTCTCAAGGAGGATCCGGACAGGTTCACCTGCAGTCACCTCGAACCGGTTCGGGTCGTAGGTCATCTTGACCGGTACGGCCGTGATCTTCACGGTCTGCATCCGGGCTGTTTCCACCGCAGCACCCGCAGGCAGATCCTCGATGGCCGCCATGGCTGCAAGACGGACTTCCATGGGCAGCTCTGCGTTGTCCGCGATCGGGACAAGGGCGGCCAGCGCCTCCTCCGAGCGTCCAGTTGCCCCGGCGAGGACATCCATGCATGAACGCAGTGAATCCACTCCGTCATGGTCATCATTCGTACCGGCCGCACGTTGGACGCATGCAAGAGCCGAATCCCAGGTCATGGCCTCCGGCTCGTTCTCCACAGGGGGGGACTTCGTCGATCCGGGAAGCGGCGGCAATCCGACCTTCCCGCTGTACAGGTCGACCTCGATCGTTTCAAAGCGTGCAATCGCCTCGTCATGAGCGGTCGCATGGCTCGGGGTCACCGGTGAGATGCGAAGGTCGGGCGGCTCGGCACGAAGGCCCAACTGCCAGAGTATCTCCCGGTCCGCAATGGACCAGCCATTGGCATCCAGGTGCATGCCATCGCGCGCAATGCCTTCGAGAGACTCGGCATGCCGAAGCGGGCCATGAAGATCGATGAAATGCAACTGGTTCCTGTGCGCCGTCGTCCGGACCGCATCTGCAAACAGGCCGACCGCTATGGCGCGATTCGACGCCAGAACCGGATCATCGCCAGCCTCGACTTCCAGCGGCACCGGTGACACCAGGACGACCTGGTTTGCAGGCATCCGCTCGAGGATCCCCTCCAGCTCGATCTTGAAACGGTCCAGGTGCCGATCACCTCGAAGTGAATCGATCATCCCGAGGCAGAGCAGGACGACGTCATCCTGCTCGAGGTCCCCGGGTATCACGAACGTCGCTGATTCCGCACCACATCTGCCGCGACTCTCCATGGTCGCACCCGCCGCCTCGATCGTGGAAACGAAGGATTCCCGGTCGGCCAGTTCCACTGCGAACTGATCACCGAGCAGGACGACACGGTCGCCCGGCATGATGAGGCTGTCCGCCATCGCCGTGGAGGCGAGCAGAACAAGAGGTGCCAGCTGGATCGGTGTCACTGCAATCAAGAGGGAAGGATATCACCCCTCCGAAGAGGAACCGCCGGGCACTGTGCTTCACTGGATCAAATCAAGGGTTACTCCCTTCCTGGAGTGCCGCAACGAGAGCAATGATCTTCTCCAGCCCCCGGGGCTCTGCCCGAAGAGTGCTGTTGGAGCAATGGCCTTCCTCAAGCAGGAGAACGAGGTCGCCGGGTCCGGTGACACCATCGCCATCCGGATCGGTCGACCGGCGAGGAGCCCTTGGGCTCGGAGACGCAAGAACAACGGCATTCACGATTCCATCCCCATCGACATCACCCGGCAGGAGGTCGAAGAAGACCGATTCGATTTCGTGCTGGACCGGATCGATGTGAAGATCCAGTTCGCCGGGGATCTCCGATTCATTCCTGAGGAAAAGTACGGTCGCCCCCTCCTTGTCTACCGCAACGGCGAGGTCGGCATCCCCGTCTCCGTCGAAGTCGCCGGCACAGAGGGATCGCGGCGTGGCCGGAAGATCGATGATGTCGGCCATGAGAAACCCCTCCTCCTCATTCGCGAGGAGAATGCTGATGGTGTCGTCGCCGGCGTTGGCCGTGATGAGATCACTGGAACCGTTTCGATCGAGATCCGCCAAAGCGAAGTCGATCGGATCGATTCCGACGTTCCATGACTGCAGGCGGTAGCCTTCTTCACTTTCATCGAGCATGCATGCCTCGATCATGTTCGGTTGCTTGATGTACATGGTGCTGGTGGCTCGAAGATCGACATCCTCGTCCTTTCCTCCCCCGGGATCGATGTCTCCGGGCTTCACACCCCTCGGCGGAGTGGAGCGGGGAACCAGGGGAAGTCCGGCAAGTTCCCCCTGCATTCGTCCGACTGTCCACTCCTCGATCGCATCTATGTCGCCGGGCGTGATGCCGGAAGGCGTGGGCCTGTAGGTCAGTGCTCCTGAACGCTCTGTTGCAATGGCGATCACAGGCTCGGTGGATGCCGAGTAGTCGGCAAGCGACACATCAAGAGGACTGCCTTCGCCCGGATCAGTAATCGGAATATGTATCGGTGAAAGCAACGGGATTCTCCCGCCAGCATTCACGAGAATACCGATGGCATTCTCCCCGGGCAGAGCTACAAGCACGTCCAGTGCTCCGTCGCCTGTTGCATCTCCAATGTCTATGCCCGGGGATGTTCCTTTCATTCTCCACTCGATGGTTTCATCCATGAACCCGGGCCAGGAAGCATCCGGTGCCTCGCCCCCGTTGAGTTGAACCAGGATCCTGTCCTCGAGACTTGCGACCAGGTCGAGCATTCCGTCCCCATTGATGTCACCAAGTGCCGAGTCTGCCGGGGCCGAGGGAATGCAGTCGACCACCGTGATCAGGAAGTCCGCGTGCAGCATGGATGACATGCCGAATACGGCACAACAAGTCGTGAGTTGCATCTTTGCCATTTCATTCTCCATCTGATTGAAACAAGGGCATGGGCGTTGTGCCCATGCCGGATGTTTCACAATCGTTGAGAATGTGGCCGTAGCGCTGAGGTCAAGAACAAGAGCCTCAAGAGAGCCCAATATCGCTGCCACGCATTTTGGGAGTAGGTGCGACTTGTCGCCCAAGCGAAATATCGCCGACCGCCGCCTAGATGTCGTTGAGGCGAAGTGAAGCGAGATACTCGACGATGTCCCGCACCTCCCGAGGGGTCAGGAGCTGCTTCATCTCCGGCATGGCTGTGGCGTCCCCATAGCCCTCTGCAATGACACTTCCTGGATGAATGATGGACTCGAGAATGGCCTCTCGATCGAGCCGTGAACCAACCGTGCTCAGGTCGGGTGCAGTCGCCCCCCCATGTCCGGCGATCGCATGGCACCGGAGACATGCCGCGGCACCGTGGTATCGAACCAGGTCACGACCCAGGACCGCGTTTCCACCTTCCACGGCCGATTCATACGACCGCTCCTGGTCGGCATCGAAACCATGAAGAGACTTCAGGAACTCGATGCTCGAACCGTCGCGAGTGGACACGATTTCCTCGATCTCCAGGTGCAATGCCGTGGGAGCTGAGCCCTGTGCGTAGTCCGCGTAGAGGTCCAGCAGAAGCAGGTCCGCTTTCTTCGTCTCAAGTGAACCAAGCACGAGAATCGCTCCCTGCCGTCGTTCGATGGATGCATGTTCCAGATCGGCCTTGATGAACTGGACCGCCCGATCCGGGTCCTTCGTCGCAAGTAGTCGGAGCCCTTCAAGATGAAGCTTCGTGTCGGAGGCCGACAAGGCGATGGCGATCATGTCATCTGCATATTCGGTTTTTCGATGCAACTGGCGGAGACTGGCGATCCGGTCACGTGAACGAGCACCGGGATCCGAAAGAGTCTTCATCGCCGCGGCATCATCGAGTGGGATGTCGTGTTCGGTCGCCAACTCCCTCGCGAGTGTCGCCAGGTCCTGATCTTGATCTTCCAGGAGCGAAGGCAGCAGCAACGACATCGTGGTACGCCAGGCGCCTTCATCTCGTTCTTCGTCGTCGACCGGTCGATACGCCCCGTTGACTCGGTCTCGAACCGAGGGATCGAGCCATTCATCCAGTACGTTCAGGGCCTCGCGTCGCATCGAATCCGGGATTTCCGTATTGCGCACCACCCCGGCGACGAGATCGGCATCCCCGGGTTCGCCGGATTGAATCGCGGCATTCAAGGCACGCCGAAGGATGCCGAGTTCGGATGCCGATTCGGATTCAAGGCCCCCTTCCTGGAAGGAAGCAAGTCGAGCGACCAGTCCGGGCATCGAGGACTCCATGGGTTCGTCATTGATGGCCCGGGCAGCTTCCGCGGCAATCAATGGATCCGGATCATCGAGCAGGAGTTCGACTCCGGGATCACCCAATCGCCGCAACGCCAGCAGTGAAGCGAGTCGCACCGCCGGGAAGGCATCGCCCGTGAGTTCAAGCAGCGACTCCCTGTCATTCATCCATGCAAGGGCCATGACGCCGGCATGACGAAGCAGCGCATCCTCATTGTCATTGGCCCAGATCATTTCCGTGATCGCATCGATTCCCTCCACATACCGGAGCCTGCCCACGGCCATGGTGGCGTGGTACACGACCCTCGGCTCGGGATCGAAGATGAGTTCCACCAGGGCGTCGGCCGCAGGGGTGTACATGGATTCCCCCAGCACCTTCGAAGACTGCCCTCGAATTTCGCGATCCTCGTCCATGAGCAGATCCATGACGAACTTCATCGGATGACCTGGATCTCCCTGTGGCATGGATGTCGATCGGGCAACCATCCCAAGGCCCCACACGGCGTGGAGCCGGGCAAGTTGATCCGAGGATGAACGGGCAACACCGGCGAATGCATCGATTGAATCATCCCCTCGACGAGCGAGGGCGAACTGGGCCTGGAGGCGTATGCGCTGATCCGCATGGCCAAGGAGAGCTGCAAGCTCCTCGATCGAACGATGATCCAGGCCTTCCCGGATGATCCGGCCTGCTTCTTCTATGCGTGGATCCGAGGAATGGCGTGGATCGTGCAGTGCGAAGATCCGACCGGTTTCAGAACATTCCCATCCCTGGACCCAGTCCGAAACGTACATTCGACCATCCCAGCCGAAGTCGACATCCGTGCAGAGCATGCCCGAGACGAATGGATGTACATCCTTGACGGTGTAACCAGCCCCCTCCGGCTCCACGGCGAAGGAGAGGACCCTGCTGTGCTGGGGGCTTCCCGTGAAATCACACAGGAAGAAGTGGTCACGGTACCGCTCATCGAGACCCAGCCCCGGGTAGTGCACGAGACCCGACGGGCCACTGGCGATGTTCGTGATGGGCGGAATGATCCATGCCGGTTGATGCTCGTGGCGCTCCTGCCACAACCCTTCCT
>MDTE01173184.1_pt1 | contig 10599 bp, 11 predicted proteins | sample 811231 | NCBI WGS metagenome assembly MDTE01 (sample SAMN05326651, study PRJNA326480) | marine metagenome | isolation source: seawater | place: Indian Ocean: Red Sea | collected 2010 | reverse complement strand
ATAATAGTGTTATCAGGAACAAAATTAATTATGTTATCATCTGAATCGTTACCACATGAGTGTAAAGTAAAGATTAATATACATGTAAAGTATTTTAAAAAGAATTTTTTCATAGCTAATTACAAATTTATAAAAAACAATTTAAAATTTCATTAAGAAATCCCTGTATAGTTAGATGGAGTTATTTTCTTTAACTCAGATTTTATTTTTGTATCAATATTTAAACTATCAATAAAGTGATGCAATATTTTTTTATCAATTTTTTTATTTTCTTGAGTAAGATTTTTTAGACTTTCATAAGGTTTTTTGAAGCCCTCTCTTCTTAAAATTGTTTGAATTGCTTCAGTTATAACCACCCAATTTTCGTTGAGATCAAATTCAATTTTATCTTGATTTATATTAAGTTTTTTTATTCCTTTTATTGTTGACTGGTAAGAAATAATTGAGTGAGAAAAGGGAACTCCAATATTTCTTAAAACAGTACTGTCACTTAAATCTCTCTGTAATCGGGAAATAGGCAACTTATTTGAAAAAAAATTAAACAATGCATTTGCAATTCCAAGATTACCCTCAGAATTTTCAAAATCAATTGGATTTACTTTGTGAGGCATTGCTGAAGAGCCTATTTCATCAGTTTTAATAGACTGATTAAAATAATCAATAGATATATAATGCCAAAAGTCTCTATTTAAATCAATAATAATATTATTAATTCTTTTAGTACAGTCAAAAATTGAAGCTAAATAATCATAGTGTTCAATTTGAGTTGTAGGATAAGAATAACTTAAACCTAATGTTTTTTCTACAAATTCATTGGCAAAAGCCTTCCAATCAATGTCTGGATATGAAACAAGGTGGGCATTAAAATTACCTGTAGCTCCAGCAAATTTTGAAGCAAATGGTATTTTTTTAAAATCTTCATACTGATGTTGGATTCTTGTTATAAAAACAAAAATTTCTTTACCTAATTTTGTTGGAGACGCAGGCTGACCATGAGTCCTTGAAATAATTGAAATATCCTTAGTTTTATCAGCAAGTTCTTTTAAAATTTCAAGTAAGGAGTCGATATTTTTTGTTAATATAGTTTTTGAAAATTCTTTTAATGATAATGGAATGGCGGTGTTGTTGATGTCTTGTGATGTCAAACCAAAATGAACAAACTCTTTGTATTCTTGCAAACCCATTCTGTCAAATTCTTTTTTTAAAAAATATTCTACTGCTTTAACATCGTGATTGGTTATTTTTTCAATCTCTTTTATTTTTAGTGCATCATCAGATGAAAAATGTTGGTAAATTGATCTTAATTCTTCAAAAAGAGACTTGTTAAAGTTTTTTAACTCTTTAAGTGGTATGTTACATAGTGCAATAAAATACTCAATTTCAACTATTAATCTGTACTTTATAAGAGCTTCCTCAGAAAAAAAATCACTCAACTCCTTTACCTTAGATCTATACCTTCCATCAATGGGTGAAATTGCACTAAGAGTATTTAATTTCATTTAATAGTAATAATGTTACAAATATAAATTAATAAATAAATTTCAAGTTAAATTGAATAAAGAAAAATTATAAATTTAAAACTCTGTATTCATTATAACACTCGCTAATAGCCTCTAAAATTTGTAAGTCATTTGCATTTTTTATAAATGCATTTGAATAATTACAATTGATAAGAATTTCTTCAATTTCAACAAGATTAACATTTAAGAGTTGTCCTATAATGACTCTATCAAATTTAGATGCTAAAAGATTTTTAATTTCTTTATCTTTTTTCATTTTTTCAATTTTTTTCATTTGCCTTGGATTTTTACCAAATAGATTATATAAATAATCAACTGGGTCAAAAATAGCACCAAGTGCCTTTGAAATCGAAGACTTGTTTTTATTTCCAGCCTCATAGCCAGAATATGGTAAACCAGCTATTCTATATCTTCCAGCAGGATTTATTGGAACACTTTTTATGTCAATTTCTAAATAACCAGTTAACTGATAAGGTTTAACAACCACTTCCTCTAGAGCATATGCAAGTTCGGTTAATTGAAATTTAGTTTTTTTGAATTTAATCATATCATTATTTACTAAAATTTTAAGAGGTTTATAACCAATATACGAGAAGTATAAGGTATCATTTGGACTTACCTCTAATTCAAAAACACCCTCATTATTTGTTATAACCCCAATAACTTTTGATGTGTTAATTACATGAACACCAGACATAACTTTTTTTGAAGACTCATTTTCAACAATACCTATTAATTTAGAACCCTCTTCTTGAGAATAAATTTTACTATAACAAAAAATAATGATAATTAAAAAAATAGTTTTTTTAAAATACGTTAGACAAATAGATTTGGGATTGACCATATCATTAATTTACTAAATAGAAAAATATTTTTATGCAAATTTACAAGATATTTAAAAAATTGATCAATTTTTTAATTGCTAAAGCTCTATGACTTATCTTATTTTTTATTGATAGTGAAAGTTCTCCAAGAGTTTGATTATAGCCTTTCGGGATGAAAATAGGATCATATCCAAAACCATTATTTCCCCTTATAGAATTGGAAATTGAACCCAAAAGTTCTCCAGAAAAAATAAAGTTTTTTGAATCAAGATTTAATGAGATAATAGTTTTAAAACAAGCTATTCTATTATTGATATTTTTTAATTTTTCTAATACTTTTATCATATTACTCAAATCATTTCTTGGAACTCCAGCATATGTAGATGAATAAACACCCGGTTCACCATTCAGATGGTCTATCAATAGACCACTATCGTCAGAAAAACAAGAAAGAGAATATTTATTGTAAATATAATTTGACTTGATTTTTGCATTATCTTTTAAAGTATTTCCACTTTCCTCAATTTTTTCATTAAAATTCAAATCCTTCAAACTCATCAATTTTATATTTTTTGGAAAAATATATTTAATCTCATTAAACTTATTGTAGTTGTTTGTTGCAAAAACTATTTTTTTCATTTATTCATGATGATAAGATTTATTATTAATTATGCATAAGCCCCTGTAAATCTGCTCAAGTAAAAAAATTCTTGTTAGTTGATAAGACAAAGTCATTCTTGACAATGATATTTTATTTTTATTTTTATTTAAAAATTCATCGCTAAAACCGTATGGTCCTCCAATAATAAAAAGTATTTTCTTTTTTCCACTTTCAATTAATTTTTTAATGTAGGAGGAAAACTCTATTGAATTAAATTCTTTACCTAAACTATCTAAAATAATTACAAAATCACTTTTATCAATATTTTTTGTTATTAATTTTGATTCAATTTTTTTTCTCTCATTTGTAGAGTTGATTTTTTTTTTGTTTGTTAAAATTTTGATTTTGCATTTCAAAAAAAAATTAATTTTTTTGATGTAATCTTCCATGATTTTTTTTTGATTAATTTCTCTGGTTTTTCCAATACAAAGAATAACTAACTCCATTGTATATAATTTAAATTTTTTTTTTGCTAGTAAATTTCATGTTAATATAGATTATTAAATTTGTTAAATGGACGTAAAAAGAAAAATTAAATCTCTTAAGTTATACAAATCGCTAATAAACTTACTAAAATTAACAAAACTTCCAGGATTAAATGGTTTATCATTATTCGATTTTTTAAAAATGTATGCTCTTGGTATAGTAAATGGAACTATGACTACTCGTGCAGGAAGTATTTCATTCAGTTTTTTTATGGCATTATTTCCTTTTTTGCTTTTTATTTTAAATTTAATACCATTTATTCCAATCGAAAATCTGGATATTATTGTATTTAACTTTGTTGAAATAATTTTACCAAAAGAAACACATGTTTTTTTTAATGAAATTTTTATTGATATTCAAAGTAAGCCAAGGGTTGGTCTTTTATCATCAGTTTTTATTTTATCAATTTTTTTAACAGCAAATGGTGTTAGTTCTATTTTTTTGAGCTTTGAAGAGTCATATCATGTAAAATCAACCAGAAGTTTTTTTAATCAGTACATTTTTTCAGTTTTTTTCAGTGTTTTAATAGCTTTTTTTCTGTTGCTTGGTATAATTATTTTTGTTTATTACGAAATTTATATTTTAAATAACCTTCAGGATTTAATCACATCAGATTTACAATTGATAAGGTTAGGTCAAGTTTTATTTTTAATCGTCGTAGTATATTTTTCAATATCTACATTATATTATTATGTTACTATTGAGTCAAAAATTTTAAGTTTTTTTTCTCCTGGATCCTTTTTAACTACATTTTTAATTTTAGTAAGCACCTATTTTTTTGGTGTTTACGTTGAAAAATTTTCAACTTATAATAAATTGTATGGTTCAATTGGAGCATTATTAATTTTTATGCTTTACACTTGGATAAATTCTTTTTTGTTACTTTTAGGTTTCGAGTTAAACACATCTATAGCTAGACTAAAAAGAAGTGCCAAAACCTATAAATAAATATGTATTATATTGAAGTTATAGTTCCTCTTCCTATTTCTAAAACTTTAACTTATCAAGTATCTTATGACGAGTACAAAATGCTATTAAGAGGTTTTAGGGTAGCTGTAACAGTTGGTAAAAGTAAAATCTATAGTGGAATAGTATTTGAAAAACATCAAAATATACCAGATCTTTTTCATCCTAAACCAATTCATTCAATTCTAGATGATAAACCAATTGTCACTAAGAGTCAATTAGAGCTTTGGGATTGGGTATCAAAATATTATTTAACTTCTATAGGTTTAGTTATGAAAGCTGCTATGCCAAGTGCATATCTCTTATCAAGTGAATCAATTTTAACTTGTAATATTTATGAAATAGAAAAATCAAATGAAATATCTGATAATGAGTTTTTAATATATGAGGCCATTAAAACTAATGATTTAAGCGTTAAAGAATTAAATAATTTATTTAAATCAAACAAAACTATAAGATATATTAAACAATTGATAAATCTCGGTTATATTTCAATTAAACAAAAGTTTATTGAGAAGTTTAAAGAGAAAAAAAAACCCTATTTAAGAATTAATAGTAAATATTTAGTTAAATCAAAACTTAAAAATTTAATAAATACTTTAGAAAAAAAAGCACCTAAACAAAAACAAATTATATTATCATATTTGGCCTTAAAAGATGACTCTAATTGGATTAGCCAAAAAAAAATTAAAATTCAAAGTTCTTCCCCAAATTCTAGTTTCAAAAGTTTATTACGTAAAAAAATTTTTGATAAAAAAAATATTTCGGAGAGTAGATTAAACTTTGATTTTGAGGAAAATCTTTCAGAATATTCATTAACTAAAGAACAATTAATTGCGTACGATGAAATAAAAGAAAATTTTCGTCAAAATAATGTTGTTCTTTTTAGAGGGGTAACTTCATCAGGTAAAACTGAAGTATATTTTAAACTAATCGATGAAATTATTAAAAAAAATAAACAAGTTTTGTATTTAGTTCCTGAAATTTCAATAACTGCTCAAATGGTTACTAGACTCAGAGTTAGATTTGGATCAAAAGTATTAGTTTATCACTCTAGATTCAATAATAATGAAAGGGCTGAAATGTGGTCAAAGATTATTAAAAATGACATCAATGCAAAAATAATTTTGGGTGCAAGATCATCTATATTTTTACCATTTAAAAATCTTGGTTTAATTGTTGTAGATGAGGAACATGAGTCATCTTTTAAACAATTTGATCCCTCACCAAGATATCATGCTAGAGATTTAGCGATTTATTTAGGAAAAATATTAAAAATTAAAACTTTGTTAGGGTCTGCTACACCTTCAGCTGAATCATATAATAACATGATTAATGGTAAATATGGATATGTTGAATTATTAGTTAGATATAGAGGTTTAAAAATGCCAAAAATATCTATAATTGATCTAAAGGAAGAAATAAGAAGAAAAAAAAATGATGAATTCTTTTCTGATAATTTAATTATGAAAATTAATGAAACAATCAGAATAGGAAAAAAAATAATAATATTTAAAAATAGGAGAGGGTATGCACCATCAATTGAGTGTAATTCTTGTGGATATATACCAAAATGTGAAAATTGTGATGTAACACTCACTTATCACCAATATTCTAATAAATTAGTATGTCATTTTTGTGGCTTCTCTAATTTTTATGATAAAAGATGTTTAAAGTGTTCAGATGTTGATTTAACAATTAAAGGTTTTGGTACTCAAAAAATTGAAGAAAAAATTCAAGAAATAATTCCTAATGCTTTGGTAGATAGGATGGATTATGATTCAACTAGAAAAAAAAATTCCTTTGATCAAATAATTAAAAATTTTGAGAGTGGTGAATCAAATATTTTAATTGGAACTCAAATGGTTAGTAAGGGTTTAGATTTTAAAAATGTTGGTTTAGTTGTAATAATTAGTGCTGATAATTTAATCAATTTTCCCGATTTTAGATCCCATGAAAGATGTTTCCAAATTTTGTCTCAAGTTGCAGGAAGAGCCGGAAGATCTGACGAAAGAGGTGAGGTTATACTTCAAACATATAATTCTGAACACATACTGATTAAGCAAATAGCAAATAATGATTTTCAAGAAATGATTGCAAATCAGTTAAAGGAAAGAAAGTTATTTAAATATCCTCCTTTTGTTAGGTTAATAAAAGTAATTTTAAAATCAAAAAATTATGAAAATCTTCAAATTTCTTCAAAATGGCTTGGAAATGTTTTAAAAAATTTTTTTGGTAATAATCTTTTGGGTCCTGTATCTCCTTATATTTCCAAAATAAGAAACGACCATTTGATAAACATTATAATTAAATATGATGAAAAAACGAGTAGGAGTAAAACAAAAAAAATTCTTACAAAGGTTGTCAAAAGTTTTCAATCTATTTCAACTTTTAGAAGTGTAAAAATTATAATAGATGTTGATCCTCAGTGAAAAAACGAAAATAAATAATCAATATTTTGAATAATTGATGTATTAATGTATTTTTGCAGACCAATTATTATATATGAAACATTACGAAAGCGTCTTTATATTAAATCCTGTCTTATCTGAAGAGCAAGTTGGTGAAACTGTTAAAAAATATGAGGACTTTCTCAAATCTAAAGGTAGTGAGATTATTAGTAAAGAAGATTGGGGGTTAAAAAAACTTGCCTATCCAATTCAAAACAAGAAAAGTGGTTTTTATCATCTTATAGAGTTTAAGTCGAATGGAGAGAATATTAATCAGTTTGAACTCGAATTTAAAAGAGATGAAAGGATTATGAGATATTTGACTGTTAGTTTAGATAAACACGGAATTTCGTGGGCTGAAAAAAGGAGAAACAAAAATAAAAAAAGTAAAAAATAGTTATGGCTAAAATTGATGAGGAAAATTCAGGTAAGAAAGAAGGTGAAATAAGATATCTAACACCACTTAATATTGATACTAACACCAAAAAAAAATACTGTAGATTTAAAAGATCTGGTATCAAATATATTGATTACAAAGACCCTGAATTTTTAATTAAGTTTGTAAATGAACAAGGTAAAATTCTTCCCAGAAGATTAACAGGTACATCTTTAAAATATCAAAGAAAAGTTTCTACAGCTATAAAAAGAGCTAGGCATTTAGCTATCATGCCTTATGTAGGTGATTTATTAAAATAGTATAAAATGGAAGTTATTTTAAAAGAAGATGTTAATAATTTAGGATTTAAAGATGATATTGTTATTGTTAAAAACGGATATGGTCGTAACTATTTGATTCCAAAAGGGTTTGCTGTTATAGCTACCAATGCTGAAAAAAAGAAACTCTCTGAAAATCTAAAGCAAAGAGTTCAAAAAGAAAAGGAAATTCTTAAAGAAGCCAACAAGATTGCAAAAAAAATAAGTAAAATTGAAGTAATTATAGCCTCTAAGGTTGGCACAGGTAATAAATTATTCGGTTCAGTTAACTCACAAAATATTGTTGATTTTTTTAATGAAAAAAAAATTGAACTAAACAAAAATCAAATCAGCCTTCCAGGAAAAAATATTAAATCTGTCGGTAAATACGAAGCTAAGATTAGACTTCATAGAGATCTTATTATATCTCAGAATTTTGAAGTTGTCCCACAAAAACAGGGCTAAATTTTTTTTATCCTGTTGCCAATGAAGTATTCAAGATTATCAAAGGAACAGTTTAATCTCTTAAATAAGGAATTCTCCAATTACTTAGCAACATTATCAATTGACAAATTAAAATGGAATTTGCTAAAAAAAAAAAACAAAGTTAATGTTGATAAAATTTTAGATGATTTCAGTGATTTAGTATGGGATAAAGTAATTTCAGAGAAAGTTTATTTAATTCACTTTAGCAAAAAACAAGTTTTTTTTTTCTTATGTGATTTAAAGTTCATAGAACTTATTTCTATATCAATAAATAGTGAAATTAATTTGAAAAATAAAAATATTTGGAAATGGATAACAAAAAACATTTTTTCTGAAAATGTCGATATATTTCATTCCAAAAAAAAATATCTTGAAGACAGAAAAATTGAAATATTTGAATTAATTAAAATGGGTTCTATTATAGATTCTGGAGAAACCTACACTAAAATTAAGAATTTAATTTAATTTAATATATGAATCATATATTTGTAAATGAAAATAAATTTAAATGAAACCAACTATTCCAAAAGGAACTAGGGATTTTGATAGTTTTGAGGTAAGCAATAGAGATTACTTAAAAAGTTTATTTAAAAAAATATTTGAAAGGTTTTGTTTTTTTCCAATTGAAACACCATCATTCGAAAAAAATGAAATAATTTATAGTAACTATGGAAGTGAGGGAAACAAGCTGATTTTTAAAATTTTAAATTCTGGAGATAAAATAAAAAGTGCCGATATAGATGCTTTTAATAGAGAAAAATATTCTTCATTTACTAATTCAATTTCTAATAAATCACTTAGATATGATTTAACTGTCCCTTTTGCTAGATATGTAGCCCAAAATCAAAATAAAATTACCTTTCCATTTAAAAGATATCAAATTCAAAAAGTTTGGAGAGCTGACAGACCTCAAAAAGGAAGATTTCAAGAATTTTTTCAATGTGATGCAGATTCTATCGGTAGTATTTCACTTTGGCAAGAGATAGAATTAATTCAATTATGTGATCAAGTATTTACTAAACTTGAATTTAAAAATATTATTCTTAAAATAAATCATAGAAAGGTACTTAAACAGATTTATAATAAAATAAATCCTGAAATTAGTTTTAAAGATTTTACAATCATACTTGATAAAATTGATAAGGTTGGAATTGATAATATTCTTGATGAATTTAAAAAATATGGTTTTTCAAATAGCCAAAAAAGTATTGTAAAAAAAGTAATTAATTTTACTGGATCTAATATTAAAAAGTTAGATAATTTAAAAAATTATATTGGAAATATAGATAAAAAGTGTAATGGGTTTGATGATTTAAAATTTATTTTTAAAAAAATCCAAATCTTGAAATTGAAATCAATAAAATTAGTACTAGATTTTTCTTTGGCAAGGGGTTTGGATTATTACACTGATTCAATATTTGAAATTGTATCAAGTGATAATCCTGATTTTGGTTCTATAGGTGCTGGTGGAAGATATAGTGATTTAACTTCAGTTTTCGGTCTAAAAAATATCAGCGGAGTTGGTATTTCATTTGGATTTGAGAGAATATACGAGATTATTAAAAAGAATAATAAATTCACTAAAGAAATTAAAAAAAATCCTATTGTTTTAATTTTAAATTACGGAGATGAATTTTCCATAATTTCAAATAATATCGTAACTAAGCTTAGAGAAAACGAAATTAATTCTGAGTACTTTCCTGACAAAATAAAGATTAAAAAACAATTAACTTATGCAAATAAAAAAAATATAAGATTCATTCTTTTTTATGGTAAAGAGGAAATGGAGTCAAACACATTGATTTTGAGAGATATGAAAAGAAATATTCAAAAAAAAATAAAATTTATTAAACCAGATAACGTATTTATTGATAATTTAAAAAAATACATATAAATTATTTTAAGTTAATCAGCAGTGTTCCTGAATCAACAGTTTGTCCTTTAGTAACGTAAATTTTATTTACATGACCAGTTATATTTGATTGGATAATATTTTCCATCTTCATTGATGATAAAACTATTAGTGGATCTCCTTTTTTAACTTTTTCATTTTCTTTTACAACAATTTTTTCAATTTTCGATGGCATTGGAGCTAAAAAAGATCCTTTATTTTCGTAATGATTTTTAAAATAAAGTCTTTCATTTAAACTAAAAATTACATTCCCACTAGAAATATTATAAATATAAAATTTGTTAGCTCTTGTAAATATTTTAAATTTTTCTATTGTACCACTGAAATCGATAAATAGAGTGTTATCAGAAAATTTGAAGACCTTGGCGGAATATTTATTATCATTAATAATAAACTCATAAGAATTCTTCCCAAATTTATATTTAATTAATATTTTTTTATTATCAATTTCAATTTCTTCTTTTTGATGAGAATAAAAATTATTTCTCCATCCAGATGGGATATTTTTAAAGTATTTCTTTTTTTTATTTAGAGTAATTGAATTATATAAAATTCCAGATATTATAGATTTTTCTTTTGCAATATTAGTCTTCTTGTCTTT
>MDTE01202975.1_pt1 | contig 10602 bp, 14 predicted proteins | sample 811231 | NCBI WGS metagenome assembly MDTE01 (sample SAMN05326651, study PRJNA326480) | marine metagenome | isolation source: seawater | place: Indian Ocean: Red Sea | collected 2010 | reverse complement strand
TTTACAAATTAAAGATTTGAAAAATTTTACAAACTTGATAAGTCAAATAAAGCAAAGTAATTTAAATTTTAAAATTATTCGACATAAACAGAAAAAAAATGCTTTCATTAGAAGAATCTTTGAAAATTTTAAAAGAAACTAGTGCTCTTTTAGAAGGACATTTTATCTTATCATCTGGTTTACATAGCGCAAAATACGTTCAATGCGCTCAATTAATGAGCAAACCGGATAAAGCAAATAAAATTTGTGTTTCTCTATCTAAAAAAATTTTAAATGAATTTAATAACTTTGATATTATTTTGTCGCCAGCTATGGGCGGAATTATCATCGGTTATGAAATTGGTAAAATTTTGAAAAAAGAGGCTATATTCTCGGAAAGGATAGATGGTGAATTTAAACTGAGGAGAGGCTTTTTTATTAAAAAAGATCAAAAAGTTTTAATCATCGAAGACGTTATCACAACAGGTAAATCTAGTTTGGAATGTTCAAAACTTGTAACAGACAATGGAGGCAAAGTAATAGGTTATGCTTGTATAATTGACAGATCTAATGGTAATTCTTTGATTAATCAAAAAATTGTTTCTCAAATAACTTTAGATATACCAACATATACAAAAAATAATTTACCAAATAGTTTGTCTGCTATAAAACCTACAAAACCTGGAAGCAGAAATATTTAATGAAAAAAATTAGACTTGGTGTAAACATTGACCACGTAGCAACAGTTAGAAACGCAAGAGGTGAAATTTATCCCAGCCCGTTAAGGGCTGCATTATTAGCTCAGAATAACGGAGCAGATTCAGTCACTATTCATTTAAGAGAAGATAGACGACACATAAAAGATTTAGACCTTAAAAAAATAAAATCAAAATTAAAAATACCTTTAAATTTAGAAATAGCGGCGACTAAAGAAATGCTGAATATAGCTTTAAAAAGTAAACCAAATTTTATTTGTATTGTACCGGAGAGAAGACAAGAAATTACTACTGAAGGAGGACTCAATTTAAAATTTAGAAGAAGTTTTCTTAAAAAAGCTATCAATTTACTTAAAAAAAATAAATCAAGAGTAAGTTTATTTGTTGAACCTGACATAAAAGATATTAAAGACTCGAAATTATTAAATGCAGATTGTGTTGAAATCCATACCGGCAAATTTTGTACTCTAGTAAATCAAAAGAAAAACTACAAACCTGAACTTTTGAAAATACAAAAAGCAGTTGATTTAGGAAATTCATTGGGATTGGAAGTTCATGCTGGACACGGACTTACTTATCAATCTTCAATTATTTTATCAAAAGTAAGAGGTATATGTGAATTTAATATTGGCCATTTCTTAATTGGCGAGTCAATTTTTGACGGGTTATCAAGAGTAATAAAAAAATTTAGAAAAATTATTAATTAATGAAAATATTTGGTGTTGGCACTGATATTGTTAAAGTGAGTAGAATTAAAAAATCTTTAAGCAATAAAGCCTTTTTATCTAGAATCTTTGATAAAGCTGAAATAAAAAAATGTCAAAAAATTAGAAATTCAATAAACTGTTTTGCGAAAAGATTTGCTGCTAAAGAAGCTTTTTCAAAAGCTCTTGGTACAGGTATATCAAAAGGAATTAATTTTAAAGAAATAGTAATATTAAATGAAAAAAGTGGCAAACCATTTATAAAATTATTAGATAAAACAAAAAAACATGTTGAAAAAAAACTCAAAAAAAAAAAATATAAGATTTTCTTATCTATAACGGATGAGCAACAATATGCTGTAGCTTTTGTTACAATTTCGAAATGAAAAAAAAAATTTACATTATTTTTGATAATTTTAAAACTTTAGTGTGGGCTTTAGTTATTGCGATTTTAATTAGATCATTATTAATTCAACCTTTTTATATACCTTCTTCATCCATGGAACCCACATTGTTAGTAGGTGATCGAATTTTTGTAACTAAATACTCTTATGGATATAGCAAACATTCATTTCCTTTCAGCCCTAATTTTTCAAATAATCGTTTTTTTTCCAAACAACCACAACAGGGAGATTTAGTTGTTTTTAAAACACCTGCCGATAATAGAACTGATTACATTAAAAGATTGATAGGTTTACCAGGTGACGAAATTCAATTTATTTCTGGTGAACTTTTTATTAATGGCATGAAAGTGCAAAGAAAAAAAACTAATATTGTAGAGCCAATTAGATGTGGAAATTTTACTTTTGAAACTAGAACGTTTGTAGAAACTTTACCTAATGGAGTAAAACATCTAGTATCATATAATAAAGAGGGAACTTTAAAAAATACAATAATTTATAAAGTACCAGACAGTCATTATTTTTTAATGGGTGATAATCGCGACTGTTCAAAAGATAGTAGATTTTTAAATGATGTTGGTTTTGTAAAAAATTTAAACTTAGTTGGTAAAGCTAGGTTAATATTCTTCTCAAATGACACTAAAAAAGGAAGATTATTAAAATTTTGGAATTTGAACAACTCTTTTAGATTAGAGAGAACTTTTCAAGGTTTACAATGAAGAAATCTTTAAAGGAGCTTGAACATCTAATAAATTATACTTTTAAAAATAAAGATTTACTTAATAAAGCTTTAACACATAAAAGCTTTGATAATATTAACAACAATGAGAAACTTGAATTTCTTGGTGACAGAGTGTTAGGCCTAACTATTTCAGAAAAATTATTAGAAAAATTTCCAAATGAAAAAGAGGGAAGTATTGACAAAAAGTTTGCTAATTTAGTGAATAAAAAAACTTGCGCAAATATTGCGAGAAAATTAAATTTAAAAAGATATATTTACTTAGGTAACTCGAATAGAAACTTGGAAAGGTCTGTTGATAAAATTCTTAGCGATAGTCTAGAAGCTATCGTAGGAGGCATCTATTTAGATGGAGGATTAAAAGCCGCAAGAAAATTTATTTTGATTATTTGGGAAGAATATTTAGATTTATCAGTTGTAACTTTAATCGACTCAAAAACAAAGTTGCAGGAATATAGCTTAAAAAAATATAAGAAACTTCCAAGGTATACTTTTTTTAAAAAGTCAGGACCTCAACATAAACCGATTTTCAAAACAGAAGTACAAATTCCAGAATCAAAAAAAATTATTGGAGTTGGATCTTCAAAAAAAAATGCTCAACAGAATGCAGCTTCTGAATTAATCAAAATTTTAAAAATATGAATTGGCAAGATGAGTGTTACTTAATATCAAAAAGAAAATTTAGAGAAAATGGTAACATAATCAATGTTTTTTCAAAAAACAAAGGTAGGGTTACGGGTGTGGTTTATGGAGGTAATTCAAGAAAAATAAGAAATTATTTACAACTATCAAATAAATTGTTTGTTGTACATAACTCAAAAAATGAAAATAAATTAGGTTATTTCAAAACAGAGTTAGTCAAACCAATATCACCAATGTATTTTAATGATAAGAAGAGAACTTCAGCACTAATCTCTCTCTGTGCTTTGTTAAATACTTTACTTCCAGAGGATCAACCTAATCAAAATATTTATAAATCTTACGAAAAATTTATTAATTCAATAGATTTAGATAATTGGATAATTTTATATATTTTTTTTGAATTGAACTTAATTAAAGCACTAGGTTATGATCCGAATATAGAAAAGTTTAAAACTAATATCTTCACTTCTGATTTGATAAAAGTAATTATTGATACTTACACATATCAAGTTCCAGAATTTTTAATTTCAAAAAAAATACCAACGGACCTATCAGTTCAACTTATAAAAAAATCTCTTTACTTTACGAGAAACATAATTCAAAACAGATTTTTTCTCCCAAATAATTTAATTTTTCCTCAATCAAGAATTCTATTAGAAAGTTACTTCAGCTAATTGATTTGATCTTTTTAGCAATATCGATAGCAAAATAAGTTACTATTGCACAAGCTCCAGCTCTTTTAAAACTAACAATACTTTCAATAATAGCCTCATCACTTAGCAATCTCTTTTGAATTGCATTTTTAATTAAACTGTATTCTCCTGAAACCTGATAGGCTAAAACTGGAATTTTAAATTTCTCTTTAATCTTATTAATTATATCCAGATAAATCATGCCTGGTTTAACCATCACCATATCAGCCCCTTCTTTAATATCTAAACCTATTTCTCTAAAAGATTCATTTATGTTTCTATAATCCATTTGATAAGTTTTCTTGTTTTTTTTAAGTCTGGATTTACTTCCAACAGCATCTCTGAAGGGACCATAAAAACTTGATGCGTACTTTGCTGAATATGATAATAGAACTATATCTTTTAATTTTTCTTTATCTAACGCTTTTCTAATTGATCCAATTCTACCATCCATCATATCTGATGGCGCAATAACATCACATCCCATTTTAGCTTGAAGTAAAGCCTGCTTTACCAAAATTTTTATAGTTTCATCATTATCTATTTTATCATTAATAACAACACCATCATGGCCATGTGAAGTATAGGGATCAAGAGCTACATCACACATAATACCTAAATCTGGAAAATTTTTTTTTATAAAACGTATACTTTTACATACTAAATTATTTTGATTGAGAGACTCAGTTCCTAAATTATTTTTTTTATTTTCAGGAGTATAGGGAAATATTGCCACCATTGGTATTTTGTATTTTTTTACCTGTTTTAAAATAACTGACAATTTATCTATGGAATACCTCTTGATACCAGGCATTGATTTAATACTTTGAATCTTATTTTTACCCTCTCTAACAAATATTGGTAGTATTAGATCATTCACAGAAATGTTGGTTTCAGAGACCAAATCTCTAAGCCATTTGGTCTTTCTTAATCTTCTTAGCCTTGTTTTTGGAAAAGTACCAATAATTTTCATTCAAAGTCCTGATTATTTATAATGTAATGCGACAAAAATATTATTATAATTAGTTTTAGTGTAATTTAATTAATACTTATGAGCAATATAAAACTAGATAAGATATTTAAAACTGCATGTATTGCCTCAGACCATGCAGGTTTTGCTCTTAAAGAGGACATTAAAAATCATTTGATAGATAAAAAAGTTTCAATTTTCGATATTGGTCCCTTTAATGAACAGTCTGTAGATTATCCTGATTTTGCTAAAAAGCTTGGTAACAGGATCAGGCAAAAAAAAAGCGAAGTAGGTATACTTGTTTGTGGTTCAGGGACAGGAATGGCTATAAGTGCCAATAAAATCAAATCAATTAGAGCTGCGGTATGTTATAATATTAAGTCTACAAGATTGTCTAGACAACATAATAATGCTAATATAATAGCTTTAGGTTCTAGACTAACAAAAAAAAAATTATCTTTTAAGTTAGTTGAAATTTTTTTAAGAACTAAATTTGAGGGTGGAAGACATTTAAGAAGGGTAAAAAAAATATAAATATGTCAATAGCAGTAAAATTAAATAAATACTTAAGTAGTTTTTTTAAACTTGATTTAAAAAATGCTGATAAAGAACTCTACAAATCAATAGAGGAGGAATTTATTAGACAGCAAAATCATATCGAATTAATTGCTTCGGAAAATATTGTTTCAAAAGCTGTTTTAGAAGCACAGGGTTCGGTTCTTACAAATAAATATGCCGAAGGGTATCCTGGTAAAAGATATTATGGTGGATGCGAATACGTAGACATTTCAGAAAATTTAGCGATAGAAAGAGCCAAAAAATTATTTAATTGTAACTTTGCCAACGTACAACCTCATTCTGGCGCCCAAGCTAACGGTGCTGTTTATTTAGCTTTATTAAAACCAGGAGACACAACTCTATCCATGAGTTTGAATTCTGGTGGTCACTTAACACATGGTGCTAAACCAGCACAATCTGGAAAATGGTTTAACGCTGTTCACTATGAGGTTAATAAAGAAACAGGACTAATTGATTATGAAAATGTAGAAAAACTCGCTATTGAAAATAAACCAAAGCTTATTATTGCAGGCGGTAGCGCCTACTCGAGGATAATTGACTTTCAAAAATTTAGGAATATTTGCGATAGAGTAGGAGCATATATGCTTGTGGATATGGCTCACTTCTCCGGATTAGTTGCTGGAGGATCTTATCCAAATCCAACAAAATATGCTGACGTTGTAACTTCAACGACTCATAAAGTTTTAAGAGGACCTAGAGGCGGAATAATATTAACAAATAGAGAGGACTTAATAAAAAAATTTAATAGCGCTATATTTCCTGGCTTGCAAGGAGGTCCGTTAATGCATGTAATTGCAGCAAAAGCAGTATGCTTTAAAGAGGCATTATCAGAAGATTTTAAAGAGTATACTAAGAAAGTAATCAACAACGCTAAAGTTCTTGCAAATACATTGTCTGAAAGAGGTTTAAAAATTTTTTCTGGTGGTACAGATACTCATTTGATGTTAATTGATCTTAGATCACTTGGCGTAACGGGTAAGGATGCAGAAGCTTCTTTAGGCAGAGCTAATATTACTTGTAATAAAAATGGGATACCATTTGATACTCAGAGCCCGATGATAACTTCTGGAATAAGGTTAGGAACTCCAGCTTGTACTACTAGAGGATTTAGTTCTGAAGAATTTAAGTTAGTTGGTGATCTTATCTATAAAACTATTGAAGGTCTAAGCAAAAACAAAGAAGATAATTCGAAAATAGAAATAGAAGTTCAAAAAGAAATAATTGAACTTTGTTCGTCTTTTCCTATATATAGTAGTTAAATTATTTATGCTTTGTCCATTTTGTAGAGAAAAAGACACATCTGTAGTTGACTCCCGTCCTACTGAGGATGGTACAGCTATAAGAAGAAGAAGATTGTGTGGTTGTGATAGAAAAGAGAGATTTACAACCTTCGAAAGGGTTCAATTTCAAGAGTTAACAGTAATAAAAGGTAACGGAAAGAGGGAGCCTTTTGACAGAGATAAAATTTCAAAATCAATAAGGATAGCTACTAGAAAAAGACCCATCGATTCTGAAACTATTGAGAAATTTATTTCCAAAATCGTAAGAAATCTTGAAGGACTTGGAGAAAGTGAAATTCCAACCCCGACCATAGGAAAATTTATTATGGAAGGACTTTCAACACTAGATAAAGTTGCCTATGTAAGATTTGCTTCTGTTTATAAAAATTTTAAAGAAGCAAAAGACTTTGAAGAATTTGTAGGCAATATTAATGATAAATCATAGTTTTTTTTCGAACCTAGCATTAAATTTAGCAGAAAATAACTTAGGCAAAACTAATTCAAATCCTTCTGTTGGATGTATTGTTGTTAAAAATAGTTCTGTAATAAGTTCAGGTGTTACTTCCTTAAGAGGCAGACCCCACGCTGAGTTCAATGCTTTGAATTTTCCAATGAATTTTAAAGGTTCTAATTTATATGTTACATTAGAACCATGCTCACACCATGGTTTAACACCTCCGTGTACGAATATAATTAAAAAAAAAAAAATTAAAAATGTTTTTTACAGTTTTAATGATCCCGATCCAAGAACTTTTGGTAAAGCAAAAAAAGAATTTAATAAATCTAAAATCATATTTAAAAGAATTAATACTAAAAGAAAAAATTTTTATAAAAGTTATTTTTTAAATAAAAAAAAATATTTACCTCTTTTAGACGCTAAGATTGCATTTTCAAATGATTTTAAATCAATAAATAGAAAATCTAAAAGAATTACTAACGAAAGGTCTAATGTTATCACTCATTTGCTTAGATCTAAATATGACTCAATTATTTCTACTTCTAAAACTATTAACAAAGATAATGCTCTTTTAAATTGTAGAATAATGGGAATGGACAATGCTAAACCAGATTTGTTAATTATTGATAGAGATTTAAAAATTAAAACTAATCTTAATTTTTTAAATTTATCAAATAAAAGAAAAACTTATATTTTTACAAAATCAAACAATATTAAAAAAATAAAAATACTAAAAAAAAAAAAATGTAAGATAATTAAAATCAATAAACTTGAAAATAAAAACGATTTTCTAAAACTTCTTAACAAAATTTTTAAATTAGGTAAAAGAAGAATTTTAATTGAGTCTGGTCTTATATTTTTAAGTAAATTATTAAAATTAAAGTTAATAAATGAATTATATATTTTTAAATCAAATAAAAACTTAAATTCTAAAGGATATAACAATATAAATATTGATAAATTTAAAAGATACAAACTCAAAGTAGCAGTAAAAGTAAATTTAAATAACGATAAACTTTTCAAAGTGAGGGCCTAAAATGTTTAATGGGATCATTTTTAATATAGGCGAAGTAAGAATAATTAAAAAAAATAAACAAAGTTGTATAATTGGAATTAAGAGTAATTTAAAAATTAGTAAAAATGATATCGGGTCCTCTATATGTTGTGATGGTGTTTGTCTGACCTTGTCACATATAAAAAATAGACTTCTTTTTTTTTATATTTCAAATGAAACAATAAAAAGGTCAAATTTTAAATATTTAAAGGTAGGGAAAATAATTAACTTAGAAAAATCATTAATTTACGGGAAAAAAATATCTGGTAATTTTTCGCAGGGGCATGTTGATACCACTGCTAAGATTAAAAATATTAAATTATTGGATAAAAGCTGGTTTCTAAAGTTAGAGATCCTAAATAAATCTCTTCAAAAATTTCTTATTGAAAAAGCTTCAATTTCTATAAACGGTGTCTCATTAACTATTTCCAATGTTTCATCAAAATACTTTGAACTCAATATTATTCCGCATACGTTAAAATTGACAAATTTAAAAAAACTGAGGAATAATGATGTGGTCAACGTAGAATTAGATATTTTTAGCAAATATATGTATAAATTTCATTCCTAATGTCTGTAAATAAATTTTCATCAATACCCTCAATTTTAAAAGATGCTAAAAAAGGAAAAATGTTTATTTTAGTTGATGATAAAAATAGAGAAAATGAGGGTGATTTAATAATTCCCGGTTCAAAGTGCAATTCGAAAAGTATTAATTTTATGGCTAAACATGGTAGAGGCTTAATTTGTTTAGCTTTAACTAAAAACCAAATTGAAAAATTAAAATTACCTCTAATGTCTCGAACAAATAAATCAAGAATGCAAACAGCTTTTACAATTTCTATTGAGGCTAGCAGAGGTATTTCAACTGGAATTTCTGCACATGATAGAGCCAAAACTATTAAAACTGCAATAAATAGAAAAGCTAAAAAAAATGATATTGTTTCTCCAGGTCATGTATTCCCCCTGGTAGCTAGGTCAGGCGGTGTTTTAGAAAGAGCAGGTCATACGGAAGCTTCAGTAGATATATCTAAATTGTCAAAAATAAATCCTAGCGCAGTCATTTGCGAAGTAATGAATGAAGATGGAAGGATGGCAAGATTAAAAGACCTTTTCAAATTTTCTTTAAAACACAAAATTAAAATTGCTTCTATAGAAGATATAATTTCTTACAGACTCAAAAATGAGAAATTAATAAAAAAAATATTTGTAAAAAATATCAAGTTTAAAAATGAAATAAATATTGAATATATTAAATACGAAAACAAATTAGACAATTCAAATAGTTATGTAATAAAAAAGGGTAAATTTATTTCCAATAAATCAATTCGAATTAGAGTTATTTCGACTAATATAAAAAAATCTAAGTTTATCCTAGAAAATTCTTTAGTAAAAAAAACATTTAAATATCTAAATCAATTTTCAAATTTTGCATTAGTAGTGGTTAATAATAAAAATACCGACAAAAACGAAAGTGAAAATTTCACACTCAGATATTACGGAATTGGTGCGCAGATTATTAAGGATCTGAAAGTAAAAAATATGATATTAGTTACTAGAGGCAAAAAAAAAATTATTGGTTTAGAGGGTTTCGGTATTAAAATTAAGAAACAAGAAATTATAAAATAATGAAGAATAAAAAAGTTTTAATAGTAGTTTCAAATTATAATAAGTTTATAGGTAATCGTTTACAAAAAAATGCATTAAATTATTTTAAAAATTATAAATGGATCCAACAATTTATAATTGAAGCCCCTGGCGCTTTTGAAATACCTTTAATTATTGAAAAAAATATTAGGAAATTCGATGGAGTAGTCGCGTTAGGCTGTATAATTAAAGGTGAAACTAAAAATTTTGACTTAATTTGCAGTAGTGTGACTGATGCTTTGATGCAATTATCGATCAAACATAAAAAACCAGTAGGCAATGGAATTATTACTTGTTTTAACAAAAAACAAGCCATTGAAAGGATTAATAAAGCTAAAGAGGCGGCTGAAGCTGTGCAAAAAATAATTAATATTAAGAAAATTTAAAATTTTTATTTAATTTTATGCAACAAAAGATAATTAAAAACTCATTACCAAGGGTTAAAATAATTCAAAAAATATATGGGTGCTTAATGAATCCAGACGAGGAAATAGTATATCCAAAAAATCAATATAAAAAATTTATTAAAGATATTGTATCAGGTACATTAGAAAGATCTGAAATAATTGAAGAAACTGTTTTAGAACATTTGAAAAGTGATATAGATCTTAAAAAAACAGATAAATTACTTAAAATAATACTTTTTGCTGCTGTTTTTGAATTATTATTTAAACATAAAAATCCAAAAAAAGTCATCATAAATGAGTATTTACTTGCCTCCGAATATTTTTTAGAAAAAGTA
>MDTE01195028.1_pt1 | contig 10602 bp, 6 predicted proteins | sample 811231 | NCBI WGS metagenome assembly MDTE01 (sample SAMN05326651, study PRJNA326480) | marine metagenome | isolation source: seawater | place: Indian Ocean: Red Sea | collected 2010 | reverse complement strand
TCATTTTACCCACCTCAAACATCTAGCGACGTAACCTCTGATGCATTTTGTTCGATAAATGCACGGCGATCTGGGACGTCCCCTCCCATCAGAATCGTGAATAATTCGTCTCCACCTTCTATGTCGGGTTGTCCATTCTTTTCCCTTATACTAACTCGCATCATCCTTCGAACTTCGGGATCCATTGTTGTCTCCCATAATTGTTCAGGATTCATTTCACCTAGACCCTTGTACCTTTGAACAGAGATTTTTGCCGAGGGCGCTTCTTTCTTGAATCGCTTTATCGTAGCATTGAGTTCTTCCTCGCTGTGCACCCATTCGACGTGGTTTCCTCTTCCTACTGAGAATAAGGGTGGCATGGCGATGTAGACATTACCATTGGTAATGGCTCGGCGCATATACCTCCAAAGGAAGGTCATAATCAAGGTGCGAATGTGTGCTCCATCGATATCTGCATCACACATTATGATGATTTTTCCATACCTTAGCTTCTCAGGGTCAAAAGCACCTTCGTCGCCTTCATCATTCCCAACTCCTGCACCAAAAGCCCTAATCATTCTCTGAATTTGCTCATTAGTGAATACCTTTGCATCATTACCACGTTGCCTTTCGACATTCAGAATCTTTCCTCTGAGCGGTAGAACCGCTTGGGTTCGGCGGTCGCGAGCGGTCTTGGCTGAGCCGCCAGCTGATTCACCCTCTACGATGTATATCTCGCACTCATTCGGGTCGCGGGATTGGCAATCGGCGAGTTGGCCGGGAAGGCCGCCACCTTCGAGAACTCCCTTACGGCGGGTGAGGTCGCGCGCCTTGCGAGCTGCTTCGCGCGCTTTGCTCGCGAGCACTGCTTTGTCGACGATTGAGCGCGCGACTGATGGATTCTCTTCAAAGTACTCACCCAGCTTGTCATTGACGATTTGCTCAACAATTCCTGCGACCTCGCTGGTCACCAACTTCGCCTTGGTTTGAGCGTTGAAGGAGGGGTCGGGGTGCTTGATCGAGACTACCGACCCGAGTCCTTCTCGAACATCGTCGCCCGAAAGGCTGCTGAGATTCTTCAGAAGGTTGCGCGATTGGGCGTAGGAATTGACTGTTCGAGTGAGTGAACTTCGAAGTCCTGAGAGGTGAGTCCCACCATCGGTATTGTGAATTATATTGGTGAAGCAATCGATGCTCTCTGAGTAAGAATCGGTCCACTGAAGGGCTATTTCTACATGGACTTCGCCCTTGTCTCCGTCCTTTGATCCAAGAACGTGAATCACTTCTTCGTGAATTTTGTTCTTCTTCGCATTCATCAGAGTGACATATTCACGAAGTCCACCATCGTAGGTGTGGTCGATTTCGACGGGGTCGTCTCCGCGGAGGTCGCGGAGGATAATCTGCAATCCACCATTGAGGAATGCTGTGCGCTGGAGTCGAGTGTTAATCTGTTGGAAATCAAACTCTATGACATCGCTGAAAATCGTCAGGTCTGGCTTGAAGGAGACCTTAGTGGAGGATGTATCGGTCTTGCCTGTCGACTTGAGTTTGGCCTTAGGAACGCCCTGAGCATACTTCTGTTCCCAGATTTTCCCTTCTCGGTGAATTTCCAAGTGCAGCCATTCCGAGACGGCGTTAACTGCGCTGACACCGACGCCGTGTAATCCGCCGGCTACCTTGTATGCTTCATTGTCGAACTTACCGCCGGCGTGAAGCTTGGTCATGATGACTTCGGCCGCACTGACGCCCTCTTCGGGATGCATATCGACTGGAATGCCGCGGCCGTGATCCGTCACGCTGACCGACCCATCAGCATTCAGGTCGACTTCAATCGTCGGATTATGGCCCGCTAAGTGTTCGTCGACCGCATTGTCTACGACTTCCCAAATGCAGTGGTGCAAGGCCGACCCATCATGAGGGTCGCCCAGATACATTCCCGGTCGCTTGCGAACCGCTTCAAGTCCCTCGAGGACTTGGATACTCTCTGCTCGATAATCGTCTGCCACGCATCCCAACTCCTATTTTTCTGAGGGTTCCAAAGGAACCCTCAGTTGCCATCAACCTTTGGTGTCCATGGGGGGTTAATCAATGCTGCTGAACGGGGGGGTCTGAAGGCCTGAAAGTGAAAGTTAACGGCCTTTGTCGCGAGCATTTGAGGATGTGATTCACCCCTCCGAAGGAGGGGTTCTTACTCACAATACGGTTAAACAGACCTCGTCGGTCGCGCGACTCGATGCGTCGACCCACTATCTGTGTGTCACTCTCAGGATGCACTGTGGAGGAGATTCTCGCCGATGCAGCACGCGCGACCGCGGTCGGTGCCGATTTGTGTGAGGTTCGCCTCGACAGGCTTTGGGTCACCGAGAAGCCACCTGAGCCTGTGGAATTCGACCCTGCAGAGGGCGATGGGCGCCGCAGAAGGCCAGTTTACACTGCTCCAGAGTATATCTCCCAGCCGTTCGAATCCGTCGATCTGGCAAGCGCTCTTGACGCATTCAAGGGTGGTATCGACCTTCCTGTCGTCCTTACTTGCCGTCCAGAGCGACAGGGTGGTCATTTCCCAGGTTCCGAGGAGCAGAGGATCGATGTTCTTCGTGCGGCTATTGAGAGCGGTGTGAGTTGGGTTGATCTGGAGACGGATATCGAAGCGAAGACTCGTAAAGAATTGATGTCGTTTGCGAATGGCAAGACACAAGTTATCGCTTCGATTCACACAGGTGAAGAACCGAGTAGTGCATCGGAAATCGTCTCAGACATCGAAGATATGGCGTCAAGCGGCGATATTCTCAAGGTCTGTTACAAGACATCAGGACGCAACTCTGGATTGAAATTATTTGAAGCCGCTTGGAACCTCAAGGATTCTGAGCTCAAGACATCAATCATGGGTCTTGGTGCTGGAGGCGATTGGACTCGAATCCACGCTCCACTACTTCACCAAGATCTGGTTTACTCGACCATGGAAACAGGATCACACCTATCCTCTCTAGGACGAATCAACGCCTCGGACCTATTCATTGCTTGGGAAATGCTCCAGTACGATTGAATCGGATTCTTCACTGTTCTAGGAGCGGAACAATTTGAGTTTCTTCGCCCTTTCCATCGGCTCCAGATGAATGGTATCGCGAGTGCAAAATAAGCGGAACCACAATGCAACTGATCGGAAGCAATCCGACGATTATGTACGCCGTGAATTTAGGCAGTGTCAATCGGTCCTCGACGTCGACCCACACCTGAACAATCATGTCGCCATCGAGTTTCACAGCATCGTTTGGCCGACTATTATTCCAAGCATCTAGAACGAGAAAATACTGTGCGTCTCCAGGCTCACCGAACCAAGAGACCCAGCCTTTGTTGTCGTTATCCAGAGCTGTAGAGAACGAAGTGCTACGTTTATTCTCGTAAGCATGAGTGTCACGGAAGGGAATGAAAGTGGTCATGTCCCGCCATTCCACCGGAATCCAGTTGAGTGCCTCATCGTCCATCGCCCAGCCTCCTTGGACTGCATCATATTGTTGGGCGTATAGGTCCCAATTGGATTTGGAGAGCAGGTAAACATCCCCCTTGGCCCCAGAGGTGGGTGGATTTTCCTGGTCAGAGTGGAATTCAACGCAGAAGGTGTAGGAGTAGCCGGGAATTAATTCCATCCGCAGGGCTTTTCCTTCATTTTCTCCCAGTTCAATCTCGATATAGAGATCTGAACGCATTGGTGAGAGTTCCTCTAAGCCTGAGTTCCAACCCCACCATCCGCCGTCATCGACATCTTCGATATTGGCATATTTGTCATCCATACCGACGTCTGGCGCTACAGAACAGTCGCTAGAATCGGCGACGACGACAGGTGCCGTAGAAGTCAGTAGAATTGCGAACAATGGGGCGAGCATACCGAGGCTGAATGAGCCAGCTGCGAGCCTGCGTATTTTCAGATCCACCCTCAGCGCCTCCGAGTCCTGACTGGGCGGACGTAGCCTGACTCCTTGTTCCTTCGCTCGTCCTCCGTCAAATACTTCGGTTGTGGTGGTGGAATGTGTTGATCCATGCCGGGGAGACCGCCTTCCGCTTCGACTTCCTGCACGTCGTATGTCTCAAGCATTTCCTCGGCATCGATTTCTTCCTCGTCCTTCTGTCGCATCAAGATCCAACCCAAGATGAGCACCATGGCGACTAAGGCAAGCAGGCCCGCACTCTCTTTGTTCGGGATAAAATCCCGCCAGGTCAACTCGTCCCAGGATCTCTGCTTGCGGTCATCTTCGGCGGAGAGCACAGTGACGATGTAGTCCTCGGTAGTGCAGACGCCGACTCCGTCACAAACCTGAAGGACGATGCGGATTTCTCCGGTTTGGTACCACGTCATGTTGCCCCAAAGGAAATCATTCCGAGGGTCTCCATCTTGATCCGAATCGATGAGTGCGTTGAGATCCCAGTCGACGGAGAGTTGGCTGGTGAGGCTGATGTCTCGGTCGTTATTTGTGATGCCGTCTCCATCGCTATCATCGAAGGCATCGAAATCCAACCAAGCTTCAAGCCCCTCTTCCAAATCGGCGTCGAAGGCGCTGTGGTTGAGTAGAACCAAGTCGCCTTGTGTGACATAATCGGAGTCGATTGGGTCGATTGGATTGATTTCAGGGGCTCGTGAAATGTGTACGAGCATCGAGGTGGTATTGGTGTCTCCGCCCTCGAAGCCGTCGACCACGGTCAGAGTTACAACGTAAGTTCCGGGTCGTTCCCAAGAGTGCCAGACAATCGGGCCTTCAACCTGTGGCGTCGCATCGCCGAAGTCCCATATCCATCGGGTGATTCCATTCCACTCGGGGTCGTTCTGGTCGGTGGAATGGCGACCGACGAAGCGGGGGTCAGCATCGTAGCTGGTCGAACCGTCGAGTTTGAGTGGGCAGTTCGGTGCGATGAATGCCCCACCGTCGGCAGCGAAGGGAACCCACCAATTTACTGCCAGACCGTCATCTGGGACGGAGTGCAGAGGGGTTCCATTCAGGCTTGGTTGGAAGAATTCTACCATCGGAACCGGAAGTGGGTTGGCGATGCGAATTTGGTACGACTTGGTCGCCGATTCCGCACCGCGCTCGTCGACAACAGTCAGTGAGACCGTGTAGAGGCCCGGCTCGGTGAAGGTGTGATGGATGCCCGAGACGTTTTCTATCTCGTTATCCATGCCGGTTATGTTCCAGCGAGTCTGCAGGAGAGAGGTGTCACCGTCGGGATCGAAGGACATGCTTTCGAAGAAGTACTCCGTCTCGACGGTGCCGTCCGTCGGCCGATCGAATACGGCCACTGGGCGCTGATTTAGGACACGGACGGTGAGTGTCACGCTCGACATATTGCCATCGTCATCAGTGACCTCGAGCGTGATTGATTTCAGACCGGGAGTCTTCCATCCAACACTCGGGTTCTGGGCGAGCGAACTACTCGTGGAGAAGTCTGAGGTGAGGGTCATTCCACGCCCTGAGAGGTTGACTCCCTCGTCAAAGATCCAGAGATATTCGACGATGATTCCGTCATCGTCGGTGAAGACATTGGGCATCTCGAGGGGTGTGAGTGTGAAGGTCTGGAGTTCCTCTGCAAAGATCTGGCGAGGGACGCGGTTGAGGACTCGCACGTAGATTTGGTGTTCGACTACGAAGGTTCCATCGTGAATTGTCAAGGTCAGAGTGTAGATGATTCCGTCAGCGCTTCCATCGACGTAGGCATGGCTGGCCTCGACCATTCCTTGCCCGCCTTCGTCGCTTCCGTCACCCCAATTCCAAGTGAATTCCATTTGCTCGTGAGGCACATTATCGACGGTGCTGCGAGCAGAGAATAGAACTCGCTGATTTGTGAGTAAGACGACTTCGTCGGTGATTGTTAACCCATCCACGCGAATCTCTGGAATCGGTTCTGTGGTGTCGGCGACGACTAGGCTCCACGACTGAGTTTCTGAGTAGAATCCACCAATATCTCGGACGGTGAGTGAGATTGTGTAATTGCCTGCCTCATTGTAGATGTGAACCGGATTCTTGAGTCCAGAAGTAGTATTGTCACCGAGATCCCAATGGTAGGATATTGGAGTCTCATTATGGCTGTAACTGCCGTTCAATTGACCGAATCCCCAGACGTCGAAGCCACCGCCGAACATACTGACTGGAAGCCAAGTCTGGGTGATGGCGGTGGAAGTCGAACCGGTCGCGACCGGTTCCATGTTTCCTAGTCCAAAGGGCAGTGTGAATGCGGTGTCAACGACTTGTCCAGTTATGTCGCGAATGTCGACACCGAAGGTCCAATCGCCGCTTTCTGGCGGGGTGAACCAGATTGATTCCTCGGTTGGGATGCTATTGCCAGCGGTCACTGCGAAGGTGATGGAGTCGGTCAGAGTATTGTTGACGAAGGCTTCGAAGGTGACCTCGATGATTTCAAAGAACGCGTTCGAGATCACTTCGAGTTGAATCTCAACGCTATCATCGAGATTGTCTCCATCGCGGTCAAATGGAATGATTTCCATGATATCGACTTCAGCGGGCTCGGTGATTATCTCAGCCTGGACAACGATATCAGTCGTTGGATAGGAACCGGTTGTGATGCCGCAGCTTGCGAAATTGTAGTCGCAATCGGTTACTTGAGATTCGTACCATGCTATGACCCAGACCTCGTCAGTGGTGTTTCCGAAGCCGTGAACCAATCCGGTTCCCGCTCCGGTTGCTGAATCGATACGTAATTTCGTCATTGACCAAGTACCGGTTGAGGAGTCCTTCGCCAACACGGTGCCGGCGACTCCGAATTGGGTCGGCTGAACCATCAGATTGAGCGGTGCTCCGGTGCCACCTGCGAACTTGTAGGCGCGCATGCCCCAGCCCTCCAATTCATGTGTCGGGCTGGTCCAGGAATTCTGCCATTCATCTCGGTATCCGCTCATCTGTGCTCGACAGATGAAGCCAGTCACGCATCCAGCGGTCATGGCGATATTGGAGAAGCCGAAGGCGCCCTGAGCGCTGTCGAGAGAGACAGCGGCGGTGAAGTTCGCGAAGATATCGGACATCGTCTCACCGATTGCAGTCGAGCCTGGTTCGGGATTGCGAGCGAGATTCTCGACACCCACTCCGCCGGTTGCTGTATCGGCGACTAGGCGAGAGATTGCCGCACCGCCGCCGAGTTTGTCGGCCAGATACATCAGGAACATGAAGCCACCACCGTAATCGGCGATTCGCTGATTCCACCAGCGCACGCTCATATTGGCATTCTGTGACCACTCATTCGCGTGTTGAGACAGCGTATCGGTGACTCCGAAGCAGAGGTAGGCGGCCATGTCTGCCGCGCCCTCATCAATCCAAAGGTACTCGTATGGGTCGCGAGCATTGTGGAGCAGGTGCTCGAATTCGTGCGCTAGAATCGTGTTGCGCCAGCTCAAATCACCTGAGTCAACGAAGAGAATCTCTCGCTGGCTAGCAACGTTGGGGTCGAAGAATCCGCCGATTCCACCAGCGCCGTCAATCGCGAAGAGTAGAATCTCAATTTGACAATTATTGTCGATGTCTGGAGGGTCGCCGAAGTACGTGGTGACGGTCGGGTAGATTGTCGACTCCCAAGTCGAGGCGATATCGTTCAGCGTCGTCGCCGAAATCACTACCCCATCCTCGACGAAGATAGCGGAATTGGTCGAGACCTTCTCGACGGTAGCCGAAACCAATCCGCTTGAAGTCGTGAATGTGTCAGTATCATCGACCTCCCAAGCATTCTCGCACGACTTCGCCACAGAACGCGAATTCTGATACGAAGCCGAGAACGGGAGCACGAGATTCGGATAACCGTCCTCGACCCACTGCTTCTTGAGGTAACCGAAAGCGGAGTAGACCGGCCGCTCAGCATCGTTGTAGAGGTAAGCATGGCCATCAGCGGCCGGATCGAAGTCACTCAGATCTCCCGGCTCGACAACGCTTTCCGCGCCACTAGAACTGCCGCTCGCCCCGACCATCGGCACCATCACCGAGGCGAGCATCAGCCATACCAACAACAACGAAGTTGTTGAACGACTTGAACCGCTAGAAGTCCTCACTCACACTCACCCCAGCAATAAGACAGGTTCAAGCCCCACTTCAACCCGCTATAACATCGATGGAGCATCGTTCGGACGCATCCGGCCCGAAGGGCCGACTCCCTAACGCCTCCAAGCCGGCGCGGCGAATCCCAGCGATACTCGTCGCGACCATCGTCCTCACCGCTCTCTCCCCGCTCTTAACCAACGCAGGGGGGGAGTCCCCAGAACAGGGTGAAAGTGGTTGGCAGGTGAAAGTGATCGAACCAGAGGTGGTGAGCATTGTCCCACACGACCCGACGGCGTTCACACAAGGCCTTGAAATCCATGACGGCAAGTTCTACGAAAGCACCGGACTCTACGGCGAATCCAGCGTAAGAATCGTCAACATGAGCACCGGCGAAATCGAGGTACAGCACAACCTTTCTGACGAGTATTTCGGAGAGGGTCTAACCATCTGGAACGGCTCGGTGATTCAACTCACTTGGCGCGAGAATACGGGCTTCATCTACGATGTCGAGACCCTCGAACCCATCGGGGAATTCACCTACGAGGGGGAGGGTTGGGGAATATGCCAATCCGGAGTTAGTGGTATCTGGTTGTCCGACGGCACTAGCACCCTGAGTCGCTCATCGAATGACGAGTTGTCATTCAGCGCTTCAACTGAGGTTTTAGTTGGAGGGGTTTCGAGCGATCGATGGAACGAATTGGAGTGCGAATCGCTCGATGGCGATGTGCTTGCAAATCGCTGGTATGACGATTCCATCTACATGATTAGCACATCGACTGGATATGTCTGTCAGAGTGCTGATTTCAGTGAAATTCGCCAACAATTTGAGAACGAGAATTCAGGCGTCCTCAATGGAATCGCGTACGATAAGACGAATGAAACCTGGTGGGTCACGGGAAAGAATTGGTCGAATTATTATGAGGTGAATATCCAATTCGAGCTACTCGATTCTAGCTGCTTCGCATCCTTTGATGACTCCGATTGTTTGGAGTGTGGCGATAATCCAATGCTGCAGAATATCGCCCTATTTTCCTCTTTCATACTAATTGTTGTCCTAATCCTAAGGGGATTGTCGGAGCGTCAAACTGAGAAGCCGCCTCGTCTCAGAGAGGAAGAGTAGGAGGCGGCGAGCAACATGTCAGGCGACGATGAATCACGAAGAAGCCGCCTTGAATGGTGGCTCGTGGACCTCTCCCTCGACCCAGCTACGCGAGTCGCGGGAGCCATTCTGATCATCCTCGGTAGCATCCTCGGAGTAATGACTGGAAGCCTGCACGTCACCGCCGACGTCGGCGATGTTTTGACCGGCCAGCTCGACGATTCCGGCGGGCTGGCCGATGTCCACGGATCTGTCTATTCAGCCCTCGTCGACAATACAACCGGCGGCGACGCCATGGAAGGCGTCGTCGTCATACTCTACGACGAGGAATTTCTCGAGATCGGCCGCGACACCACCGATTCCGGCGGCCGATTCGTCATCGACGACGTAACCAGACACTCATCCACCCTCGTCGTCGACCACCCCGACCACATAACCCAACGAATCCTGCTCATCCCGGGGGACCATGCCCAGATCACGGTGACATTGACGGAGGGCGAGGGTGAGGAGGAGATTGACATGAGGGGCGAGAGCCATCTCGCCGAATCGGTGCTAATCAGTTCGATAATCGGTGCACTGACCCTCCTCGCTGGCATCGCTGGATTGGTTGGCGGGATTGAGGCTTACAATGGCAAGAGCCACTTCCGCACGCAGTTTTTGGCGTATCTCGGTTTGTGGAGTCAGGGGCTGATGTTCATCGGTCCGCTGTTCATTCTGATGGGGATGGGGCTGGCGTACCTGACGCGCGGGCAGTTTGGCTTCGTGGAGGCTTGACATGTACCTCATCACCATCGAAGGGGGGGACGGCTCCGGCAAGGGCTTGGCCACAAAGGTCGTCGCCGAAGTGCTGGAACGCGAATTTTGTTTTACGTCGGTTGAGGTTACTGGCGAGCCGCGGCGGGATCACCCGCTTGGGCGGCTCGCTATCGACTCGGTGCGGCAACAGACGCATACTCCGGAAGCGGAGGCCGGGTTGTTCGCCGCAGACCGAGTCGACCATTCTCACGGCTGGATTCTGCCTAGGCTCGAGGAGGGACGAATCTGCGTGAGTGAGAGGAATGTGCATTCCTCTCTTGTGTATCAGGGGATTGTTGGTGGATTGGGGGTCGAGCGCGTTGCTCAGATCAATTCTGCTGCGCTCGTGCCGGATCTTTGCATCTGGGTGGATTGCGATCCGGATGTGGCGATGAAACGGATTCAATCTGGGACTCTGCGTATGATGTCTGACAAGGCTGAGTATTTCGAGACGACAGAGTTGCAGAAGCAGATTCGGGCGGGGTACGCCTCGCTTCTGTCGGGGGAGGTCGAGATGCCTACGCCCTTCGATATGGGGGCTATTATCGGGCCTATCTCAAATGAGTCGACTGAGCGTGAGTTCAGGCGCAAATTGACTCTTCACATTCGCAAGTTCATCCATTCGCGACCCGACCCCTTGAACGTCGATACGGAGGCTGTTGAGAGATTCATGTTGCAGCGTCTGATTAAGTCGACCAAGGG
>MDTE01176170.1_pt1 | contig 10602 bp, 12 predicted proteins | sample 811231 | NCBI WGS metagenome assembly MDTE01 (sample SAMN05326651, study PRJNA326480) | marine metagenome | isolation source: seawater | place: Indian Ocean: Red Sea | collected 2010 | reverse complement strand
GCAACGAAGAGATTGAGTACGATGGCGAAATGCATACAGCTGCCAACCTTTTCGATGCAATGAAAGAGGGCTACTACGGAAAGTTTTAGACCGAATAGCTCCAGAACGTAACCGGTTCATACATGCTACCGCTCGGCTAGTCGAGGGGCGCAGCCGCCCTGGCCAAGTGCGGCAGACTAATACAAGAAGTGAATTCAATGACTTTAAAAATATCGAAAAACATCATCGGCTTTTCCATCAAAAAAGAAGGCCAAACATCCCAAGACACACCTCAAACCCCTGCGCAGGAGGTTATGCATGAAGACGTTCAACGCCCGGACGAGCTCAAAGGGTACACCTACAAAATAAAAACCCCGCTTTCTGACCATGCGATGTACATCACGATCAATAATCTGGTGTTAAATGCGGGATCAGAGCAAGAGCAGGAATACCCATTCGAGATCTTCGTCAATTCGAAAAACATGGAACACTTTCAGTGGATCTTGGCATTAACCCGCGTCATTTCGGCCGTTTTCAGGAAAGGTGGTGATGCCACTTTCTTGGTAGACGAGCTGAAACAAGTCTTCGATCCACAGGGTGGCTACTTTAAGAAAGGGGGACGATTTATGCCCTCTCTCGTCGCAGAGATAGGCGATGTACTCGACCGCCATATGCGTCGGATTGGTTTGATCGCCGAAGAAGCGCTGTCTGAGGCACATGTCGCGTTGATCAACGAAAAGCGAGAAGCCGCTACCCAACAATCTGAGGAAGACACCGAGGCGAGTTATCCGCCGGGCGCGCAGCTTTGCCAAAAGTGCTTTGCCACCGCTGTTGTCATGATGGACGGATGTATGACGTGCCTTAGCTGCGGCGACTCAAAATGCGGTTAACCACGGTTCTCGGGACCCGGTTTAAATACCAGCAGTCAACGGTGCAAGTGCGCGCATGAAAACCTATCTAGATCAGCTCAGATATGTGCTTGACCACGGCGTTCGAAGCGATGACAGGACTGGCGTGGGCACCCTATCCACTTTCGGGTTACATGCTCGCTATGATCTCACCGAGGGCTTTCCCGCAGTCACCACAAAAAAACTTGCCTGGAATGTCATGGCATCGGAGCTGCTTTGGTTTATCTCGGGCTCAGACAACATCAATGATCTGAAGGCGATTTACGCCAAAAATAAGATCTGGGATGCGAACTACACCGACTATTTAAAGCGACTTGGTCTCGACGCCAATGACGGCTCGATGGGTCGAATTTACGGCACACAATGGCGACGTTGGCGAGGGGCCGATGGTCAGGAGACCGACCAATTGGCAGAGGCCATCGCGCTCATCAAGAACAACCCCGACTCAAGGCGCATCTTGGTTAACGCATGGAATGCGGCAGAAGCTGGGGGCGACACGGTTGCCTTACCGCCGTGCCACACTTTCTTCCAGTTCTATGTCGCGAGCGGCCGGTTGTCTTTACAGATGTATCAGCGATCAGCAGATATGTTTCTTGGAGTTCCCTTTAACATCGCGAGCTACGCGCTCTTGTTGCACATGGTTGCATTCGTTTGTGACCTAGCACCTGGGGAGTTTATCCACACGATCGGCGATGCTCACATTTATCTTGATGCAGTTGATCAAGTGAAAGAACAAATCAGTAGAGAACCCCTGCCATTACCGACTCTTAAAATCGTTGACCGAGGCCAGACTTCGATTGACGACTTTTTGTTAAGCGATTTCAAACTTCAAAACTACGAATCCATGCCTGCGATCAAGGCGAAGATGGCGGTGTGAGACTAGGCACCGTATGAACACTGGCATTGTGAAATGCTGCAAACCATTAGCCTACTGCCGCAAGGCATGCTGAAGCGCAGTTGGCTGCCTACAACCTTATAAACTAGGTTCGGCAAGCGTAGCGCTAACGGAATATGCTTAATTCTTTGGTTTCAGTTGCCTCAAGAACGCCACTTGCCTGCCTACTTCCTTAAAGCCGATGGCGTGATGGGCATGGATACTACCCTCGTTCGTTAACTCAGTGTCGCTTGCCAAATAGGCAAACCCACGCGAACTAGCCCAACCCATGGCGCTCTCCATCAAGGCTTTACCAGCGCCTCTCCCTCGAGCATCAGCTCGGACAAACCACCCTTCCACATAGGGCACGGGCGAATCACTTGTGCCTTCAGCATACGAGCGAAGACTGAGCTCAAGAAACCCCATCACAGGAATGCCCTTTGAACGTACACCCCATACTCGCTCTATGTGCGGGTTTTGTCCGCAGAAATACTGCTGAATCTCGTTGAGATGGTCCCCTGAATCGCCGGGCCACAGGAGACATCGCAGATCAAGCCAGTGTTGAAGCTCGGACTGGTTTAACTCATCGACGAGCCATCGACTCAACCTTCGATGGGCCTTGATTCGAATGTCGCTAATTGATCGCTTGACGCCTCTCGCTGAAATTTTTCTTTCCACTCTGGATACGGCATTCCGTAAATTAATTCGCGTGCCTGCGCATCGCTGATTTCCACTCCGGCCTCACCCGCCGCAGCACGGTACCACTTACTCAAGCAATTCCTGCAAAACCCGGCCAGGTTCATCAAATCAATATTCTGTACGTCTTTATTGTCGTCCAGATGAGCAAGCAAGCGCCGGAATACCGCCGCTTCAATTTCTGTCGTTTGTTCCATACTGCCTCCTTTAGATGCTCACATTGTATCGATTCGAGCGGTCTTGGCTCAATTACGCCGACGATGAGCACGCATGATGAGTAACTTGCAATCAAGACAGCCTGGTTCGGGTTCATCTCATTGCCCATTGCACGGATATCACTCACCTGGCGATCAAGCGCTTCGACATCAAACAGCTGAAATAGCCAACGACTTTCAGGTCGACCATGATATTCTTACCGCGCACTAAGATAGGACACTCACACTATGACTATCATTATCGTTGGCGCCGGGCAGGCGGCCGGCCAAGCGGCAGCCAGCCTGCGGCAAGAAGGGTACGAAGATCGCATCGTTATGATTGGCGACGAGGCTGTCCCACCATACCAGCGCCCTCCACTGTCAAAGCAATATCTGTCTGGTGAGCATGATGCTGACAAGATTATGGTCAGACCAGCAAAATTCTATGAAGACAGAAACATCGAGTTGCGGCTTGGGCAATCGGTCACCGCCATCAATCGCAAAGCAAAACTTGTTGAAATAGCAGATGAATCAATTAGTTATGAGAAACTTCTCATTTCAACCGGAAGCCGGCCTCGCAAACTAAACATCGAGGGTTCAGAACTAGGCGGTATCTTTTATCTGCGAACTAAGGCCGATGTCGATGACATAAGAGCCGCTTTTTCCAACGCAAGTTCGCTCTGCATCGTTGGCGGTGGCTATATCGGCCTCGAGGTCGCCGCGGTCGCGAAATCTGCAGGGCTCGACGTTCACGTTCTCGAAATGGAATCCAGGATCCTGCAACGGGTCACCACCGAATCGATGAGCGCTTTCTACCATGACTTACACACGAGCCGCGGAGTAACGATCCATACGGAAACAGCTTGCAGCGGATTTGTCGGTGAACAGGGTCAGGTGACCGGCGTTCAGTGTGGAGATTCGATCATTGAAGCCGACATGGTCATTGTAGGGATTGGCATCATCCCGAACGTGGAACTTGCACAATCTGCTGGCCTCGAGGTCGATAATGGCATCGTTGTGGATGATCACTGTCAAACTTCAGACCCAGATATCTATGCTGCTGGAGACTGCACCAACCATCCCAATCCTATCCTTGGCAGACGACTCCGACTTGAGTCGGTGCCCAATGCGATGGACCAGGCTCGAACGGCGGCAGCGAATATGCTCGGCGGCGACAAAACGTATGCAGCAGTGCCCTGGTTCTGGTCAGATCAGTACGAACTGAAACTTCAAATGGTGGGGTTCTCGAGCGACGGCTCAACCTCCGTCCGTCGGGGTGACGCAGACAGTCTGCAGTTTGCACAGTTCTACCTGAAGGATGGCGCCGTCGTAGCGGTGGACGCAGTCAACTCTCCGAAGGAATTTATGGTGGCCAAACAGCTCTACGGTAAGGTAGTCGATCCAGCCCGGCTAGCAGATCCGGCAACTGATCTAAAGGAGATCCTTGCGGAAGTCAGATGATAAGAAAAGCGCAAACGGTGAGCGCCCACGGGCCGAGTGTCTATACTTTTGAGCGAAGTTCGCGAATAATCGCCGCTTCGACATATTTGTAACAGAAACGGAGTAGATCGATGCCTACTGTAAAGTTTATTGAGCATAACGGCACTGAGCATGTAGTAGAGGGAAATGAAGGCGATAGCTTGATGATCCTGGCAACGAGTAACTTGGTACCTGGGATCGATGCTGATTGCGGCGGAGAATGCTCGTGCGCAACTTGCCATGTCAATATTTCTGAGCCCTGGCAAAGCAAGCTCTCACCTGCCAGCGCTACAGAAGAGTCTATGCTGGATCTGAACCCAGACCGTGAGGAAACATCACGCTTGGCTTGCCAGATTCCGTTGACGAACGATCTCGATGGTATCGTAGTCAATCTTCCCGAATTCCAGTACTAAAACCCAGCGGCATTACATAGCGCGACGAGCAAGCCAGCCTTAAGGGGTCAACACCCGCTCATTAGGTTGCTGATAGTCAGCGGCTTCATCATGCTACTTAGACGCCGCGGACTACCGCGGCGCTGCGGTCATCCAATGCGGTTCAAACAACGCAATTAATCATTAAGCTTCCTCGATGCCGATGCTCCCGTCGCGGGTGCTCCGTTTACACAGGTATCTGGCGGGTCTCTACAGCCCGCCAAAATACTATTTCTTGCTCAGACTCACTACTTACACCCAGCACTTTAGACCGTTATCGAACCTCTTTACCTACTCTGGACCTACTCTGGCCCGTTCTGTCTACTTGGCGCCTTTGGTTTTTTACCCTCACTACTCTTTTGTCTAAGCCTCGTAACTGCGCGGTTCTCAGCATGCTTGCCTTGCAATCCATACTTCTCATGGCTAAGGGTAATAGGAAGCACGCGAGCCATCTGATTCGACGAGCCTGATAGATTGGCTTTCCCGGCCATTATCGGGTTTACTTACAGCTCTGCACCTCCCTCTTTCTTGCGTTAGATGGGATCTCGTGCAGAACAAATGGCTGACCCAGCTGGCGCGCTATTCAGATGATTCCTTCGTGAATTTGAAGAGCCTGTCTGGAACCTTCTAAAAAAGGAGTACTCGATGAGCGAAGCCCTTGATTTGAACGAAACCGCTTTAAGTGACCCATGGTCTGTGCCGCTTGAGGACCTTGACCCAAGCCAGCCTATCGTTTTTCAGACTAATGCGCAGTTCCCAATATTTGAGCGTTTGCGATCAGAAGACCCCATTCACTTTCATGAAAGCGGTCTCTTTGGCCCATATTGGTCCATCACTAAATTCAACGACATCATGGCGATCGACAAAGATCATGCGCGTTTCTCCTCAGAGTCGGGCATTACCCTCACGGAGCGGCAGTCTGATTTCACGACACCTAACTTCATTAGCATGGATCCCCCCAAACATGACGTTCAAAGGAAAGCCGTCACTGGCGTCGTCGCGCCAATGAATCTCGCAAAGATGGAACCGCTGATTAGAGAGCGTGTTTGCAACATATTGGATAGCTTGCCGGTGGGAACCTCCTTTAATTGGGTAGACAAAGTGTCTATCGAATTAACCACCCAAATGCTAGCAACACTCTTCGATTTCCCGTTTGAAGACAGGCGCAAGCTGACTTACTGGTCTGATATGGCTACCAGTGGTGAACTCGCTGGCGGACCGACACCAGAATCAGCCCGCCGCGCTGCGTTGCTGGAATGCCTGGAAACATTCCAAGGCCTCTGGGCAGAAAGAGAAGGAAAAGTGAGCGAAGGGGCCCTCGACCTCGTGACCATGCTGGCTAATAGTCCAGATACCCAAGACATGGACCCGATGGAGTACCTAGGCAACTTGATCCTTTTAATCGTGGGCGGTAACGATACCACTCGAAATTCGATTACAGGCGGCGTGCTGTTTTTGAATGAGAACCCCAAGGAATACGACAAGTTACGAGCTAACCCCGACCTAGTGGCCAATATGATTCCGGAAATCATTCGCTACCAGACCCCCCTGACCTACATGCGGCGGACCGCGCTTGAGGATGTGGAGATTGGCGGCAAAGTCATCAAAAAAGGAGACAAGCTCGCCATGTGGTATGTGTCTGGCAACCGTGACGATGAGGTCATTGAGCGTCCAGACGAATTCATCATTGACCGCAAAAACCCGCGCCATCACCTCTCTTTCGGTTTCGGGATTCACCGCTGTATGGGTAACCGACTCGCTGAGATGCAGCTTCGTGTGTTATGGGAAGAGATCCTGAAAAGGTTCTCAATGGTTGAGGTCGTTGGCGAGCCAGAACGCGTCCAATCGAGCTTTGTCCGAGGCTACGCAACGCTCCCGGTGGTGCTGCACCCCGTTTAACCGCCGTCCGAGTATTGCAGGCGCGCGCCAAGGCAGGAGTGCCTGCTGGCCGCGTCAGTCTAGTTTTCTAGCTTCTGGCTAAGGTCTTGGCTAGGTCCTGAAATCGACATTAAAACGCCAAACCACACGCGCAGCTGGGATTCCGCCCCCCTCACCGGCCCACTCTATCTCGCAATCCCAAACAACGAATTGATAAGTGGTGATTAACCCTAAGAACGCTTACCCTGCCGCTGCAATCAGGTCGGTTGCGGCAATGCGTTTGTTTGACGAGAAGTTGGTTGGCTTGCTCATTATGCCTTCGGCGGTTGCCAGACACTGACCACAATTCGAGGCAAGCCCATAGTCTTGCCTGAGGTCTTCGAGGCTACGTCCACTACTACGATAGTCATCGAGCACTGTTGAGGAGATGTTATTGCAGATACAAACGATCATGGAATCAGTGTAAATGAGAACGATTCGCAATTGCAACTAGAAAATCTCGACAACCCTGGTCGCGAAACCGATCAAGCCAAACGTACGTGAACACTTAGCGTCCCATGGATACGGATGCTCAAACTGGCTCCTGGCTGAATGGTGCAAGAAGAGATCAGTCTGCTTTTTCGTCCAATCCTCATCACTCTGACCTACGCATTAAAACGCCCATGCGGTATCATCTTTTATGGACTAGGAGCACCACATGAAGCTGCAAAAGTTCGGGGTCGGTTGCCCTCTCAGCAAAACGCTCAAGAGCAAAGTCATGGCGATAAGTCAGCCCTGCCGGCACTCCAAGATTTTAGAATTCATGGGTTTTCAGCCGCTCTCACAAATGGAAACCGCGGACTCTATCGAAAAAATGGGGCTCGCGAGCTGGCTAGCAGTTCAGCCTAGACTGATGGACGGCATCGGACTTGAGCATTATTTTCAATCTCAGATGAAGACCGCCTGAGCCATGCAAGGGAAGGTGGTTTATGGTGAGGACCGGAAAACTATTCACATTCTCGTGGATGGTCAAATCGTACTGTCCTACTCGAGTAGTGAGACCCTGGTAGAGACACATATCAAAGCAAAACTAGTGGCAACCCAACCATCAGACCCTGACCATGCGGCACTCCGCCGATTATTCGCAACCAAATAGCACTGGACTCATTTGTGCGACTGATTCATCTAACCCACACCACGCACTATCGGTATGATCAGCCCGTCAAGCTGGGCATGCATCAGCTTTATCTTCGACCACGAGACGGATTTGATCTGCGCATTCGCTCATCTCAGTTGCAGGTAGATCCGCGCGCCTCGATCATTTGGCGGAGAGACGCATTTGGCAATTCCGTCGCTGAAGCTCGGTTTGAGGGTGAAACCGAGTCGTTAACGATTATCAGTGAAGCGATTCTGGAACAATATTATGAGCAAGGTCCTCTACTCCCTGACTGCTTGAGCGAGCGTGTTGCCTCGATTGACCCAGCGTTGCGACCTTTCTTATCAAATTTTCTCGATGTCCAGCACGTTACTCTGAAGCCTTTGGAGGACTGGCTGCTCCTCAGCGAATCCACCAACATGTCAACGGTAGTCGACCGTCTCGCTGAAATTGCAAGCGAGATAAAGGCGCGTCTTCGTTATGTTCGAAGGGAGGAGCCTGGTATCCAGGACCCTAACGAGACACTGGCTGAAGGGTCGGGATCCTGTAGAGATTTCGCTTGGCTGATGATGGTGGCATTAAGACAACAAGATTGGCCTTCTCGCTTTGTAACGGGTTATCTGACATCCAGTGCACACCCTGACGCTAGTGGGGCAACCCATGCCTGGCTCGAGGTTTACCTCAATGAATTGGGCTGGGTGGGAGTCGACCCAACCTGCGGCGATCTGGTGCGCGGTAAGCATATCGCAGTGGCTACATCGCAACGTCCCGATCAATTGCCCCCAGTAGCAGGCTCATTCACAGGCCCAAGCCAGACTAATTCGACCCTTGAGGTCACTGTTAGCGCACAGTTTGTCGATTCATAACACTTGGACCGACTGCTTGCTTATTAGCGGCAATGGACCAAATTGATCCATGATCGCTACATCTGCTGCATCGCGACCATGAATAAGTCCTGCTCTGCCATTATTCATTTTTTGAAAGCTGGGATCTAACTCATACCAAGCGTTATTCAGAAACACCTCAACCCAAGCGTGAATATCTTGCGGCTCAAGCTCCTGCGCGTAACCCACGACATACCTGGCTGGAAGGGATATCGCTCGTAGTAAACCAATGAGCGCATGCGCGAGATCTCGACAGACGCCAACTTGCTGATCAATGACCTCTCTCGTGGATAAGGGCAGAACGCTCGATCCAGGCTCGTAACGCACATGCTCGGTGACCCACTCAAACAGACGATGTGTCTGCCGGCCGGCCATCACCTCATCTCCAATAATTTCGAACGCCAGGGGGGCAACGCGGTCTGAATCGACATATCTGGAGGGCTTGAGGTATTGCAGCACATTACTGGGTAAGTCGTTTACGGTAATGAAAGGAAGGTCGTCTGCGGGTTTGAATGCACTCGAAGCTGTTCCGCGGAATGCATAATCAATGGTGGTGGTACCGGGAAGTAACCGAGCTCGAATCACGGGATTGCCGAATGGATCAAAGAACATATCAGAGTGGAGGTCTAGGGTAGAACCATCTGTTTGAGTGGCCGTAATGACCTCACTGCCGCATAGCCTGTCGAGTCGGTCCGGATGGGCCCCTAGGTGGAATAACGCATCCATTGGTTGCTCTAGTACGAGCTCAAGCCGAGTCTCAACTTGAATCGTTGACGAACTATTTTTCATGAAACCCGGTGCCCCTCACCATCCCGACCTAGAAAATTGAGCGTAACTGAATTCCCAAACAAAGCTGGGGCGGCTCCCGATCGGAACAACGCATTCAATCGAGACCCGCGAACTTACGGAGCTAGCATGGTTTGAGAAAATCACCGCACTTCCAAGCTGCCGTTCACCTTACAACCTGAAGCAGTTAAGATTTCGCACCATGACTCAACCCCATCGACTATTTCGCCACCCGTTATGGCTTGAATGGCGAGGACTCATCTTGTTCCTGATCGTCATGATTGCCTTTCGCTCCGCCATCGCCGACTGGAATCAGGTGCCGACCGGGTCTATGAAACCGACCATTTTGGACGGCGACCGAGTTGTCGTGAACAAACTCGCCTATCGGCTGCGGTTTCCGTTGACCAATTGGGAATTGCTGCGCTGGTCCGCGCCGGCGCGGGGCGACATTATCACTTTTTACTCACCGCTTGATAATGAGCTACTCATCAAACGCGTCATCGGCATCCCTGGTGATCGAATAGCGCTCGCGAATAATGCGCTCGTCATTAATGGAAAACCGAGTCATTACTCAAGAATTAACCATGAGTTAATCACCTCACTGGACCGATTCCAAAAGGCTCGACACCGTTTCTTTTACGAACATATCGGGCAGTCGAAGCATCCGGTAATGGTCCAGCCGGGGACAGCTACCGCGTACAACAGCTTTGATACGATTACCGTTCCCGCAGGGAAATTTCTTGTACTCGGAGATAATAGAGACAACTCAAAAGACTCGCGGGTATTCGGTCTTGTCAGTGCGGACCAGATTACGGGAAGAGCCTTCGCCGTTGCGTTCTCAATGAATTATGACAACTACTACTTACCCCGCGGCGATCGATTCTTCCAATCCCTCTAACCACCAGATAGACAGTCGCCTTGTAGCAAGCACGGCATAACAGCACCCACTCACAATGATTGGCGAACTGGCCAATCAGACCTGCCAAAGGGGTTGGTATCGTGAGGGGTCACACTTGAATGCTGCGGCTTGAACCTGGCCAAGCCGCCTGCGGGCTAGAGAGATAGCGGAATGGCGAAAACCAGTAGTTAAGGATTGAGTCCCTAGCTAGCGAAATTTAGCTACGTCTAGCAGGACTCTGGCTAGGCCCTGGCCTTGAACCCTGGTTTGGAATCGGCGCATTCGAACCGACGCTCTTTTCTTGCCGACGGGGCTTTAAGCGCCACTCAAATGCTCACTCCCCCTAGCCATAACGCGCATTGATCGCACATCGATTCATTGCTAGCGATCAGGCGCCTTAATCGATGGATCTGTCTCTGATTCGACGTCTGCCTCAGGTTGATTAAACCAGCGTTTACTT
>MDTE01136572.1_pt1 | contig 10602 bp, 11 predicted proteins | sample 811231 | NCBI WGS metagenome assembly MDTE01 (sample SAMN05326651, study PRJNA326480) | marine metagenome | isolation source: seawater | place: Indian Ocean: Red Sea | collected 2010 | reverse complement strand
TGCCTTTGCTTGAATCTATAGTTCAATCAACAAAACCTCTATTAATTATTGCTGAAGATATTGAGGGTGAAGCTCTAGCTACTTTAGTTGTTAATAAACTTCGTGGTGGATTAAAGATTGCGGCTGTAAAAGCTCCTGGATTTGGAGATAGACGCAAAGCTATGCTTGAAGACATAGCAATATTGACTGGAGGTCAAGTAATTAGTGAGGATTTAGGTATAAAGCTTGAAAACGTTACGCTTGATATGCTTGGTACAGCAAAAAGAATAGTTGTTGATAAGGAAAATACTACAATTGTTCAGGGTGCTGGTAAGAAAAAAGATATCGAAGGTCGCTGTAATCAAATCAGAGCACAAATTGAAGAGACTACATCTGATTATGATAGAGAAAAACTTCAGGAAAGATTAGCTAAACTTGCAGGCGGTGTTGCCGTTATTAGAGTAGGCGGTGCGACAGAAGTTGAAGTTAAAGAAAAGAAAGATAGAGTTGAAGACGCAATGCATGCAACTCGTGCAGCAGTAGAAGAAGGTATTGTTGCCGGAGGTGGATCAGCGCTTGCATATGCAACTCAGTCTCTTAAATCGGTGAAGACTTCAAATGAAGATCAAAAAATTGGAGTTGATATTGTTAGAAGAGCTCTTTTCCATCCGCTAAGACAAATCGCTGAAAATGCAGGTGTTGATGGTGCAGTTGTTGCAGGAAAGATTCGCGAAAGCAAAGATACTAATTGGGGATATGATGCACAAGCTGATAAATATACCAATATGGTTTCAGCTGGTATTATCGATCCAACTAAAGTTGTTAGAGCGGCATTACAAGATGCTGCATCAGTTGCAGGTTTATTAATTACAACAGAAGCAATGGTTGCTGATGCTCCTGAAGACAAACCAGCAGCGCCAATGCCAGATATGGGCGGCGGCATGGGCGGCATGGGCGGCATGGGCGGCATGGGCGGCATGGGCGGCATGATGTAAGTTAAAAACAATTCTTTAAATAGAAAGAGCTACTGATAAAGTAGCTCTTTTTTTTATAAAAGAGAATTTATTTTATTTTTAATCTTTGAGCTATTAGGATTTGTTATTGAAGACCAAGAATTTATAAGCTTGCCATTTCTGTCAAATAAAAATTTATAAAAATTCCATTTTGGAGCTTTGTTATATTCAGCTTTGATCCAAGAAAAAATTTCATGAGAATTCTTTCCTTTGACATCTAAAGGAGATGAAGTTAAAAATCCAATACCATAATTAACCAAACATATTTTTTTTATTTCTTCAGATGAAGCATATTCTTGATTAAAGGAATTACTTGTTACTGCTAGAATTGTTAGATCAGTTTCTCTGTACTCAAGGTAAAGGTTTTGGAGATCTTCATATTGAGGAGTAAAACCACATCTAGAAGCAGTATTCACTAATAAGATTGGTTTTCCTTTGAAATCATTAAGATTTACTTGATTGCCATCAATATCTTTAAAGGAAAAATCATAAATTGAAGTATTATTTTGAGCCATAGAATATTTAAATAAACAAAAAAATATTAAAAATAAAAAAAAATTTGCTGTTTTCATGGTATTAAATCCAACAATTTATAAATATAGTCGAAATGCAAGCAATCAATAGTTTTATCTCACTTTTTTCTGAAGTTTGGAGGGAAGGTATTTTTGGTATTAATGCTTCTGAAATAATCATTGGTTTAATTATTTTTTTGATTTTTTATGTATTAAGAAGGTTGTTTGCTCGTTTTTTGATTAGTAGACTCAACAAACTAGTTTTACAAACATCTACAAGTTTAGATGACACAGTGATAAATGTAATAGAAGGACCACTCAAATTTTTACCTGTAGTTTTAGGTTTTTTTATTGCCTCTTCTTACATTAATTTCTCACAGGAATTACAAAACTTTATTGATCTTTTGAATCGAACTCTCATTACAATTTTTATATTTTGGTTACTTCATCAATTAGTTATACCTTTCTCATTTATTATAAAAAAATTTGAAAATAAAATATCTAAACCGCTAGTTGATTGGACACTTAGAGGATTAAAAATTATAATTTTTATTTTAGGAGTTGTTGCAGTTTTGGAACTGTGGGGGATTAAAGTTGGTCCTGTAATTGCAGGCTTAGGTCTATTTGGTGTAGCGGTAGCTTTAGGAGCTCAAGATTTATTTAAAAATTTAATTAGTGGTATAATGATTTTAATGGAGGGAAGATTTACTGTTGGCGATGTTATTTTGGTTTCAAATGAAGTAGAAGGAGTTGTTGAGCAAATAGGTTTTCGTTCTACACTAGTTAGAAGATTTGACTCGACACCTGTAATGGTTCCTAACTATAAATTTGCTGAACAGTCAGTTACTAATTATACTAGGCGTCATCACAGAAGAATAAGGTGGCTAATAGGTTTGGAATATAAAACATCTATTGAACAACTTAAAGCAATTAGAGAAGATATTTCAAACCTTATATTAAATGATTCAAATTTTGCAAAAAATGAAAATAGTGGGTTTTTTGTTCGCATAGATAGTTTTTCAGAAAGTTCGATCGATATGCTAGTTCAGGCCTTTACAGTTACAAATGATTGGGGTGAATTTTTAAAAGCAAAAGAAAATTTAGCAGTACAAATAATAGAAATTATTGATAAAAATTCATCTGGTTTTGCTTTTCCTAGTCAATCACTTTACATTGAATCTTTTCCTGAAGATAAACCAGAAATATTTAATCATAGAAGAATTTAAATGAATTCATCTTTAGAAAGCAATCGAATTATAACTGGATCTCTTTTTATTTTAGCAGTTATCGCAGTAGCTTTTATCTTAAATTTTACACAACCAATAATGGTTCCATTTGTTATAGCTTTGTTAATTAGAATACTTATTGACCCTATAATTGATTTTCAAATAGATAATTTGCGAGTTCATAGGATTGTCGCAGTTTTTGTATCTTTGTGCTTAATAGTTTTTTTATTTATTATTATAGTACCTTTTATAATTTCATCAGTTGTTACTTTTTTACAATCAGCAGATGACTATAATGCCAAAGTTTTATTACTTTTAGATATTATAATAAGTAAATTGCAAGAGTACGAAATTAATATTGATAGAGAAACAATTAGAAATTCTCTCATAAACCTCCCTTTATTGGATTGGGCTTCAGCTATTCTAAGTAATAGTGCCAACATCATTTCAAAATTTATTTTAGTTGTTATTATGACTTTATTTCTATTATTAGGTAAAAAATCAAAAGAAACATCATCTGAATGGAATGATATTATTGGTCATGTTAAAAAATATATTTTTACGAAATTTATTACATCTACAGCTACTGGCATTTTAGCTGGCTTAATATATTGGTTTTTAGGATTGGAACTTGCCTTTATTTTTGGAACACTAACTTTTATATTAAATTTCATACCTGTAATAGGATCTGTTATTGCAGTACTGCTTCCAATTCCAATTGCTGTTTTACAATTTCCTGATCTTTCTTCTGTTATGCTAATAATATTATTGCCTACAATAGTTCACACTATTATAGGTAATATATTAGAGCCAAAGATATTTGGTGAAACTTTTGGGCTTCATCCCATTACAATTATACTATCATTGATATTTTGGGGAATGATTTGGGGTACTATAGGAGTTTTATTAGCTGCTCCTATTACTGCTATAATCAAAATAACATTCGAACGTTTTGAAACAACAAAAAAAATAGCTAGACTTTTAGAGGGAAAAATACACTTAAAGAATATTTAATCTATCTCTAAAATTTCCTTTGACAGTTCGTAGCTAAATCCTGCACGTGACATTTTCCCTAATTTTTTTTGAACTTCCTTAGTTTTGTCAAATAATTTATTTTTTCTAGCAAATACTAGTGCTGATTTTTTTTCCCATTCAGAATTACTAGAATGAAAATCAACAAATTCATTTTCAATTATATCTTTGTTAACACCTTTTTTGATAAGATAATTAAAAATAAAAATTTTTGATTTTCCTTGATCTGCAAATGAATAAATTTTATTTCTTGTGAAATCTTTATCATTAATTAAGTTATTTTTTTCCAATTTTTCAATCACTTCTGGAATTTGAGAAAATAATTTCCGATTTTCAGGATTATTCTTTGATATACGTATAATTTTTAATTTAAGAATTCTTTCAAGATTTTTTTTAGTAGAGTTATATTTACTAAGATAATCAACTGCATATTTTAAAAGATTTGATTTTTGAAGCATTTCTAAGTCTTTGTTAATATTATAAAATAGAGTAAAAGAGCATTTAATAATATGATTTCCTATAATTATATATCAGTATACAGCCTTATTAAGAAAGAAGTTTATCGCTTTTTTAAAGTTGGAATACAAACTATCATTGGTCCAGCAATAAGCTCTTTGCTTTTTCTAGCTGTATTTTCATTAGCTCTTGGAAAATCAATAGATTCAATTAATGGAGTAGGTTTAGCTGAATTTATAGCCCCTGGTTTAATTATGATGACAATGCTTCAAAATTCATTTGCAAATTCAGCTTCAAGTATTGGCCAAGCTAAATTTCAAGGCAATATAATAGACGTACTTATGGCTCCATTGAGTGATTTAGAATTAACACTTGGGTATATATTAGGCTCAGTTTTAAGAGGTTTAATTTGTGGTTTGACTACTGCATTTGGAATTGCTTTATTTATTCCTATTGAAATACATTCATTTTTAAATTTAATCTTTTATTCGTTTATGGGATGCATAATGATGGGGAGTCTTGGCACTATGGTTGGTATATGGGCTGAAAAATGGGATCAACAACAAGGCATAACAAATTTTATAGTTCTACCTTTAACTTTTTTGTCTGGCACTTTTTATTCTATATCAAGATTGCCAGAATTTTGGCAAAACATTGCTAAATTTAATCCTTTTTTTTACAATATTGATGGTTTCCGATATGCTTTTATAGGTAAATCAGATAGTTCTATGATGGTTGGATCTGCTACCCTAGTTATTATTAATATTTTGTTAGTCATTTTATGTTACTTAATGTTTAGAAGTGGCTATAAATTAAAATCTTAAATTTTATATGAACAATAATTTGAATAGCTACATTATGCCTACATATGGCGAAAGAGACTTAGAATTTTATAAAGGTGAGGGTTGTAATTTATTTACTCGAAATAACGAAATTTATTTAGATTTTGCAGGGGGGATTGCAGTCAATTCTTTGGGTCATTGCCATCCTGAATTGATAAAAAGTTTGAAAGATCAAATTGATAAGTTATGGCATGCTTCGAATTTATATTATTATTCTGAACAAGAAGATTATGCTGAGTTGATATGTAAAAATAGTTTTGCTGATAAAGTTTTTTTTACAAATTCTGGAACAGAGTCAATTGAATGTGGCATTAAGATTGTTAGAAGCTATTATAAACACCACAATAATTTTATAAAAAAAAATATCATAACTTTTGAAGGAGCTTTTCATGGCCGCTCATTTGGAGCTCTTTCGGCCCAAAAAAATTCAAAATACTCTAAACCTTTTGAACCTCTAATGCCTGGATTTGATCAAATTCCATTTGATGACAAACGAGCTTTAGAACAAGCAGTTAATGATGAAACTGCTGCAATTTTGATTGAACCTATACAAGGAGAAGGAGGAATTAAACCTGCTAGTCTAAACTTTTTAAAATTTGTTGAAGAAATATGTAAAGAAAGAAAAATTTTATTTTTTTTAGATGAAGTTCAATGTGGTTTTGGGAGGTCTGGTAAATTATTTTCTTACGAATGGGCAAACGTACAACCTGACATAATGGCAGTTGCAAAAGGTATTGGTTCTGGCTTTCCTATGGGAGCTTGTTTAGCTACTGATAAAGCTTCTATAGGCATGAACAAAGGATCACATGGCTCAACTTATGGCGGAAATCCTCTTGCAGTTTCGGTTGGAAACAAAGTATTAGAGATTATATTAAGAAATAATTTTTTACAAACAGTTCAAGATAAGTCCAATTATTTTTGGAAAGAATTAAATCATCTTAAGAATAAACATAGCCAAATTATTGAAATAAGAGGTGCAGGCCTATTAATTGGAATTAAAACAAAGAAAAAAAATACCGAAATTTCTTCAGCATTCAAGAAAAATAAATTATTAAGTGTTCCTGCTGAAGATAATATAGTAAGATTGGCCCCACCTCTAATTGTGACAGAAGATGAAATAAAAAAAGCAATTAATATTATAGACAAAACCTTTGAAGAAATTAATGATTAAGCATTTTGTTGATATTGATAATTTTTCTAAAAAAGAATTATCTAAAATTCTTATTGTGGCAAAAAAATTCAAGAATAACGAAAAAAAATATTCTAAATTACTTCAGAACAAATCGTTAGCACTCCTGTTTGAGAAAGAATCGACTCGTACCAGAGTGAGTTTTAATATAGGTATGCAAAAATTAGGAGGAAAGGTAATTGAGCTTGACTTTAAATCAATTGGGTTTGGTAAAAGAGAAAGTGAAGAAGATATTTTAAAAGCTTTGTCTCAATATGTAGATTGTATAGTGATTAGAAATCATAATCATAAAAAAATTCAATATTATGCATCTTTAAATATTTTACCCATAATTAATGGGTTATCTGATTATTCCCATCCATGTCAAATTTTATCAGATATATTTACTTTAAAAGAAAAATTCGGAAAAATTAAAAACAAAAAAATTTGTTGGATTGGGGATTACAACAATGTTTTGAGGTCTTTAATACACGTTCAAAAGTTTTTTTTATTTAAACTGAAATTAGCATTGCCAAAAAAAATTATAAATAAGCATTTTTCGTTACTTAATAAATTAGATAATTCAGGTATTAGTTTTACTGATGATGTTCTTAAAGCTGTTAAGGGATCGGATTGTGTTATGACAGATACTTGGATTTCCATGGGAGAAAATGCATCTAAGAAAAAATTTAATTTTAGTGGTTATCAGGTTAATGAAAATGTAATGAAAATGGCAAAAAAAAATGCAATTTTTATGCATTGCTTACCAGCTTATAGAAAAAAGGAAGTCACAGATAAAGTTCTTGATGGTCGACAGTCACTTGTTTGGGAACAGGCTAGAAATAGAATGTATGTACAACAAGCAATTTTATATTATATTTTAAATTAATTTATGAAATATTTATGTATATTAATCTTTGTTTTTGTTTCAGCTTGTAAGAATGCAAATATCCCTGAGTCAGTGGTTTTTGACAATAATAGATTAGCAAAAATATCAATAGATGCAGAGATTCTAAAAATTAATAAGATTTATAAATCAATCTACTCTGAACCATATATCGATCATTCTTTATTAAATCCACCAATTCAAAGATTAGAACGTTGGATTGAAGACAATATATCTATATTTGGTCTAGAGAATAAATTAGAGATAAATATTTTAGACGCTTCAATAAAACAAACAGAAATTCAAAATGAGAATTCAAAACAGTTTGAAGGAAATAAAATTTTTAAGTATGAATTATTTTATTTAGTAGAATACAATTTGTTATCTAATGCAGACTATCTAATTGCTACTACAACTGTGGAGTCTAAAAGAACCACAACTTCTGGTAAATATATTTCTATAATAGAGAAAGAAAAAATAATAGATAAACTTATATGGGAATCTTTAGAAGCAATCTCAAATCAAAGCAATGTTTTATTAAAAAAATATATGCAAGATTATATTTTATAATTATTTTCTCCAAAAACCTAAAGATAGTAAAACTAAAACTGTAAAAATTTCCAATCTTCCAATTAACATAGTTATGGCTAAAATCCACTTAGCTCCATTTTGAAGAGATGAATAATTGCTGTTAGGTCCAATAATGTCTCCAATACCTGGTCCTACATTTGATATTGCAGATGCAGCTGCAGAAAAAGAAGTTATAAAATCTAAATTGAAAAAACTTAAGCAAATAGCTGATATTAAAAAAATACAAATATACATGAAGAAAAAAACCATAATAGAATTATATGTATTTTCTGTTACAGTTTTTTCATTAAAACGCATTAGTATTACCGCATGAGGTTGTGTAAGTTTTTTTATTTGTGTTTTTGCCCCTCTAAATAGTATCTGTAATCTAAAAATTTTAATCCCGCCTGTAGTAGATCCTGCGCAACCACCAATAAACATTATAATTATCATTATAACCAATCCAAAACTGCCCCAATTAGAATAGTCATTAACGCTATATCCTGTTCCTGTTAAGATTGAAGTAATATTGAATAAACTGGCTCTTATTGAATTCTCTAGTGGTATAGATTGAAAAAAATATAACCAAATTATAGTTAAAAAAATTATTAATATTAGGATTTTGAAAAATAATTTAATTTGATCATCTTTAAAAATTAAAGCATTTTGTTTATGTAAAAATTGCAAGTAAATTACAAAAGGTAAACTTCCAACTATCATAAATATAATACTAATACTTTCGATAAAAACAGAATCAAAGTATGCAAATGATTTATTATGACTTGAATAACCACCAGTTGAAATAGTTGTCATTGAGTGAATGATTGAGTCAAACCCTGACATTCCAGCTATATAATATAATAATGCACAGATGATTGATAAAAAGATGTAAAGCAATAATATTTCGAAAACAAATTGGTTTATCTTTGGTAGCGTTTTCTCATAAGGATCGTCATGTTCCATGTGTAATAATTGCATGCCTCCTATTTGTAGTGTAGGTAAAATTGATATAGCCAAAAGTATAATACCTATACCACCAAACCATTGTAAAAGAGAACGCCATACTAGAATTCCTTCTGAAAGATTTTCTAAATTATTAATTACAGTAGCACCAGTAGTTGTAATTCCGCTTACAGACTCAAAAAAAGAGTCTGTATAACTTAATTTAGCGCTACTATAAATAAAAGGCAAAGACCCAAATAGAGATATTAATAACCAAGCAACAAATGTCAAAACAAAAGCTTGTCTTAAACCAATTTTAATGTTTTTCTTTTTAAATGATAGAAATAAAACTAAGCCTATAAAAAATGTAATTATACTTGAGTAAAGGAACTGTTGCCAATCTGGATTATTATACAATAAATCAAAAATGAGCGGTATTGTCATAGCTAGTGCTTCAATGCAAAGTAGTAAACCTAAAATATAAAAAATTGATCTAAAATCCCGCATTTAAAGTAAATTAATTTAATTTTTTTGAAGTAAATGGACTGTCTAGAGAAAATTGAGGAATGTAAACTTGAAATTTAGATCCTTTATTTGTTTCCATCTCATAATGACCTTCCATAAAACCTGAAGGAGTTGAAAGCGGGGTTCCGCTAGTATATTCAAATTTTTCTCCTGGATTTAATATTGGCTGCTCTCCAACAACCCCTTCTCCTCGTACTTCTTGTTGAGATCCATTGGAATCAATAATTTTCCAATATCTATTTTTTAATTGAACCCTATTTTTGCTTTGATTATCAATTGTAATCTGATAAGCCCAAACATAATGTTGATCTTCGGGTTCAGATTGATCTTCTAGAAAATAAGTATTAACTTTTATATTAATTTTTTTTGTAGTTTTTGAATACATGTACTAAATTAGCTTGGCTAATATACTACTATAAAGATAAACTAAAGTTAATTTAAACTAATCTCTACTCTTCGATTTGCAGGATGTGAAACATCATTTTTTGTTGGAACAACAGGAAATAACTCACCTTTGCCCAAAACTTTTATTTTTTCTTGATCTATACCTTCTAAAATGAGTATTTTTTTGACTGCTTCAGCACGTTTTAATGATAATTTTAAATTATATTCATTTGAACCTTTTCTATCAGAATGACCAACAACCATATATTTATTAGTTTTACTTTTATATTTAGTTAAAAAATTTTTTATTTCTTTTATGCTAACATCGCTTAATTTTGATTTATCAAAATCAAAATAAATTATTTCTAATATTTCGTTTCTTTTATTCTTTTTTATTATAGTAACACTTTCTGAATTAGGATTTGTACTTAGTTTTTCTGAATATTCAGAATTGTTTTTTGTTTTATCAATAATTTTTTCGTATATTATATGCATAGATTGTAGATAATCATTTTTACACTTTTTAATATGATCTGTTTGCCAGTTCTCTTCCTGTTGTTCAGCCCAACAATCAAGAGAACTAACAGCAACAGCTAAATTATAAGGATCAATCTTTTTTGCTTTATCATATATTTTTAGTAAATTATTGTTGCTAACTTTCAACTCTGCAATACTAGATTCTGGTAGTTTCCAGTAATCAATTTCTTGTGGTTTAATTTCTCTTCCATCTAATGCAAACAAAGCTTTTTCTGAAAATAACTTAGCTGAATTCCAATCATGCATTTCTTCAGCTTCAAACTTAGCTTTTTCCTTATAAGCATTTAACAAGTGATTTTTTAAAGTATTTTCATTAGAATTTTCAATGTTTTTAAGTTTTTCATAACTAGCCGAGCATGCAGAAATCAATAAAGTGCTAATTATAATTATTAGATTTTTTTTCATTTTAAAATAATTAATTTGCTGAAATGTCATAACTAAGGCTTAAATTAGGTTTTTTTTAGAACAAGCTCCCCAGTTTTTTTTTTAATATTGCATTTTATTATTGCGTTGAAATAGAAGTTTAGATA
>MDTE01196600.1_pt1 | contig 10604 bp, 15 predicted proteins | sample 811231 | NCBI WGS metagenome assembly MDTE01 (sample SAMN05326651, study PRJNA326480) | marine metagenome | isolation source: seawater | place: Indian Ocean: Red Sea | collected 2010 | reverse complement strand
CGAAAGCACCACTTTCGTAGGTCTCATGGTTCATCACTACTTCCGGCTCCACACCAATCTGCTTGAGCGCGTCAAGGAAGGGACCTAGGAAGTGCTCGGCATAGTTGCCGCCATCAGGGTTCGGCTTACCTCCGGGATCTGGTGCGGGAATGTAGGCGAGCGGATGGCCGATGTACTGCTCGTAATCTTGTGACAGGAAATCATAGACTCTACGAAGTGGGTCCATCGAGTCGACGATGAAGATGTAGCGCGACTTCATGCCTGCATCCAGACAAGCGCGATGAATCATCTCTGCAGTTAGAATCTCACGGAGGTGGCCAACATGGAATTCTCCAGAAGGAGTTATCCCGGAAGCTATGACTTGAGAATCGCCTCGATTTGAGAGCGTCTGCGCGGTATGGTCCGCCCAGTGCATTCTACTCCCTCAGACTGTTACCACTCTGACTAGTCCACGGAGGGGGGTCCCCTCGATTTCGTTGTTGTTCGACTTGTTAGCGAGCACCAAGCAGAGTTTGACGTCAGCACCAGCTGACCTGAGGTTCCTGATTGTCTTACGCATCGTAGTTCCCGAGGAAATGACATCATCAACGACTACAACGCTCTTCCCCGAAACTCCAGCGAAGACCTCCGAGAGATGCCCTCCCTCGTTCTCACTGATGCTCCTGCTGATTGCCAGATCGAGATCCATCTGGCCGGCTATTGCCTGTGCGAAGGCGATTCCGTTGAGACTGATTCCAACAATAGCATCGACCTCGTCACCAATCTCCTCATCGATGATATCGACGAAGATGTAGGCCGCAGCCTCTATTCTGCCGGCCTTGACTGCTATAGAGCGCCATCCGACCCTGATGTCCGAAGGCCTCTCATCGGCAGCGGCCCCGCTCGAGGAGAGCCAATCTATAGTGGTCTGAGACAGCGACAACTCATCTGCTATCTGCTGCGTATTCAGGCCTTTCTTGCGATAGTCCTCGACCTTGCCTCGCAACTCCTCTATACTGAGTGGCATCAAACCGTCCCACTGACGGGCATCTATGAACCCACCGGGGGTAGATTATGGGAAATCCTGCTTTGGCTAGAAACGGCCTGTGCTGCCGAAACCACCCTCTCCCCTCTCGGTCTCACCCAACTCCTCAAACGGCACCTCAGTGAAAGTCACCCCGGGGATGGGTGAAATCAGCAACTGGGCTATCCTCTCTCCTGCAGTTACAGTGTACGAATCACCCTCCCCAATCCAGGTCATCAGAACAAACAACTCACCTCGGTAATCGGCATCGATGGTACCTATGCTATGGGGCAGGATTAGGCCCTTGGAGCCTAATGACGAGCGGGCCCTGACCTGCCCCTCGTATCCGACAGGAATAGCGACATGCAAACCAGTCCTCAGTTTCACGCTCTTCCTGAATGGCACTTCGGTGTCTTCGAGCGCATACAGATCCCACCCAGCAGCGTGCCTGCTGCCCATCGTAGGCATCTTCGCATCGGGATGCGTGAGAGCCACCTTGACCTCGAGGCCCGAGCCCATAGCACCGCTGTGTGGTTCGGTTCTTTGAGCGTTCGCAAACCCCATCTCGTCCCGGTGGGGTGAAAAGGGGGTCACGGTTCGCCAAGCCGATGACTGGCTACGACTACGATGACCTGCTGGACCGCGCCCGTGAGCGCATCCCCAAGGACATCAGCGAGAGGTCGCGTTGGACCATGCCCGAGCCGGATGTCCTGATTGAGGGAAGCCAGACAATCCTGCGCAACTTCTCAGACATAGTCAACGCCATGGACAGGGACGCCAATCACGTCTACCAGTTCCTGCTTAACGAGTTGGGGACCTCTGGAACCCGCGAGCAGGTCCGTGTTATGTTCAAGGGAAGAGTCCCTCCTATGAGAATCAAGGAGAAACTAGTCGCCTATGTCAAGGCGTTCATCCTGTGCGACCAGTGCCGCGCTCCCGATACCAGATTCATCAAGGAAGGCAGAACGAGCCAGTTGAAGTGCCAGGCCTGTGGAGCCACCAGACCAGTCAGGCTGTGAAGCCTCTGTGACTCCAGTATGGATGCCGGAGGAATCGTTATACCTCACTCGTACCAAGCCGATTCATGCCAATAGCTAGGTATTGGGTCGTGAAGACCGGAGGAAACGAATTAACAGAAGATATGGTGAACGTGTGGAAGGAGAACTTCCTACATTACGCGATGGACAATGGATGCCTGAGAGGCGCATTGGTAGCCGATGGGGACAGAGTCATCGCAGGGACGATATGGCCAGACATGGCGACTCTCGAAGCAGTCGTCGAGAGCGACCACTACTCGGTAATCGGAGAGGCGGTGGGCGCAGCTTGGGGAGCCGGTGGAATCAACATCCCGGACGACATTGAATTCGTCTGTAATGGCGATGTACTCGCAATGATGGTCCCCGGCGGGATGTAGTCACGAGAAGTCCAGTAGGATTTTTCCGCGATTCTTACGATCGTGCATGTGCCTTTGAGCGTCAGCTACCTGCTCAAAGCGCCAAACTGAGTCGATTACAGGGTCTATCTGACCCTTGAGTAGCATTCCCGAGAGGGCTTCGAGATGCCCCTTGAATATGGATTCGTCATCGAGCAGTCCCATGTGCACTCCGAACACCGCCTTGTTCGACCTCATCATCTTCAACGGGTCGAACTTAGGAGTCGAGGCCCACATACTCAGTGCGGTTGCCATCGAGCGCTTATCGCCCTTAACAGCAGAAGAGGCGCCAAAGCAGTACAGCCTACCTCCGCGGCGCAGGGCCTTGTACGAACGCATCAGGTGCTTGCCGCCCACGGGGTCGATGGCGTGGTGGACTCCCTTGCCGTCAGTCAGTGACTTGCAGACCGAGACGAAGTCCTCGGATTTGCTGTCTACGAAGTGCATTCCCATTGACTCCACGAACTCCCTCTTGGGGGCTGATGCGGTACCAATGACCTTGGCGACTCCGTAGGCCTCACAGATTTGCGCTACCGCTGTGCCCACTCCGCCAGCTGCATGGTGGACTAGGACAGTGTCCTCTTCAGACAGATTGCCCAGATACACTAGCATGTGGTAGGCCGTGCCATAAGTCACCGGTAGCGCGGCTGCTTGGTCATAGGATACCGAATCAGGCAGAGGAACCACTCGATTCGCACTAATGCACACCATCTCGGAGTAGCCTCCGAATCCTGTCATAGCCAGAACGCGCTGCCCCTCGCTGATTCCCTCAACTCCTCCTCCCAGTGAAATCACATCTCCGGCGGCTTCGTATCCAGGAGTGAATGGGTAGTCAGGGTTTGAGCCGTACAGGCCCTGCCTCATCATGAGGTCTGCGAAGTTGATACCGGCACGGTGGATTCTGACGCATACCTCGCCTTCGGCAGGGGCCGGGGCATCCTCCTCCACGATTCGTATCGAATCGACTCCACCGACCTTGGGATAGACTACCTTTCTCATTCAATCACCCATCACAAATTCTTCGGCTACGGCCCCGCCTTTCAGATGCTCGAGAATCCTGCTCAGGCCTTCGTCGTCATCAGGTAGGGTGTACCAGGTAGCTTCTGGGTAGATGACACAGGATGGCCCATTCTCGCAGTTGTCGAGACATCCAGCCTTGTTGACCCGCACATCGTCCAAGCCAGCAGCCCGCGCAGCCCGCTTAAGACGAGTCAGCAACTCTAGCGAGTCCTTGGAGCTGCAACAGCCCCTAGGATTGTCGGCGGGCCTTTGGTTCGTACACACGAAAACATGCTTCGTGAACCGATGCGTCATCAACCCACCTAGATCCTGTCGAACTTGGCGGCTAGGACGAAGTCGGATTCAGTCAGACCGTCTATCTTGTGTGTCCAAATCATCGCTTTGACCCTGCCCCAGCCGACCTCAAAGTCGGCATGGTGCCCCTGCTCCTCGCAAATCGCCCCCGCTGCGTTGGTGAACTCAAGAGCCGAGACGAAATCGGTGAATGACCACTCCCTCTCGAGATGATGACCGTCGATGACACTCCATCCATCAGTCAGTTGGGCCAGCAGGGAAGATTGCTCATCCTCATCGAGTGGAGGTACGCCGCCCTCGCACGGCTCACATCGCTTCGCAGCCAAATCCGACATTTGTTCAACCCCAGAGGTGACTGTCATCACTGCCATCCGCGCTGCGCTCGGCTTCCTCTTGCATGCTCGAGCGGCGCCTGAAATCCTCCTTCTCGAAAGTCAGAAGCTCCCTGTCTTCGATATACGGTCGGCGCAGGTGAGTGACAAGTCTGACTTCGACAATCACATCTCTCGCTATGGATCTGAAATCACCATCCTCATCGAGAATCTCAACAGCGTTTCGCGAAGTCCCGATTAGCATACCTCTGATCCACGGGTCAGCACCTTCTGGGAGCGCTCTAGCGTCCAGTAGCACCTCGATGAGGTCGTCCTTGCGCAGACCCGACCTGCGCTCCAAGAGCGGACCGTGGAAGACGTCCTCCAAATCTGAAAGGTCGGGAGAGCCGTACTGCTCGTGAATCCGCCTTGCCCATCCCGGGAGATCATCGATTCTCTTGCCCTTGCGTGTGCCTGCCATGCTATCGCGTCGAAGTCGTGATAGAAAAGGAGTCGGATTGGTCCGTGACGCTCCATTTCGCCGACTGTTGGCTTGAAAGGGGATGGTAGAGGCCGCAAATCGGAGGCGAGCGCATGGCAGGGGCTGATTGGAGAAGCATCCCGACAGTACTGTACCCCCAGGAGATTCTTGACAAGGCATTCAGCAGGGCGAGCCGCCAGTCTGACTTCGTCGAGGACCCTGACAAGTATCACAGGGTGCGCAAGCAGATGGACAGGATGGTTCAGTCAGCCGCCGACGTCATCGATTCCACTCTGCTGAAGTGGGTCGACAGATGGCCCAGCCTGAATGCACTCTCGCAGTTCGATCAAGCTCTGATTGATGCTGCTGTAGGCAATGACGAGTATCGCAAGAGTCTAGGGACGATTCAGTGGGCTGCAGAGCAGGTACGCAAAATCGCAGGAGAGACTCAGAGGAAGATACTGAGACTCAGGAGTATCGAGGGATTCCATCAGGCTCGACGCCACGCCTACGGTCGTTTCTCATCAATCTTAGATCAGGTCTCGCCCCAGATATTGTGGTTGGGCGAGGCTCGCGATACCTTGCGTCACCTGCCTTCACTAGACCCGGGCGAGCCTTGTATCGTGGTCGCCGGTGCTCCCAATGTAGGGAAGTCTGCACTCATATCTGCACTATCTAGTGGCGAGCCCGAAGTTGCATCCTATCCATTTACCACCAAGCAACTGCATCTGGGCCATTTCGAGCACCGTCGCAGAGCCTACCAGATGGTAGATACACCCGGTCTTCTGGACAGACCGATGTCCGAGCGCAACCGAATCGAGTTACAGGCAATCGCCGCGCTTGAGCACATCGGAGATGTCCTGCTTTTCCTAGTCGACTCATCCGAGGGCACCACTACTCCTCTTGACCAGCAAGAGCACCTACGGGGGGAGGTCAGTCAGTTGATGTCCGAGCGACCGATGATTGTGGTTCACAGCAAGGCTGACTTGATTGATGAATTACCCGAGGGAGCCAAGAACCCGATTAGCGTCGAGACTGGTCAGGGCTTGGACGAACTCAGGGCCATGCTGATTGAAGTAATCGGGGCCGATGAGGTCGGTGACCCGTTAAGTCTGCCCGAGAACTGGCACCGGGACGAGTAGTCAATCCACTTTCCAGTGGTGTCCACAGACGGTACAGTACAGGCTGTAGCCTCCGAAAGAAGGAGGCAGTCCTGAGACATCAATCGCTGAACCGCAGTTCTCGCACTTCCTGTCCATGTACTCGGCACCCCTTACTGGTTCTTCAACAAGACTGAATCGAATCATGCCTCCTTGAATCGCTTCCAGGCTCTCATAATTCTGCGATGAGCGAACATCTCGCCCGAGCCGGCCAGAAGGAGGATGGCGACAATGGCGAGCAAAATCTCGACTATCGGGTTGAGGGCGACTTCAGGAGTGATACTGACCAACTGCTCGCCACCCAAACCCGAGGTTTCGGTACTGGCGGTAGCGAACCTGTATTTTCCTGGCTTGAGATCAAAGGTCAGTGAACCTTCTTCGCTTTCCGGGCCACCAGCGACGAATTCGAAATCATCAGCAGTGCAGGCGGTGAGTCCGCTAGAGTCAGGCTCGCATCCCTCAGGAGCCTCCTCAATCACCCCTATCCAACTGGTGGCATTCTGCTCCCACATTATTGTGACTTCAATATCGAGCAGCATGAATGCTGTAGGGGAGCTGAGATTCTGACCACTGAGTCCTACCGGGCATCCCGTGGTATCATCGTCGGTACATGGCACTAGCGGGATATCGGTACGGCTCGTATCGAGTATCGGAGAGTACAGGCTGACCAAGACCAGAATCGCACAGATTACACCCATCGCAGCGGGCAGGATGGATAGAATCCTAATCATCATCGTACTAACCCCTTCTCTCGCTTACGGTTCAACCTGACGCTGCTATGTTATGACTTGGAGGAATACCAATAGAATCGCTATTGCGGGGAAGAGGTACAGCATCACCGTCAGTCGTTTCCTCGACGACTCGCGCTTGCGCCGCGTCTCGCCGCATTCGGGATCCGAGCAAACAGGAGGGTCCTCATCCAGAGGAATCGGAGCCCAGCAAACAGAGCAGTGTCGATGGTCAGGAGTGGAAAAGTTCCGCTTTGCCCGCTCCCTCTTGTGAGCCTCACGCCCACGCTTGGCTACCTCTCGGGCTTCACCCGCAGTCCTCTGAGCATCCCGCATTATCCGATCGCGTTGACTCATCCTACCACCGTGCCTCCGAATGCCTCACCTTCGATTGCCGACCTCAGGGCGCTGATACTTCTACCATCCAGTATGCAAAGACGCATCCCGGCTTGCGCGGCCGCATCAGCGCCTATTGGGTCCACTACCTGCGAGGGACCGGCCTTTGCGTGCTCAGCCGGACCTACAATATCCTGCAATTGGGAGTGAGTCAGAGTATCATAGGAGCGGGCATCAGGATTGTTTCTGGGGTCCGAGTCGTACACTTTGGCAACATTGGTGGCGATGATGCAGCGCTCAGCACCGGATGCAACAGCCAGACTGATGGCCACCGCATCAGTGGTGTGCCCGGGCCGAGTTCCTCCCATGACTACCACCGGCCTGTCTTCGAGAAGAGAAACCGCCTCGTTGACGCTGCGCGGGATGCTGCCGGATACCGGGATTCCAGCATCAGCGAGACTCTCGCGCACTATCGTGGCGTTCAGTCTAGTGGCGGCGATACCGATTCTGTCCAATCGGTCCTCAGAGTCGATGATTGGCCTAGCTAGGTCGATTCCCTCGCGAGCAGCAGCACCTCCGCCGACCACTATCCCAATAGTGTCATCCACTGCTACCCTGTCTCTCACGACCTCGGTGAGCCCCTCTAGCCAGGCATGCCTCAAGTCAACCTCGGGCCTAAGCAGGCTGCCTCCGAGAGCGGCTACGACCTTCGCCATCGAGACCTGCGCATACATGCACCCTTTCAATGCCTGCGGCTCGGGCGCGGTGAAGGGTTGAAATGCCGCCCCTCAGGCCTCTGACAGAGGCATAGCATGTCTGATGACCTAGAGCAGCAGCAGCGCAGGCTGCGCCTGAAGAAGACGCTTGAGGAACTGTCGTCGATGCGAGGCATGGGGACTGAACTGGTGACAGTCATCGTGCCTCCTGACAGGATGATTCACGATGTCAGACAGCATCTGTCCCAGGAGTCCGGCCAAGCTGCCAATATCAAGTCGAAATCGACTAGGAAGCACGTTGGCGATGCGATTGAGTCGGCTATAGCCTCGATAAACCGATACAAGACTCCCGGTGAGCGTGGTCTGGCAGTATTCGTCGGGCACGTCATAGTAGGCAACAACAAGACTAGACTCGTCACCATAGTGATCGACGATCCGCCCGAGCCATTTCCTTCTTTCAGATACCGCTGCGACTCTACTTTCGAGGTCAGCCAGTTGGAGGAGATGCTAATCGACAGGACCGCATACGGCCTGTTCGTCATCGACCGTTCCGAGTCTGCCTACGGAATAGCCTCAGGCAAGAGACTCCACTGTCAGGAGCACATCACTTCCCAAGTTCCCTCGAAGCACGGCAGAGGGGGGCAGTCAGCCCAGCGCTTCGAGCGCCTAATTGAGGAGGCAGCTCACAACTTCTTCCAGAAGTCGGCAGAGAGGGCATGCAACTACTGGCTGCCGCAGATAGAGAATCTGAAGGGAATCATCGTAGGAGGACCGGGCGCGACCAAGGACTTCGTTGTCAAGAAGGACTACTTCCACCACGAGATCAAGAAACTCATCAGAGAACCGCTGTTCGATGTCGGTTATTCCAACGAGAGCGGCCTGCGCGAGTTGATTCAGCGTGCTGGCGGACTGATGGATCAAATTGAGTTGGAAGCTGAGAGGAACCTTGTCGACCAGTTCTTGCGCGAAGTCATGCAGAACCACCCCAAAGCCACCTACGGAGAGGCGATGGTCCGATCCGCCCTCGATCAAGGAGCAGTCCACACCCTGCTTCTTTCAGAAGGCCTCAGGCAGCGCCGTGTGGGCTGGACTTGTAAGAAGTGCAGACATGAGTGGGAGGCCACACAGAGCAGCCTGTCAGACATTCCCAACTGCCCCTCCTGTGACTCTGAGAACATCACCGAAGACCCTGATCGATCGATGGACCTCGTTGACGAGTTGAGTATGCTCGCCGGTCACATCTCGGCCAAGGTCAGCCTAATCTCGATGGACACCGAGGAAGGAGCCACCCTCAACGACTCATTTGGCGGAATCGCCGCCATTCTGAGGTATGCATGGAGTTGATTGGATGAGGATTCTAGAAAACGCCGTCGCGGACGAGGTGGCGGCTGCACTGGCCGATGTGGGAGCCAAGGACGATATTGGCGATCTGCTGGGTCCTGCCACCGTGGAGGAGCACGGCGATCTAGCCGTGCCCTGCCACAGCCTAGCACCAGTACTGAAACAATCTCCTGCGGAGATTGCCGAGTCGATATCATCCACCCTGGCCCCAGCTCTGTCCGGTATCGCAGAAGTATCTGCGGTCAGCGGATTTGTCAATATCAAGGCCGAGCCCGACTGGCTCGCTGCCAGACTATCTGAACTACTTCCCGATGATAGATTAGGAGTTGAAACCGAGGAAACTAGGGTCGCCGCAGTCGACTACTCAGCACCCAACGTGGCCAAGGAGATGCATGTGGGGCACCTCAGGTCCACAGTAATCGGCGATGCGATTGTGCGGATGCTGATGTACAAGGGACACACTGTGCATCGAGAGAACCACGTCGGCGACTGGGGGACGCCCTTCGGAATGCTAATCGAACACCTCCTCGATCTAGGAGAGGTCAATGCCGCCGAAGAGCTCGGGATGGGCGACTTGGACGGGTTCTACAAGCAGGCCCGAGCGAAGTTCAACTCAGACGAGTCATTCGTTGAGCGCTCTCGTAGCCGTGTGGTGATGCTGCAAGGTGGGGATGAAGAGACACTCAGACTCTGGCGAGTCCTCGTGGATGAGTCGATGCGCTACTTCAACGAGGTCTACGGGATGCTAGGGGTTCTGCTGACGAATGAAGACATCATGGGGGAGTCGGGTTACCACCACCTGCTGCCCGAGGTGGTCAGAAGACTCGGTAACATCGGTATGCTAGAGGATAGTGATGGCGCCAAGGTAGTGTATCCGGGAGGTTGGGTCAATCGCGAGGGCGAGCCGATGCCACTCATTATCCAGAAGGCGGATGGAGGCTACAACTACGCTACTACCGACCTTGCATGCATTATTGACAGGGTTGAGAGACTGGGCTGTAATGACCTGCTTTATGTCGTAGGTACTCCACAAACTCAACACTTCAAGATGGTATTCGAGGTCGCCTCTCAGGCCGGATTGATGAATGACTCACACAATGCCACTCACATCAAGTTCGGCTCAGTATTGGATTCAGACGGAAAGATACTGAAGAGCCGCGAGGGCGAGGTGATTAAACTGGTAGATTTACTCAATGAATCAGTTGCCAGAGCCGAGCAGGCGATTGCCGAGAGGAACCCATCTATCGGGGGCGAGCAGAGACAGGAGATTGCCAAAGCAATCGGCATAGGTTCGGTGAAGTACGCCGACCTATCTACAGAGAGAACGAAGGACTACGTCTTCGATTGGGATAAGATGCTGTCCTTCGATGGAAACCCCTCTCCCTATCTGCAGTACGCACATGCCCGAATCTGCAGCATTTTCCGCCGCTCGGATGTCGAAAGACCACCTCCGGCTGACACACCTATCTCTTTGGGGCAAGACGAGGAGGCATTGCTAGCAAGGCGTTTGGTCAACTTTTCTGCGATGGTCGACGAAACCCTCTCCACCTACTCGCCCCATCGTCTGTGCACCTACCTACACTCGGTTGCTTCTGCATTCGCTTCGTTCTACGAGAACTGCCCTGTACTTTCCTCTGAAGATGATGGAATAAGGATGAGCCGCCTAGCCCTGTGCGACCTGACTGCGCGTACTCTATCCACGGGACTGGGCCTTCTGGGGATTGATAGTCCCGAGCAAATGTAATCAGTCAGACCTCATGGAGGTACCATGCCCTCAGTAGG
>MDTE01162429.1_pt1 | contig 10606 bp, 11 predicted proteins | sample 811231 | NCBI WGS metagenome assembly MDTE01 (sample SAMN05326651, study PRJNA326480) | marine metagenome | isolation source: seawater | place: Indian Ocean: Red Sea | collected 2010 | reverse complement strand
TGCTGTGACTGTGTAATCTATATTCATACGAATCAATTTGATTATGAATCTAGCCTTTGTTATTTACAAGTAAAATATTATGAACCAAGTAAAACTTTTCATTGAGTTAACCAGATTAAAAAAACCTATAGGTTTTATGCTTCTATTCTGGCCATGTGCTTGGGGACTAACACTAGCATATGATTTTTCCTCAAATCTAAATAACTATTTTTTTTATTTAATTTTATTTTTTTTAGGTTCAGTATTGATGAGGTCTGCTGGATGTATAGTTAATGATATTCTTGATAAAGAGTTTGATGCCAAAGTATTCCGTACCAAAAATCGGCCAATTGCCTCTGGTAAGGTGTCAGTAAAACTTGCGATTATTTATTCGATGATTTTGTGTTTTTTAGCATTATTAGTTTTGTTAAATTTTAATTTATTTACAATTATTTTAGCATTAGGTTCTATGCCGCTTGCTTTCACATACCCTCTAATGAAAAGGTTTACTTATTGGCCTCAATTATTTTTAGGTATAACATTTAATTATGGATTAATACTTGGATGGACTGCAACCAAGGGCCAAATAGATTTAATTCCAATTGTATTTTATTTTGGAGCCATATTTTGGACATTGGGTTATGATACAATATATGGGTTTCAAGATTTAAAAGATGATGAGATAATTGGATTAAAATCAACTTCAATTAAATTTAAAAAAAGACCCAATGCTTTGTTAATTTCCTGCTATTTAATTTTCTTCACGAGTTTAATAATAATTGCTAACTATATGAATTTTAATAATCTAAGTCTGGTCATATTTATAATTATACTTATTCACATGTTTTATTTTCAAATTAGAAAACTAAATATAAAAGACGAAGAAAACTGTCTTAAGATATTTAAATCCAACAATATGTTAGGGCTAATTGTGTTTAGTGCCCTAATTGCAGGTAAACTTTAAAATGAATAAACTAGAAATAATTAAGAGACTTTACAAAAGTTATACACATAGATATATGAAGACTATAATTATCTCATTTGTTTTTTCATTATTACTTGCGGGAAGTACTTCCTCTGTTGCTTATCTACTTGATCCTGCGATAAAAAAACTTTTCATTGAACAAGATCAGTCTTTAGCAATTGTTATTCCATGTCTAATAGTTCTAGCTTTTGCAATTAAAGGGGCTTCTTTATATTTTGCAAGAGTATTAATGATTGGTGTATCTGAAGAGGTTAAAAAAGATATACAAAATGATGTATTCGCATCGTTAATAAAGGCAGATACTGATGTAATTGACAACAAACATTCAGGAAAATTTATTGCGAATTTAACTAACGACGTAAGTCAGATTACAAATTTACTAAGTACAGTTGTATTAAATTTATTCAAGGACTCCTTAACCCTGGTCGGATTATTAAGTGTAATGTTTTATCAAAATTGGAAATTGTCATTAATTGCAATAATTATGATACCTTTAGCAAGTTTTGCAGCAAAAAGTTTAGGTAAAAGAATTACAAAAGTTGCTACCCAACAAATGGTCAGGGCAGGAATACTTACTTCATATTTGATGGAGATTTTCAAGAACCACAAATTAATTAAGATTTTTCAAAAGGAAAAATACGAAAAAAAAAGAGCTTTTGAGTTTATAAATAATCTAAAAGATGCACAAAAAAAAATTGCTATTGTTTTTGTGAGAGCCTCTCCAATTATGGAGTTTTTAACTGGAATAATGATTGCTTTTTTAATTTTTTATGCTGCGAATTTAGTGTCTAAAAATGAACTTGAGGTTAATAATTTTTTCTCATTTCTTGCCGCAATGATGTTAGCTTACCAACCAGTAAGATCTCTAGCAACTATTAACATATCTATTCAACAAGGAATTGCTGGGGCTGTGAGAGTTTTGCCTATAATTGATAGTATTCCAACAATAAAAGAAAAAAATGACGCAAAAGATATAATGGTTAACGAAGGAACAATTTCTTTTGAAAATGTAACTTTTAAATATCCAAAAACTGAAAAAGATATTTTGTCAAAAATAAATTTAAATTTTGCTGGATCTAAAATGACAGCACTAGTGGGGCACAGTGGAGCAGGTAAATCAACAATATTAAATTTAATTCCAAGATTTTATGACATAAATAATGGCGACATAAAAATTGACAAACAATCAATATATAATTCTACTATAAATTCACTTAGAATTAATATTTCGCTTGTTAGTCAGGATACTACTTTATTTGATGATACCATTATAAATAATATAAGATACGCAAATTTAGATGCTTCCCAAGAAGATATAGAACAGGCAGCAAAGTATTCTTTTGCGAATGAATTTATTGAAAAACTCCCAGATAAATATGAAACTCTTATTGGTGAAAACGGCATAAGATTGTCGGGAGGTGAGAAACAAAGACTTTCAATTGCGAGAGCAATTTTGAAAAAAAGCCAAATAATCTTGCTTGACGAAGCAACATCCTCATTAGATGCAGAAACAGAAGATAAAATACAGAAGGCAATAAATTTTCTAACAAAAGGTAGGACAACCATAGTAATAGCTCATAGATTATCAACAATTCTTAATTCAGATAAAATTTATGTAGTTGATAAAGGTAAAATAAGCGCTGAGGGAGATCATGAAGAACTTTTAAAATCGTCGGATATTTATAAGAACTTTTATCAAAAACAAATTAAAAAATCTTAATGCTACATATTTACAGATTTTTAATCAATATAACTTATATTATTTCACCAATAATTATTGCTTTTAGATTATTTAAAAAAAAAGAACACCCAGAAAGATTTAAAGAAAAACTGTGTTATTTTTCAAAGTTTAAAAAAAAAGGTAAGCTTGTTTGGTTTCATGGTGCAAGTGTTGGTGAAATACAAAGCATTATACCTTTAATAGAAAAGTTTGAAAAAAAAAAAGAAATTGTCAATATTTTGATTACATCTAATACATTAAGTTCCTCAAAAATAATTGAAAAATTTAAATTTTCAAAAGTCATTCACCAATTTTTTCCTGTAGACACTAATTTTAACTGCAAAAAGTTTATAAATTATTGGAAACCATCTGTAGCATTTTTTATTGACTCAGAAATTTGGCCTAACACAATTATAAATTTATCAAAAAAAAAAATTCCTATAATTCTCTTAAATGGAAGGATAACTAAAAAAACTTTTCGAAGGTGGAAAAATTTTCCTAAATTTTCAAATTTTATATTTAAAAAAATAGACTTGAGTTTTGCTTGTAGCAATATATCAAAAAATTATTTAAAGAAACTGGGTGTAAAAAATTTGAAATATTTTGGAAATTTAAAATTTTCTCAATCCGAAAATGAAAAAATTGTTAAATTTAAAAAATTAGAAAAATTTATATCATCAAAAAAAATTTGGTGTGCATCGAGCACACATTTCAATGAAGAGAAATTATGTGGCCTTACACATAAAAAACTAAAGGAAAAATATAAAAATGTTTTAACAATTATAATTCCTAGACATATTGAAAGAACTGATATTATAAAAGATGAGCTTAGCAAGTTAAATTTACTCGTGCATGAACACGAATCAAAAAAAAAAATAAACAAAAATACTGATATTTATATAGTTAACTCCTATGGACAAACCAAATCAATTTATAATATTTGTAAGAATGTATTCCTAGGGGGATCCTTAATAAAACATGGTGGACAAAATCCTCTTGAGGCAACAAGGTACGGATGCAATATTTTGCATGGACCAAATACTGACAATTTCAAAGAAATTTATGAATATTTAGACAGATTAAAAGTTTCAATTAAAATCAACAACACAAGTCAAATGATAAGAGGTCTGAATAAATTTTTCTTAAAAAATGATAATTCTAAAAAAATTAAACTTAAATTGACTAAAATTGGAAATAAAATTTTAATTAATACTTATAATGAAATCAATGAATTTTTAAAGAATGAAACTTATAAAACCTAAATTTTGGGACTTAAAAAAACCAAATGTATTAGCTTATTTATTGCTACCTTTTACGATAATTTTAATTATAAAAAATTTTTTCTTAAATCTTAAAAAGAAAAAAAAATATATAAAAATAAAATCAATTTGTATTGGCAATATCTACGTGGGTGGAACCGGAAAAACACCATCAACAATAAAAATTTACAAAATTTTACAAAAATTAAAGTACAAAACTGTAATAGGGAAAAAAAAATATAAAAACCAAGTTGATGAAATTGCTGTCTTAAAAAAATATTCAAAAGTAATTAGCTTAAATACAAGGCACGAAATTTTTAATCTAGCTATAAATAATAAGAATAAAGTAATTGTATTTGATGATGGACTTCAAGATGATAAAGTTACTTATGATTTGCAAATTTTATGTTTTGACACAAAAAATTTGATTGGAAATGGTAATCTTTTACCATCTGGACCTTTGAGAGAGAATATTAATAGTATTAAAAAATATGATTGTGTACTTCTAAAAGACAATATCAAAAACGCAAAAAACTTTGCTAAAAAATTAGTTAAGATTAACAAAGATTTAAAAATTTTTTATACATTTACCTCAATAGTAAATTTGAAAAACTTTAATAAATCAAAAAAATATTTAATTTTTTCTGGAATAGGAAATCCAGAAAACTTTAAAAAAATATTAAAGAAAAATAAATTTAATATTGCAAAAGAAATAATTTTTCCAGATCATTATAATTATAAATCACAAGATTTAAAAAACATAAAAAAGGAAGCAAAAAAACTTAATGCAGACATAATTACTACTGAAAAAGATTTTGTAAAATTATCTAAGAAGGATCAAAAACAAATTAAATTTGTGAAAGTTGAAATAAACTTTATAAATGAAAAAAATTTTGTAAAATATTTAAAATCAAAAATTAATGAGAAAATTTAAATATTATTTTCAATATATAGTAATATTAATTTTTTTTACTTTATTTAAGATTTTAGGTTTAAAAATTTCATTAATTTTTTCCTCCTTAATATTTAAATTTTTTGGACCAATCTTCAGAAAAAATAAAATAGGTGAAAAAAATTTGAGCTATGCTTTTAAAAATATTGATCATAATGAAAAACAAAAAATATTAAAAAGAATGTGGGGTAATTATGGAAAAATTTTTGCAGAATATATGTTTATTAAAAATTTTAGAAATGACCCAAAAATTTCAAAAAAAATAACTATTAAAAATAAAAAAATACTTGAAAAAATTAAAAAAGATCCAAAACCTGTAATTTTTATTTCTGGTCACTTTAATAATTTCGAATTTATGGCAATGGAAATTGAAAAATTTGGAATTGATCTAGCTGCAATTTATCGACCATTAAATAATATTTTTCTTAATCCAATAATGGAGCGTATACGAAAAAAATATATTTGTAAAAATCAAATTCAAAAAGGCATAAATGGTATGAGGAATTTATTAAAAAATTTTAAAAATGGTACTTCAATTGCTCTTATGATTGATCAAAGAGTTTCTGAAGGAATAAAAAGTGATTTCTTTGGTAAAAAGGCTTTTACAACAACAATACCTGCTCAATTTGTAAAAAAATTTAAAACTAAAGTTATACCTGTTTATATTGAGAGGCAAAAAAATGACGAATTTATTATTAAATTTCAGGAACCAATAATTTTTGATGACAATCAAAATATTGAACAAATAACAACAAGTTTAAATAAAATTATTGAACGAATGATTTTAATTAATCCAGAACAATGGATTTGGACTCACAACAGATGGAAATAAACTATTTTTTTTCCTCTCTTTTTTTTGCCGCCTCAACATAAGAAAAATAAGGTTCTTGCAACTCTACACTCCAATAATTAAGCCTTTCTAATGGAATTTTTTTTCTGCTAATGCAGCAAATCACATGATCTCCACTCTCAATAACTTCAAAATTATTTGGTAAGTATTTTATTTTTGCTAATTTTTTATACATTATTAGTTTATATATTATTACATGAATGTTTTAATAATTGGAAGTGGCGGAAGAGAGCATGCTATATGTGTCTCATGCAAAAATTCAGAATTTGTAAGTGAAATTTACTGTATACCTGGAAATGCAGGTACAGAATCTATAGCAAAGAATATTTCTATAGATATTAATAATTTTAAAGAAATCTCACATTTTGTTAAAAAAAATAAAATTGAAATTGTAATTGTGGGCCCAGAAAAACCACTTGTGGATGGTATAGTAGATTTCTTAGAAGAAAATAATATAAAAACTTTTGGACCTAGTAAATTAGCCTCAAAACTTGAGGGATCAAAAATCTTTACTAAGAAATTATGTGAAAAATATAATATTCCAACAGCAAAATTTGGAATTTTTAAAAATTCTATTGATGCAAGCAATTTTATAAAAAAGTGTAATTTACCAATTGTGGTTAAAGCAGATGGACTAGCATCTGGTAAAGGAGTTTATATTTGTAATAAACGTGATGAGGCATTAATTGCAATTAAAGAAATTTTTAACGGAAGATTTGGTTTAACAAACGAAATATTAATTGAGGAATTTCTTGATGGAGAGGAAATGAGTTTTTTTGTAATTTCTGATGGAGAGAATTATATTCCTTTTGGTACAGCACAAGATCATAAAAGAGTTTTCGAAGGTGACAAAGGTAAAAATACTGGGGGCATGGGTGCATACTCTCCTTCTAGATTAGAAAATGATAATTTAAATGAAAAAATTATAAATAAAATTATAAACCCAACACTACAAGGACTTAGAGACTTAAATACTAATTTCAAAGGATTTCTTTATGCAGGTCTTATGATTATAAATAGCGAACCATTTTTGATAGAATATAACGTAAGAATGGGCGATCCTGAATGTCAAACAATTTTACCTAAACTTAAGAGTGATTTTATAAAATTGATAAGCGCTTGCGTGGAAAAAAATTTAAAATCAATAAATTTAGAATGGCATAATGATAAAAGTTTATGCATTGTGCTTTGCTCAAAAGGTTATCCTGAAAGTTATGAAAATAATATTGAAATCCAAAATTTGGATAACATTAAACTTAATCAAAATGAATTTATTTTTCACGCAGGTACCAAAAAAGATAATGATAAAATTTTTTCAAATGGTGGACGGGTCTTAAATTTTGTTGTTAGGTCAGATAGCTTTTCAAATAATAGAAAAAAAGCAATAAATCTTATTAATCAAATTAGATGGAAAAACGGATTTTTCAGAAAAGATATCGGATATAAAGTAATTGATTCATGAGAATAATTAGAGGAAAAAATAAAGGTAAGAAAATTTACTTACCAGTTGACAAAAATACAAGGCCTCTAAGAGACCTTGTTAAAGAGTCTATTTTTAACCTCATAGAACACTCAAATCAATTTGATATATCTATTACAAATTCGATTGTGCTAGATTTGTTTTCGGGTACAGGTTCTTTTGGATTAGAATGTCATTCGAGAGGTGCAAAATTCATTACATTTGTTGAAAATTATATCCGTGTACTAGGTATATTGAAGAAAAATATAACTAATATGAATGCACTGACATGTTCTGAAATAATTGAAAAAAATTGTTTTGAATTGATGAATGAGAAAAAGAAATTTTCAAAAACTTTCGATATTATATTTTTGGATCCACCTTATAAATATAGAAATATTAACATTTTAATTAATCAAATATTTGAACAAAAAATTCTAAATAAAAATGGTATTATTTTAATTCATAGGCATAAAAAAGATGACATAGATATTACATCTAAACTAAAAATTTTAGATACTAGAAAATATGGAATATCAAAAATAATTATTGGAAATTAATTTTTTTTTAGTTTCTTTTTTGATTAGTTCTACTGAAGGTTGGTCATATGGATTTATTTTCAATACTTTGCCTAACAAGATTGTTTCAAGAATAAAATAAGTAAACAGTATACCAAGTGAACTTTCATCTCTCTTTTCAACTACAAAACTCCTGAAAGGGATTTTTTTTTTCGAGAATACACTTTGAGTTGCGAGAAATTGATTATACAAAATATTTTGTAAATTTTTATGTTTTAAATAATCACGTGATTTTAATATTCCTTCATTTTTAATTTTTTGTGAAAGTATTTCTTTAGTAAAAAAAAAAGTATAAAAATTATTTTTTGTTCCATCCAAATAAAGTTGCATTAAACTGTGATTATCTTGAGGCATTTTTGATATTATGGGCAGTATCCCTCTACCTTTTTTTCCTAAGCTTTCAGCAACTAATTGCTGATACCAATAAAATAAATCAGATGATTTTTCATCATAATTTAAAATAATTGAATTTAATTTATTTCTTTTAATCAAACTTATTGTGCTTGAAACACTATTAATTATTGAATTCAAAAAGAATTTATTTTTTATTAATTCATTAAATTTTCTAAACTTTTCTACTTTTAAGCCCATCAAAATTGCAGGAAGCATTCCAACTTCTGATAAAACTGAATACCTGCCACCAATAAAGTTATTATGATCAATTATATCTGATTTTAACTTGATAGCTAAAGATCTAAGATAATTTTCGTTATTTTCAGTTATAAATATATTTTTTACTTTTTTATTGATAATTACATTTGAATTTACAATTGTTTCTAAAGTGTTGCCTGATTTTGATATAATTAAATTTAAATTATTTTTTTTTTTTATTTCTTGAATTTTATTATTTTCAAAGTTGTCCAGGAAAAAAAAATTTTTTTTAATTCTATTTTTTAAAAAACTATAAATAGATTTTGAGCCCATTATAGAACCTCCCATGCCAACAAGAGTAATATTGGAAAAATTTTTATATTTTTGAATTTTTTTTATATCCCACGAATCTTTATAATTATTTTTTAAAGACTTTATAATATGATTGTCTTCTCTAATTAATTTATTTAGTAAACTTTTTATTTTTTTTGAGGGTTTTTTTTTATCAAAATTTTTGATTTTAATATTTTCAATTTGAGTCATTTTTTTTGATATTTTTTAATATCAATTCCTCTGTTGATTTTGTTAATGTTTTTTCCTCTACATTTTTATCTTTCGAGCTATTAGTTAAAATTTTTCCCTCAAAAGTTTCATTATTATTTAGATCGGTTGTTTCAGTATTTCCCGGTTCTGGAAGATCGTTAAAATTTGGTGGTAAAACTAAGGGATTTTTCTTTTCTACTAAAAACTCATCCCCGGTATTACCTTTTTTCAGTTTAAAACCTTCAGATACAGAGGCACAACTTTGTAAAAAATTAAATATTAAGATAATTAAAATAAGTTTTTTCATTAATTTTTTTTATTTTTTATAAATAATTCAATATATATTAATAGCACTACTCCTAAAGTAATAAATATATCAGCAACATTAAATATAAACCAATGAAAATTCTGATAGTGAATATCTATAAAGTCAGGAACTGCTGAATAAAAAAATCTATCAAATACGTTTCCACAAGCACCGCCTAATATTATTAAAAAACTATATTTTTCAAAGCCTCTTGTTTTTGTGATGAAATACAGCAACGTAAGTATTACTAAAATTATAAATCCCGTGATTAAATTATAAAAAAAATTATCATCAAATGCAAATAAACCAAAAGCAATTCCTTCATTCCATATTAATTGAATGTTAATGAATTTTGATTTAAATATTTCAGAATTTAATTGTCTACCATCTAAATAGATCACATATATTTTGGATATTCTATCGAGTAGAAAAATAAAAAATATCGTAAAAATATCTAACGAAAAATTTTTTTTTAAATTCATTAAGAATTATTTGGACAAGTAGTTCTCTCGCAAGGGACATCTTTTATTTTCCAACAAATGGAACATTTGGATCCCTTTGCTTTACTTGTAGTTACAATTATTTCTTCATTATCATTAAAAATTAATTCAGCTTTTGAAGTAATACAAAATTCAGAAAAATCTATATTACCTATTGTATCTTTTAATTTTTTATTTAATTCAATTTTTAATTCTGCTTCAAGACTTGATCCAATTTCTTTTAAAGATCTTTTTTCTTCAATACTCACATTGCAAATGTTTCTAATTTTAATTAATTCCATCCATTTTTGATTTAATTTAATATTATTAAATTTTGGTGGATATTTTTTAAATTTTTCAAGATGGATACTTCTATTGTTATTTAATAATAATTTATAAATTTCTTCTGTTGTAAAAGATAAAATTGGGGCAAACCATTTTAGCAAAGAATCTAAAATTATATTTAACAAAATTATTGTTGATTTTCTTTTTTGTGAATCAATGGGGTCACAATAAAGGGAATCTTTTCTTATATCAAAATAAAAAGCAGAAAGATCGACTGTGCAAAAATTTAATAACTCTTTATACAAATTGTGAAAATCATAATTTTTAAAATATTTTTCAAAATTACTATTTAAGTTATATATTTTATGTAGCATAAATTGCTCTAGCTCTGGAAGTCTGTTTATATCGACTTTTTCTAAATCTAATTTTTCAAATTTATCATTTATGTTTCCTAATAAATATCTGAATGTATTCCTTATTTTTCTATATGAATCTGCGTGTTGATCTAAAATAGAATAGTCAATTCTTAGATCCTCAGAATAATTTGAAGATGCCACCCAAATTCTTAAAATATCAGCGCCATATTTTTTTAAAATATCTTCAGGGGCAATTACATTTC
>MDTE01078151.1_pt1 | contig 10606 bp, 6 predicted proteins | sample 811231 | NCBI WGS metagenome assembly MDTE01 (sample SAMN05326651, study PRJNA326480) | marine metagenome | isolation source: seawater | place: Indian Ocean: Red Sea | collected 2010 | reverse complement strand
TCTGAACCATGTGGGCCCAGGTACTGAGTTGGAATCTGAGTTCAAGGAAGCCATCACTCTCGAGGATGTTGAAGGGGAGTTCTTGTTCAAGTTCCAAACCGATGGCTCGATGTCTGCTCGTGCTTGCTTTGAGCACGCATGCAAGATGCTCTCGTCAAGGTTCGCCAATATTTCCGACGATCTCGCGGAAGCGCTTTGAGCGCCTTGCTATAACAAGTGGCCGACGGAGCCCAATAGGTTCCACCGGAGGTGTTGCGTTTGCAAGGTAGTGCAGTATCTTCGGGCCATGTCACTTTGCTATTCAGCATCGATGACAACCATGATGACCCACTTGACCAAGGTAGCCGAGGTGTAGGACTCTGCATAGAGGGAACTAACCCCGTCTGTGAGGTGTCTGTTTCATCGGAACCAGGTAGCGGTAATGTTTCAGGTACAGGTTCGGTTGACATATATCGAAACACACTCGAAATAGTCGCTGCCTCATTCCCAGAGGTCAATTCACATGATTGGTATTTTGTTCAGAACAGATCACTTCCAACTCAACAGGGATTTGGGCTATCCGCATCAGCGTCTATGGCCAGCGCCCTCGCTCTGCTTCGAGCCATAGGAATTGATGACGAAGAGGCTCGCCCGATGGCGTTCGCTGTAGCTCACCTTGTCGAGCGAAGTATGTCAGGAGGTCTCGGTGATGTATCTGCAATGTGGGCAGGTGGAGTGGATCTTCGTCGTGTTGCTGGAAGTCCAACGGCGTTAACTGCGAACGAGAGTGCCCGAGGAGTTGTCGATGGCTGGCACCTAGATATCCCGATGGTGGTCGCCTGGCGAGCCACTGAGACCAAGCAGACTGGTTCATACATCGATGATATCGAATGGAAGAAGGCAATCAGTGCGGCTGGTGAGTCCGAGTTGAAATCACTACAACAAGGGAACTGGAATTCTGAACGTTGGCAAGAAATACTCACTGCATCGACTCGTTTCGCTGAAAATTCAGGACTCGCATCCGATTCTAACAGAACTCAACTTCTCTCTTGTGTGAATGAAGCCGCCAGCAATTTGGAGACCAAGGTTTCCTGTCATCTATGCATGCTCGGTGAGAGCGTAGTGATTTTACCTGCGTCTCTCGATTATAATTTGAGTGAATCCGATCGTGACCAACTTGTCCTATTTCTTGAGTCTCAAGGCATGAGCGCGACCAAGGTCTCTCTATCTGAAGACTGCCTCAGGTGAGCTTTGTCTCATCTTCACTTTCTAGTAACATGGTTAGGTCGAGTGGAGTCGCATCGAGCATCTCCACGCCATCGACTTTCAATCCCGAGCAGAATCCGTGACGGAACACAATCGCGCCTGAACCCCATTCGTCGATGTACCTGTTCATCTGCTTCTTCATTTTCTTCTTATTGAACGAGAGATTAGCGCCGTAGAAGTTCTTGGCATCTATCCAAGCGACCGGTGTGCCGTTTATCTCAATCCTTTCCAAGAAAAGAAAATCGGGTGTGTTCACAGGTCTGCCATGCTCCTTCTTCTGCTCGCGCAATAGGTCTTCTTGGCGTCGATACTTGATTCCTAAATTGTCCAAATATAGGGCAACTACTTCTTCAAAGATATCTGCTCTAACCGCAGTGTCTCCTTGGTCTACATTAGTGACCCTGTCTTTCTCTTCCGCTTTCCTGAACTCTTTCTGGTCTCTCTTTGAAAGTCGTTTCTTAGGCTCTCTCAATCCATCCTTGATCTTCGACTTGGACCACCCACGGGCGGTAAGGATGGCTCGGAATATCGCAACAGGAGGGTAGTCGAATCTCTTGGATAGCTGAAGGACAGTCTCACCGTTCTCGTAGCGCTTGTGGAAAGTGTTGGCGCGGGACATCATGCGGTGGTGCCCGAACACAGTTTTCTCCTGCATCAGTGCCTTGCGGAGCGATAGTCCTTGTTCGAGGGTGATACCCTTACCTCGTAGTCTGTCGGCGATTTCATCTACCATCTCATCTTCAAGAAATCCCCACTCGCCGGGAATCATTACAAGGCCGCAAGCCTCTCTCTCCACCCGTTTGGAAACCGGTGAGACATCCCAGTCAATCGTTTGCTTTCCCTCCGGAACTTCTAGTCCTTCAGGGAAACCGAGCGGTATTGGCTTCTGTTCATAGATTCCTCGCGCTTTGTCCTTTGCTTCAATCTCACGTTCTGAAACATCACTGCGCTGCTTGTTGTTGCCGACCCTCTTGTCACGGGCGCCACGCTGACCGCCGCGTCCACGGCGTCCCTTCCCTCGTCTGCGTCTCTTGTTCCCGTTGTCATTTGGTCGTCGTTGGTTGTTGTCGTTGCTATCTTGACTCACTTGTTGGCGGGAGGCACCCCTCCTTTTTCAACCCTAGACCGAGTAAGAGACGAGTGGTCAGAGATACGCTATTCCTGGTTCTGATGGGAAAGCGAACCGTGCCTTTCCACCGATGTCTTCACCTTCACCGGCAACATAGACGGACAGTGAAGAAACTCGTAACTCCTCTTTGATGAAAGTTGAAGCTTCTTCGATGATTGCTGTCTCATCGAGTGATGCTTTCAGCACACTACGCTCTTCTGGTGACCACTTGTACAACTGTTTCATCACGCGCTTCCATGCAGGTGGGATCATTTTTCTGATTTCAGGGTCGTGTGCAAACTCTCGGGTCATTATTACCTTCAGTGCTTGCTTCATTTGGTATCCCTCCTCTTGGAGTTCCATGCCGATACGACAGAGCTCACCCTTCCACTCCTCAGCACACTGAATTGTAATCGATGTCAACTCGCCATCTATGTGCCGCTCTGCTAAGTCACGCATCTGTCGCGCTTGGTCAATGACTCGTTGGACATAGATTTCTCGAGCGATAGCGAGTCGCTCCTCTTCACTCTCTTCTGTAATAGGTGAGAGATGAGCTTGGGCAACCATACCTTGGTTGCCTAAGGTCGCCCATATTTCCTCAGCGAAGTGAGGTGTTGCAGGATGTATCATCTTAATCCATTCAGTCAATAGACGCCTAGCCAAAGCGCCGTTGCAGCCGCCGCGGCGCTGGTACCACACCAAGTCAGAGTAGATTTCGTAATGACTGATCATCACTGCGTCACGTAGTTCAGCAGCTTCCATCGCTGTGCGCCACTGGCGCCGTCTTCCTTCGAAGGACGCTTCTAACCATGCGTCAATTGTTGATGGGACTTCTTTCCATGAAATCATCTCGCGGATGGTTGCCCAGAGAGTGTTGAGTTGTCTTCTATTTGCTTCCACTCCGATATCCGACCAATCCATACCAGCTGTAGGCCGCGCAGCGAACAGCATGAACAGGCGCATTGTGTCTGCACCATACTTAGCCACCATGTCGGTAGGAGAGACAGTGTTGCCAATCGATTTGCTCATCTTCGCCGAGCGTTCTCCCAATTCTCCACCGCAGTTCTTGCACGGCTTGCCAGATTCGGAGACATTGTAGGTAAGGTTGCACTCTTGACAGAAAGGAGCCGCCTTGTTGACCATACCTTGGCATAGTAGGAGTTGGAATGGTTCGTCGACCTCTTGGAGTCCAAAGTCCCTCAATGCCTTAGTCCAGAATCGCGAGTATATCAGGTGCATCTGTGCATGCTCGATTCCACCACAGTAGAAGTCTACATTCATCCAGTGATTGCAAACTTTTGAGTCGAAGCAGTTTGAGGTGTTTGTTGGATCAGTGTACCTTAGGAAGTACCATGATGAGTCGACAAAGGTATCCATGGTATCCGTTTCTCTTTTGGCCGCAGCACCACATGAAGGGCAATCAGTGGCAAGGAAACTCTCGGAACTCTCCAATGGGTTTCCTTCTACAGTGAACTCCACATCATTTGGGAGAACGACCGGTAGGTCTGCTTCTGGTACGGGGACAGCTCCACATTCTTCACAGTGGATGATAGGTATTGGAGTACCCCAATATCTCTGCCTAGAAATCAACCAATCTCTAATCTTGAATTGTACAGTCGAACTACCACGCCCTTCTTCTTCCAAGGTGTCAATCACTGCTCTCTTGGCATCCTCACCAGTTAGACCATCAAATCCATCTCTAGCCGAGTTGACCATAGTTCCGTATCCCTCGAAGGCTCGCTCCATAGGAGCATCCACATCGTCACCTTTGTTCTCGATGAGAACACGCTTAATCTCAATACCATATTTATCAGCGAACTCGAAGTCCCTCTGGTCATGACCAGGGACAGCCATTACTGAGCCAGTACCGTACGACGCTATGACGAAATTACCGGCATATATGGGGACTCTCTCACCGCTTAGGGGATTGATGGCGTAGCGCCCGAGGAAGGCACCTTTCTTCTCCTTGAGCATCCCTATTTCCTTATCCGAAAGTCCGGAGACCTCATCGTTTAGGTCACGCCACTCTTGTTCGTAATCTGTTCCTGTAGTGAGTATCTCGCATAGTTCGTTAGATGGTGCTAAAGTGACGAAAGTAACACCGAAGAGAGTATCCGGACGGGTAGTGAAAACCTCGATGTCCAACCCTTCCTCACCCTCAACGGCGAACTTGATGGTGGCTCCTTCGGATCTTCCAATCCAATCACGCTGCAATGCCTTGACATTGTCGGGGTAATCGATGTCCTCCAAGCAATCCCACAACTCCTGATTGTAGTTGGTGATTCTGAGGTACCATTGATCCATGTCTCTTTGAATTACCTCACTATGACATCTCCAACATGTGTCGTTGTGCACCTGTTCCTTGGCCAGTACTGTCTGACACTCCTCGCACCAGTTGACGGTTCCAAATGCGCGATACGCTAGGTCGTTCTCAAGGAACTTGAGGAAGAAGTACTGGTTCCAGTGGTAGTAGTTGGGGTCGTGGCTCTTGAGTTCTCGACCCCAGTCATGTGAGAATCCCATTAGGGAAAAGTCCGCCTTTATTCCACGGATGTTGCGCTCCGTGATATCGTGTGGATGCCCACCTTCATCGATCGCTGCGTTCTCTGCTGGCATACCAAACGAATCGAATCCCATGGGGTAGAGAACTTCGTAGCCATCAGCTCGCCGAAATCTCGCTACGGCGTCACCAATAGAGTAGTTTCTGACATGACCCATGTGCATGTATCCAGATGGATACGGATACATTTCCAGACAGTAGAACTTCGGTTTCTCACTTTCGTGGGATGCGACGAACACACCGGCCTCATCCCACTTGGATTGCCACTTCGACTCGATTGTTAGGTGACTATACTCCTCATCCATGTGGGGTACCACCTTCCTCTGTGGGTAACTTTCCGATTTATCAGGTCGCTATCAATCGAACGGAGTTCTTCACAAGTCGTCGCCCAATCGTGGGAACTCACTGCTGTTCAGAAGAACCAACGCGCGGTCAGTGAGTCGGTACCTGAATCGTAGAGCTACTCGTTCTTTCTCTACCAGACCCCACTGCTCCATTGACTTGAGGTGGTAGGAGACGAGTTGCTGGCTTGTTTCCAGCTTGTCTGACAACTCTCTCTGAGAGAGGTTGAGGATTTCGTTCTCATGGATATCGAGCATCTGTAAAATCCTGCCTTGGATACTGTTTGGATCAGGAGTAAGAACTGGTACTGGCAGTTCGTCATCATCCGTCTTCGAATCTACCGATGAAGGGTAGTATCGAACTTTGCGCCCATCCTTTCGACGCCAGATTCTTTCTTCACTTTCCAAAACAGATAGGTGATGTGTTAGTTGACCGTTTGACATCCCTAAGGCATCCATCAGAGCGCGGAAGTGGATTCCCTTGTGTAACTCAATGTATGCGACTATGCGACCACGTTGGTAGTCACCCCCCTTCTCCTGACCGGTTCTTACGAGACCTAGTAGAGCCAATCCATACTTTGTGGCAGGTAGACGAATCCATTCTACCTTAGTGACCAGTCCGATTAGAATTGCTAGTAGGCTGGTGGATGCTACTAAGCCAGCTACTGCTGGTGCTGACACAGGGAGTCGTACTGTAGTGGTCTCAGTGGTTACATCCTCATCCTCGACTACTACAGATTGTTCGTGGATCTCACCCATCACTTCGGTCACGACGACACTCGACTCCCAAGCCGAGCAAGCGTCTGTGTTAGTGATAGCAGGCTCAAACCAGTATGCCCCCCTGTAGTCAGGTTTTGGTTCCCAAGAAGTCAGGGTGGTACTGAGGTATGCGTGCTCGACTCCGTTGATGTCAACAAGTAGCCAACATCCTCCCACATCAGTGGTTACATGCTTCCAAGCGCCTTCAGCAAGCCACCCTTGCCCGACGATTAATTCATCTTGTTCATCAGTACCTAATTCCTCAACAGGTTCTTCTTTTTCTTCATCCTCATCAGAGGCATCTTCCTGAGGTGGGTTCCAAACATGAGTCATGCGAGTGGAGAAGGCAGGTGTTCCGGTTGTAGCGAGGTCGATGGTCCAAGTACCTGCTTTGAGATCCCTGAACTCTATTTCAAAGGAAGAGAATGATAGAGACTCACCTGCTACGATGGTTTGCGATACACCAACTTCCTCAGCGCAGACTCCGTCTTGTACTGAATGAGTTTCACCCATATGTGTGAGAGTCATTTCGATACGGCACTCAGTTGGCCAGTAAACATCCATATCGATGGCAGTGTCTAGACTCAGATCGAAGGTCAGGCGTTCATCGAATGTGCCGCGGTCGACAGTTTCCAAGAGTGAGGTCGTCAAAGTAGCTAGAGAACTATCCTGTAGGGAAGCTCGACAAGCTAATCCAGTGTCACCCCCGTCATATACCAATTCAACAGTTCTCGTAGTGCCGTACTCCGGTGCGTTAGTTACAATCAGGTAAGTGCCATCGTCTAGTTCACAGCCGTCGTAATCGCTCATAGAGACAATTGTTTGACCGATTGTGATTCCATCACTTGGTTCCACCTTGTACTCGGAGAAGTCCTCTTCGCATGACTCGGCTCCCCTACTATCGAACAACAGTGTTCCATCGGGGGATAGAACATGCCACTTGACCATGCATGTGTCATTGAATCTAAGTTCGGCCATGTCTTGCCCTACATTGGTTAGATTGGTGTATAGAATTACATTGTCTGCATCAGTGAATGTTCCATCCAAGCCACCGTCACCACTGACCGAGGATACCATCAATACACCTTCTGGCAGCGTTTGGGCTCCAGTCTGTATTGCTAGGTTGGCCGAAGCAGTCATGTCTTGGATTCCAGATAGTGAGACATCGAGTCGCCACTCGCCGGAAGAGACAGCAGTACCGTCAGAAGTAAGATCCCAAATCAACCAACCTAATCCTATTTCGGTCGCTGCAGGGATGACCTCATTAGACATACAGCCCAAGTTCGTGGTTTGCATAGGCAGGCTTTGACCCACTCCTACAGGCTTGATAGCAACCCTGCAACCGGAATCGGCTGTAATGGTGATATCTTCACTACCGTCGTTCTTCAGAGCAAGGTAGGAGGTGAACGAGTCGCCAGTTAGCAGACTCTCTTGGCCGGCAGGAAGTGGTGGTGTGTTCATCGTTAGCGAGAGTCCAGGGATGCTTACAGGTGTTCTCTGGAAGTCGATCGTTCTCGTAGCGACGATTAGATTTGAATCGTCTCTGACTTCAATGGTCACCTCACCACTCAGTGCTGTCACACCAGATGTATTCGTCCAGTCCCAATCAAGGGAGTCGATGCTTCGAGTTTGACCAGGTGAGATGTCAATTCCCCTTTCTTGCTGGAAGCAGGTTCTGTGTTCTCTGTCGTTAGAGTGGATTTCTCCAACGGAATCAATGAATGAAATTTGGAATGGACAGGATGGATTGTAGTCAAATGAGATTGTGCTGGAGCTAGGGTTGTAGATTGATATCGCTATGCTCAGAGCAACTTCTTCAGCATGCCAAAGAGCATCACCGTCTGCCTCATCTATCTCTAGAACAACTTGCAACATAGTCTCATCAGCTGTTGCTCCAACTGCTGCAAGAGGGGCGAGAAGCAGAATCAGGAGGGTAGCGAAAGCGGCTGAACCTCGTCCCGATATCCTCGCCATATGACTCGCCTCTCCTAGAGAGGCGATGCGTGTGACCCACTTAAGTCCCTCCCATCCGGGAAAACCCTATCCAAGTCGGACTCTTCGAAGAGTCCGGTGTTGAGAGGAGGCGAATTCGACAAGCGCTCCGATTCGAACGGAGTTGAGGTTTGGGTTTCTCAACAGGGGCCATATGACAACATGAACACTGCTTTCATAGATAAGCGAGGTAGGGTGGCCATACTTATCGATCCATTCGATGGAGACGCTTGGTTGGCGACCTTGGGTGCAGAAGGCATCGTACCTACTCACATCTTACTGACACACACCCATCGCGACCACACTGCCGGGGTGTCTACAATTCGCAAGGCTCATCCAGAGGTAGAGGTATGGGGGCATGAGGAGTCGGTCGCCCCCTCTCTTCTCTCACGGATCATCTTCCGTCGCACCGATTTCACTCATGTTTGGAACCATGCACCTGACACTTCTGTAACATGGGAAGCGGGAGCGATTCGATTGGAAATAACACATTCACCTGGTCACGCCCCTGGTCATGTGACTCTTCATGGACATGGAGTCTATGTCGCGGGTGATCTTCTGTTCACTATGCGTAGTGGTAGAGTAGACCTACCTGGCTCAGATCCAGATGCACAACATCGCAGTTTAACACATGCTCGAGCATTGTTGGCAGGTCTACCACAGGATTGGCGTTTGATACCAGGTCATCGTTACGGTTGGATTGACGGTTCGACACCTGATTGGGTATCAATATCGGATGCTCTTGCTCACAATGTTGCACTAAATGCTCTTGGTTTCGAAGACTTCGACGCTCTTCCTTTCAACCGCTTCGATGATGATTTGGCTGCCTAATCACAGACCCTTGGAAAAGACAAGTGGGAATCTTACTCGTACCTTTGTTCCGACACCCAACTCCGTAGAGTAGTCGACGCTTCCATCCATCAGTTCACATAGCGCTTTGACTAGAGTTAGACCAAGGCCAACGCCACGCCTTAGCTGCCCGTCTCGCACCAAAGTTTTGGAGTAGGGTTCGAACAATCTCATCTCTGCCTCTGGTGATATGCCGGGTCCTGTGTCTTCAACCTCGAAAACGACATGGTCCTCGTGGGTTGAGACGCGTAGACAAACATCACCATTTTCAGTGAATTTGACCGCGTTATCCAGCAGTTGTTCCAATACCTCCTGAAGTCTAAGTTCATCGATATGGACCTTGTCCGGTGCGGCGTTCATTTCCAATTGGAATTCTAGATCTCTGCGAACGCACATCTTCCGAGCCACTTCACACGCCTTGTCAACTATCTCATCTAGTTCATGCCAATCGGCTGTTATTCGTACGGTACCCGAGATAATGTTAGAGTAACTGATGACAGAGTCAATCATCATACGCAATGAGTCTCCAGCGTCGATGATTTCCTGAAGATATTCTGTTTCGTCTTCATCGAAGTTCTCCGAGATGGCGAGTATGTCGGCGAAGCCGAGAACTCCAGATAGTGGTGTTCTAAGGTCGTGACTGAAGTTGGCGATGAATCCCGCTTGTAGATTGTGTGCGCGAGACAATTCACCGTGGGTGAGACGTAACTCCTGCGCCGCATTCCTAGTTTCATCCAACTGTTCTTTGAGAGCCTTCTGTAGGTTGATGAGTTCTGTGATGTCTTGATAGGAACAGACGACACCACTGAACCTACCATCAGAACCGTGGAGCGGTTCGGCCGTACCCAGTAAGTGTAGTCTTTGACCATTGTAGAACTCTATGGTGAATTGCCAGTCCCTTTGAGGCTCTTCAGTTCTAAGGCAGTTGAACAGCGGCCCCTCACCTGCCGCCATTGGAGCACCATGGATGTCGTAGAAGGTACAAGATTGAGCGAATTCAGAAGCCCATTCAGCCGGTGCGGGAGTGGGGGGTAAATCGGGCAAGATTTTCCGCGCGGCAAGGTTTGCGTGAACTAATCTTCCATTAGCATCTATTTCCAGCACTGCACTGTGCATCGAGTTCAACAGAGCCCCGAGTCGAGACTCCATCGTAGGTGGTGCAGGAGTAGTGTCGAATGGGTCCAAAGGGTCCATGAGGTACTCTCCTATTCGATGGCACTCGTCCAGTCACGATATGGGTTGCCCTATCGAGTAGGGTCAGAGTAGGTCATCGAGGTCAAGAGCATCGGGTAGAGCTTCGACCGCTTCTACCTCCGCTTTCGCTTCAGCCTCTTGGTGTTTAATCCACTCAGGTTTCTCTTCGTAACCGAGTTCCTTCGCTTTCTCAATTTCACCGGATGCTAGATAGTACTCAATCCATTCCTGCCGCCTACTATCTTCATCTTCGAAGATTTGTTCCTGCAGGGCGATGTTCTGTCGCATCAATTGATTCGATCTCTTGGCTGCTTGGCGTGAAATCATAGCAACTAGGATAGCTAGTAGTAGGAAGGCAATCAGTGCTCCTACAATCGTCGTGGCGATGCTTGCGAGGCTCATGCCTTCAGCATCACCATCCCCCTCTTGTGTTGGATCACTAGTAACAGCACAAACGGCTGGAGCTTCCCAAACATTAGGGTCATAGATACAGATGTCACCAAGGTCGGACCAGCCGTCACCGTCGGTATCTTCGCAACCGAATCTATCCTCGGTAGA
>MDTE01106536.1_pt1 | contig 10607 bp, 10 predicted proteins | sample 811231 | NCBI WGS metagenome assembly MDTE01 (sample SAMN05326651, study PRJNA326480) | marine metagenome | isolation source: seawater | place: Indian Ocean: Red Sea | collected 2010 | reverse complement strand
GACAGACGCCGCTCGCTAGACGGGGCGCAATCCAGGACATTGCTACGGAATGACGATGCTCAAGACTTCGCTTGCCATTGCTGCCGCGCTGACGCTCGCTGCAACTCCCTTCGCCGTCCACGCGCAGGACGAGACCGCTGCGGCGGAACCTGAACCCGCTGCCGACACGCGCGTCTTCACGCCCGTCAGCTTCGACGTCAACGAAGATCCCGAGAACATCCTGCTGCTCGACCTGTCGAATGGCGAGCGGGTGGCAATTCGCCTGAAGCCCGACTGGGCACCCAATCACGTCGACAGGGTCAAAACGCTGGCCCGCCAGGGCTTTTACGACGGCGTGATTTTCCACCGCGTAATTGACGGTTTCATGGCGCAGACCGGCGATCCCACGGGCACCGGGACGGGCGGTTCGGACCTTCCGGATATCGCCGAAGAGTTCAGCCGGATGCCGCATGTGCGGGGCACGGTATCCATGGCGCGCGCGGCGGACCGCGACAGCGCCAACAGCCAGTTCTTCATCGTGTTCTACCCGCGCCTGAATCTGGACAACAATTACACCAATTTCGGCCGTGTGATCTCCAACATGGCTGCGGTCGACGCCATCGAGCGTGGCGAGCCGCCCGCAAACCCGACACGCATTCTCCAGGCCTCGATCGCGGCCGACAACAAGCCGGTGCCGGTCAACACCGCCCCGCGCGTAGCCGACGAGATCAGCGTGGACGATCTCAACGCGCCGATCCGCGAATAGCATTTGCGCGTAATGGGCCGCGTCCCTAAGCGGCGCTGGCGATGAAAGTCGACCTTTTCGATTTCGAGCTTCCGCCCGAGCGGATAGCGCTACGCCCCGCGCGTCCGCGCGATGCCGCGCGTATGCTGGTCGTGCCCAAGGAAGGCCCCTTCGAGGATCGCGGTGTACGCGATCTACCGAACTTGCTGCGCGCCGACGACATCCTCGTCTTCAACGATACCCGCGTCATTCCCGCCCAGCTAGAGGGTCGTCGCGGGCAGGCCAGGATCGGTGCCACATTGCACAAGCGGATCGATTTGCGGCGATGGCAGGCCTTTGTCCGCAACGCCAAACGCTTGCGTGTCGGCGATGTCGCGGAATTCGGAGGCGGCGTAACCGCTATCGCCGAACAACGCCTTGCCGATGGCAGCTTCGTTCTGAATTTCGAAGGCGATGAGCCGGTCGAGGTGCTGCTGGAACGGGCGGGGCGCATGCCTTTGCCGCCATACATCGCCGGAAAGCGCGACACCGACGAACGCGACCGCGAGGATTACCAGACCATGTTCGCGGCGGAGGACGGCGCCGTTGCCGCGCCGACGGCAGCCCTTCATTTTACGCCCGAATTGGTCGAGGCTCTGGAAAGGGCGGGGGTCGGACGCGAGACGCTGACGCTGCATGTCGGGGCGGGGACCTTCCTTCCGGTCAAGGCCGAGGATACCGACGATCACGCGATGCATTCCGAGTGGGGACGCATCGAGCCCGACATGGCTTCACGACTCAACGCGGCCCGCAAGGCCGGGGGGCGGGTGATCGCGGTCGGTACGACCAGCCTCCGCCTGCTCGAAAGTGCCACGGATGAGGGCGGCGTAATCCATCCTTTTGCCGGAGACACCGACATCTTCATCACGCCGGGTTATCGGTTCCGCGCGGTCGACGGGCTGATGACGAATTTTCATTTGCCCAAATCCACTTTGATGATGCTGGTCAGCGCGCTGATGGGCCGAGAACGCATGATGGCCGCCTATGAGCACGCCATAGCCAACGAGTACCGCTTCTACAGCTACGGCGATTCTTCGCTCCTGCTTCCCTGATCAGGAAAACAGGTTTTCGGTGTTGAGCAGCCTGTCGATGAGCGCATCGTCGGCCGGTATGCGGCCATCCAGCATGAGCATTGCGATACCATGCGCGATCGACCACGCTTGCAGAGCGAGCGTTTCGGCCCGTTCCGGATTGTCGGCCAGTGCCTGCGTATAGGCAGTCAGCAGTGCGCGTGCTTCGTCGGGCGGGTCACTGTCGGGTACAGGGCGGCCCTGCGTGAACATAAGCCGGAAAAGGGCGGGATGGGCGAGCGCAAAGCGAACATAGGTTCGCCCGGTTTCAGCGAAACCAGCAGACCCGCCACCGGCTTTCGCAGCGGCGGTCTGCTGTTCGGTGGCGAGCAGCTTGAGACCCTCCTGCGCCAGGGCGGCGTCCAAAGCCTGCTTGTCCGGAAAGTGACGGTAAACCGCGGTGGGGGACACGCCGACCGCGCGGGCAAGCTCACGCAGCGATGGGGGCTTGCCCGCCGACGCCTCCAGCGCGCCCAGTCCTGCGGCGACAAGTGCGTCGCGCAGGTTTCCATGATGATAGGTTACGGTCGATGTTGACACTGTTACCTTTGCCTTTATGTTTACGCCGTTCACTTTAAACGGAGCGAATCGGGCATGGCAAGCGTCATTGAAAAAACCATCCGCAAGGCAGTCACTCCGGCCATTCAGGCGGTTGCGAGCATCAACCGCAAACGACTGCCCCGTGCCGACGAGAATCCGTTTCTCAAGGGCGTGCACACGCCCTTGAAAGAAGAATTCACTCTCGAAGACCTGGCCGTCACCGGAACAATTCCCGCCGAACTCGATGGTCGCTATGTCCGCATCGGACCGAACCCGTTCGGCCAGGGCACCAAGGGCCATCACTGGTTCCTTGGCGATGGGATGGTCCACGGTGTGCGGCTGAAAAACGGCACGGCCGAATGGTACCGCAACCGCTTCATCCGTTCCCGCGATCTCGAAGCCAAAGGCGGCCCAGCCGCCGTTGGCGGTCCGCGTCGTGGCTTGGGAGACATGGTCAACACCAACGTTCTCGATATCGGCGGGAAGATCATGGCGCTGGTCGAGGCGAGCAGCTTCCCGGTCGAGCTCGACGACAACCTCGAGAGCGTGGCCTATTCGGATTTCGGCGGCGGCCTGACCGGCTCATTCACCGCTCACCCGCATCAGTGCCCGACAACCGGCGAGTTCCATGCGATCTGCTATGAGGGCACATCGCAGGACACCATCCGTCATGTGGCCATGGACCGTAGCGGCATGGTGATACGCCAGACCGAGATCGCGGTGCGCCACGGCCCTTCGATTCACGACTGTGCCCTGACGGAAAATCATGTCGTGATTCTCGACCTGCCAGTGACCTTTTCGATGCAGGCGCTGATAGCGGGTCACAAGTTCCCCTATCGCTGGAATCCCGCACATAAGGCACGTGTCGGCCTGCTGCCGCGCAACGGTCGCGGCGACGAGGTCGTCTGGCACGAGGTCGACCCGTGTTATGTGTTCCATGTCGGCAACAGCTTCGAGGACGATGCGGGACGAGTGATCATCGATTTGTGTGCTTACGAGACGATCTTCGATGGAGAAATGCCCGGCCCCTACGGTAAGTCGCTGGGCCTCGAACGCTGGACCGTCGACGGGAACGGCGGGAAAGTGGTTCGCAATACGCTCGATGCGGCGGGTCAGGAATTCCCGCGTCCCGACGAGCGCTATTTCACGAAGCCGTACCGCTATCTGTGGACCATGGGCCTGCCCGAGGATGGTGACCTGGAATTCGTCGCTCCCATGCCGTTGTATCGCCATGACCTCGAAACGGGCCAGCGCGTCCAGCGCGATTTCGGCGAGGGACGTATACCGGGTGAATTCGTGTTCGTACCGCGCAGCGAAAATGCGCCAGAGGGCGATGGCTGGGTCATGGGCTATGTCATCGATCGTGACGAGCGAACCAGCGCCTTGGAGATCCTAGATGCGATGAGCTTGGATCTGCTCGCGGCAGTTCACATCCCGCATGTTATCCCCCCGGGCTTCCACGGCAACTGGATCGCCGCTAGCTAGGAACGTGTGGAGCCGATTCTCGAACTTTCCGGCCTGTCGAAGGTCTATCCCGGCGGGCTGAAAGCGCTCGACGATGTCGATCTCACCATCCGCAAAGGCGAGATATTTGCGCTGCTTGGCCCTAACGGGGCTGGCAAAACCACGCTGATCGGCGCGGTTTGCGGGCTTGTGCGTCCGACCTCGGGGATGATCCGCGCTTTCGGTCACGACATGGCGAGGGACTGGCGCAAGGCGCGCAGCCGGATCGCGCTCGTTCCGCAGGAACTCAGCACCGACATGTTCGAACCGGTTCACCGGGCGGTGAGCTATTCGCGTGGGCTTTTCGGCCTTGCTCCCGATAGGGCACGGATCGAGGAAATCCTGCGCAGCCTCAGCCTATGGGAAAAGCGCGACGAGCGGATCATGGCGTTGTCGGGTGGAATGAAGCGCCGGGTATTGATTGCCAAAGCCCTGGCGCACGAGCCCGACCTGTTGTTCCTCGACGAGCCGACGGCGGGCGTCGATGTCGAGCTGCGTAAGGGCATGTGGGCAATCATCGACGAGATGCGCTCGCGCGGGGTCACGATCATCCTGACCACGCATTACATCGAAGAGGCGGAGATGATGGCCGATCGCGTGGGCATCATAAATCGCGGGCGTCTCCTGATGGTCGACGAGAAGGATGCGATGATGGCGCGGCTAGGGCGGACCGAAGCACATATCACGCTTGCCGAAGCGCGAAGTTCCCTACCGCCGCAAATCGCGCGTTTCCCGGTGGAGTTGGAAGAAGGCGGTACCTCTCTGCGCTATCGCGGCGGCGATGGCACGGGGAAGGGCAAGACCGAAGTCGCGGATCTCACCAAGGCGCTGATCGCGGCGGGTATAGACTATACCGGGATCGATACGCGCGAGAGCAGCCTCGAGGACATCTTCGTCACGTTCCTCGGCGAAGAGGGGGACGCGGCATGATCTCTTGGCGTTCGACATGGTCGATTTACACCCGCGAGCTGATGCGTTTCCTGCGCACCGCCTTCCAGTCGGTACTCGCCCCGGTACTGACGACCTCCCTCTACTTCATTGTCTTCGGTGCTGCGATCGGCGGGCGGATGCCCCACCTTGGCGGAGTGGATTACGGGGCATTCATCATTCCCGGCCTGCTGATGCTGACGCTGCTTGGCGAGACCACCAGCAATTCCAGCTTCGGTATCTATATGCCGCGGTTCACCGGAACGATCTACGAATTGCTCAGCGCGCCGGTCGGCGTGGCTGAAACTCTCATCGGCTTCGTCGGCGCGGCGATGACCAAGAGCCTGATCCTGGCCACGATCATCCTGCTGACTGCCCGCCTGTTCGTCGATTACTCGATCGCGCATCCGTTCCTGGCGGTCTTTTATATCATGCTTGTCGCCGCCGCCTTCAGCCTGTTCGGTTTCATTCTCGGCATCTGGGCCGACAATTTCGAAAAACTCGGCATCATTCCGATGCTGTTCCTGACCCCGCTGACCTTCCTTGGCGGAACCTTCTATTCGATCGACATGCTGCCCAAGCCTTGGGACACGATCGCGCTGGCCAACCCGATCGTCTATCTGGTCAGCGGCTTACGCTGGACCTTTTACGGATCGGGCGATGTCGACATCTGGATCAGCTTCTCCATCACTTTGGGTTTTCTTGCGGTCTGCGTCGGAGTGATCGCCTATATCTTCAAGACGGGATGGCGATTGCGCGCCTGAATCTTTTCGTCTTTTCTGACCGATCCATTCAGCAAGCCGTAAGTCGCCTGGCAACACATGCCCTCTCGTCCCGTATCCAACGGGCGAACCGAATGAGGACATTAATGAAAACCAAAAACCTCCTTGTCGCAGCACTCGCAACGGGCGCTGCAATCGCTCTTCCTTCCGCCGCTCAGGCGCAGGCCGCCGTTCCCGGCGAAGGCTTTATCGGCGTTTCTGCAGGTGTGCACAGCCTCGGTCTCGAAGACGAGGTGGAAGCCGTCGTTCCCGGCCTCGATATCGACGATTCCAGCCCGATCTTCGGCGTTTTCGCAGGATATGATTTCCCCCTCGGTCAGAGCCTGTTCGCCGGCGTCGAAGCGAATTACAACTTCGGCACAGACGCGCTCGATGGCGATTACGGCGCATCGGCCCGTCTAGGTTTCCGTGCCCCCGGCGGCGTGAAAATCTATGGCCGCGCTGGATATCAGGCGATCAAGGTCGACTATAACGAGATAATCGACGACGATACGGTAAACTTCGATGCTTTCGACGATACCGAAAGCGATTTTCTCGCCGGGATCGGCGTCGACGTTCCCGTGGGCAAGGCTTTCGTCCGTGCCAACCTCGACACGATTTCGTTCGATACCATGCGCGCCACGGCAGGTGTCGGCCTTCGCTTCTGAACATATCGGCGTCCGGATCGCAAAAGCGGCCCGGACGCCTCTCTACGATTGCGGGGTGGCAGTGCGGCGAGGGAGCCGCTACGCGCGCGCCATGCGAACTGTACTGTTTTCCCTCTCAGCTATATCGCTGCTTGCGGGGGTACCCGCCCAGGCCGAACTGCCCGAAGGTGCTCAGGCGATGATCGATGCCGCCATCGCGACGGGCGACAAGGCGAAAGTGGCCACGGTAATCGAACTGGCGCGGAATACTTGGCCAGAAGATCGCGCCGAAATCGACGCTATCGAGAACGACTTTCGCTCCACCCTTGCTGCCAGAGAGGCAGCAGCGGCGAAAAAAGCGCAGCACGCTATCCGCAATGCTGGCCTCTTCGAGCGCTGGAGCGGGGAGGGCGAGCTTGGGGCCTTCCAGTCGAGTGGCAATACGGAATCGGTCGGCATCGCGGCCTCGCTCAAGCTTAAGCGCACGGGCATCGACTGGACTCATCTCGTTCGTCTACGCGCAGATTACCGCCGCCAGAACGGGGCGACCAACCGCGAACAGTACCTTGCCGCATACGAACCGCGCTGGCAGTTCGATGACGATGTCTTCGCCTACGGTCTCGCGCAGTATGAGCGTGACAGGATTCAGGGCTTCTCCGCACGGTACTCGCTTTCCGGCGGGCTCGGCTACAAGATCGTCGACAGTAAGGCACTCCAGCTTTCGCTCAAGGCCGGTCCGGCCTATCGAGTGACCGAATTTACCGATGGGACGAGTTCGAACAGTCTGGCTGCGCTGGCCGGTTTCGATTTCGACTGGCAATTGCTGGACCGGCTCAAGTTGACGCAGGATCTCAATGCACTGGCGGAAACCGGCGGTGAGGCGACGATCATTCTGGAAAGGGCCAATACCTCGATCAATCTCGTCACCGGTCTGGATTTCCAGGTTAGCGATCGCTTGCGTTCGCGCCTGTCCTATCAGGTCGAATATGACAGCAACCCTCCGCCCGGAAAAGTGAGTACCGATACGCACACCCGCGCGACATTGATTTACGGTTTCTGACCATGGCCGAACGCTTTTCCTTTTCCATCCAGGCAACCGATGGCGCGGCGCGCACGGGGTATATCGAAATGCAGCGGGGGGATATCCGCACGCCTGCTTTCATGCCTGTCGGGACGGCAGCCACCGTCAAGGCGATGAAGCCGGAGACCGTGCGCAAGACCGGCGCCGACATCATCCTCGGCAATACCTATCACCTGATGCTGCGCCCGGGAGCGGAGCGGGTGGCGAAGCTTGGCGGGCTCCATAAATTCATGAACTGGCAGCGCCCGATCCTGACCGACAGCGGCGGCTACCAGGTGATGAGCCTGTCGGACCTCAGGAAACTTACCGAGAAAGGCGTCGAGTTCCGCAGCCATATCGACGGCTCGAAGCACATGCTCACGCCCGAACGGAGCATGGAAATCCAGTGCCTGCTTGGCAGCGATATCGTCATGGCTTTCGACGAATGCCCGCGCGCCGACCGTCCGCGCGACGAGATCGCCGCCAGCATGGAGATGAGCATGCGCTGGGCGAAGCGCAGCCGTGACGGCTTCGATGCGGGTGGCGAGCATGCGGCCCGTTCGGCCCTGTTCGGTATCCAGCAAGGCGCGCTCGACGAGGAACTGCGCAGGATCAGCGCCGACAAACTCACCGACATCGGCTTCGACGGCTATGCCATTGGCGGGCTGGCCGTGGGCGAGGGGCAGGAGGCGATGTTCGCCACGCTCGATTTCGCGCCCGGCCAATTGCCGCAGGACCGCCCGCGTTACCTTATGGGCGTGGGCAAACCGGACGATCTCGTCGGCGCGGTGGAGCGCGGTGTAGACATGTTCGACTGCGTCCTGCCGAGCCGATCCGGCCGCAACGGTCAGGCCTTCACCTGGAACGGTCCGATAAACCTGCGCAATGCGCGCTTTGCCGAGGATCAGGAACCGCTCGACAGCCGCTGCGCCTGCGACACCTGCGGCACCTATACGCGGGCCTATCTTCACCATCTCGTCAAATCGCAGGAAATCCTCGGCGCGATGCTGATGACCGAACACAATATCGCATTCTACCAGCAGCTGATGCAGGCGATGCGCGATGCGATCGGGCAGGGGCGCTTTTCCGCGTTCGCGCGTGAATTTCGCAGGGATTACTTGCGTTAGACCTGTCTGGCGATACTCTCGCCGGATGGAAGAGAAACCCCGGCCACTCGTCGTTCCAGCCAAATGGGGCCTGCCTTACGCGGAGGACGAAGTGGAACCGGCCATACAGCGCGAACAGAGCTATATTGTCGCCTTCGCGGTGCTGACGATGATTGCCTGGCAGACCGAGATCGGGACGCTGGCATTGATGCCGTTCACTTTGCTCGCGACGTGGTTTCACGAGATGGCGCATGGTCTTACGGCTGCCGCTCTCGGCGCGGACTTCGATAGGCTCGTGATTTACGCGAACGGTTCGGGTTTCGCCGAATATTCGGGCAGGTTGGGGGGTGTCGGGCAGGCGATCGTGGCGGCGATGGGTCTGCTGGGGCCGACAATCGCGGGTTGCCTGATGATTATCGCCGCGCGCTCCCGCCGCGGAACCAGATGGGGCTTGCTGGTGCTGGGCTTGGTACTGGCGATCAGCACCGTGATCTGGGTGCGATCCATTGCCGGGTGGATCGTTTTGCCGCTCTTCGCAGTCGCTGCCTTCGCGATTGCGGTTCGCGGGAACGAACGATGGCAGCGGATCGCGGTAGAGTTCCTAGGCGTCCAGGGTGCTGTCAGCGTCTATCAAGACATTGGCTATCTGTTCAGCCCGGGAGGTGTAGTCGGCGGTCAATTCGTGTTGTCGGATACGGGCCGTATCGCGCAAGCGCTGCTCTTGCCATATTGGTTCTGGGGCGGGGCGATCACTATCGCGATTGTCGCGATGGTCTGGAAGTCGCTACAGATTGCCGGGCGCTATTGATGGATAGCCAAGGCCTCGGCAGTTCTCGAGCTGCTGAACCGGAAATCTATCGATCAACGGAGCGGGACCTTCTTCAAAGATATGGAGGTGCTCCGTAGTCGAACTATGCAATTATACGAGGTCTGCTTCATCCCAGAAGTTCGGGTTACCGCGACCCATCTAAACTGATAATACTTGCTTCAAATATTGGGTGTCAGACCTGCCATCACGTGTTTATTTTCCGAATTCAGGATGTGAGGGTCGAAGATTATGCGGATACTGTCGAAGGCGGTCGTAGCCGCCAGTCTCCTTGCGCTTGGAGGAACGGCGATTGCCCTGCCCGCCCAAGCAGAAACCCGCGAAGAAACAGCCGCGCGCTACGGGGTTCGTGCGTCGGTTCTCGACATCAGCCTTTCGCCATCGGGTGACAAAATCGCGTTCATTGCACCGGGGCCGCAGCATTCGGAAGTGTTGAATGTGATCGATCTTTCGGCCGATGCATCGGTCAAGACGATTGCTGGGAACACCGAGATCAAGGCCGATATGACTCAGTGCGAGTGGGCGACAGAGTCCCGGCTTGTTTGCAAGGTCTGGCTGATGTCCCAGAACGATACTGGTTTGTTGTTGCCGTTCGACCGTTTGTTCTCGGTGAATGACGACGGGTCGGATTTCCAGATTTTAACCGAGCGTCGCAGTTCGAGCGCACTAGGCTACAGGCAGAATGGCGGCGACATCGTCGCACTGGATGTCGCTGCGGAGGATGGACACATCCTGATGACGCGCGAGTATGTGAAAGAATTTTCAACTGGGACGCGGCTCGCCAATGAGAAAGAGGGGTTGGGCGTAGATCTGGTCGACGTCGTTACCGGCAGTCGCTTTGCGCTCGAGTCGCCCGATGAAGAGGCGACGCGTTTTATTGCAGACCAGACCGGGCGAGTTCGACTGAAAGTTCGCTCGCTTGCAGATGATCGAGGGATTCTGAGCGGCGAGCGTACCTATATGTATCGCACAGATGATAGTGATGGATGGAAGCGGCTCAAGGGGATTACAATTGATGGTAAGACCATCAGCGATTTTCGTCCTGTTGCAGTAGATAGCACCACGAACGTCGCGTTTGGGTTCGTAACCCGTGATGGCTTCGATGCATTGGCCGAAGTGACGCTTGACGGATTGGCCAAAGGAAGGATGCTGCTCGCACGGGATGACGTAGACGTAGACAGGTTGATCAGGATTGGTCGCCAGCGCAGGGTAGTCGGGGCCAGTTACGCCACGGAAAAGCGTGAGGTTGAGTATTTCGACGAGGAGTTGAAGGTCCTGGCCAGCGGTCTCTCGCAAGCCTTGCCGGACACGCCGCTCATCAACATCGTCGGTGCGAGTGCGGATGAAAACCGGCTGTTGATTGTCGCTTCCAGCGATACCCAGCCTGGGACCTCGTATCTTTTC
>MDTE01054867.1_pt1 | contig 10608 bp, 7 predicted proteins | sample 811231 | NCBI WGS metagenome assembly MDTE01 (sample SAMN05326651, study PRJNA326480) | marine metagenome | isolation source: seawater | place: Indian Ocean: Red Sea | collected 2010 | reverse complement strand
TGAATCGAAAAAGCAAGTGGCATGTGCCTTTGCGAGATTCTCCTGATTCTCCTTTGAACAAGCTGGAGGAGATATCACATGTTGACGATAAAATATTACCAAATTTTGGTTGGGCCCTTTTGCCAGTGTTGCTTCCGATACTATTGATTGCAGGTAATACAATTCTTCATAAAATGGTCGATACGCCGCCAATTAATTTAGCAAATTTCTTGAGTTTGGTTGGTGATAAAAATATTGCACTAATCATTTCTGCGGTTGTTGCACTTTGCTTATTAGCCTTTCAAAAGAGAACTGATAAGCAGGCTTTGTTTGAGTCTGTTCAGTCGGCGTTGGCTAGCGGAGGGGTGGTTATTTTGATAACCGCAGCCGGTGCTTCATTTGGTTCGGTGCTTCAGCAGACCAATATCGCTGATCGGATTGGCAGCTTGGCTACGGAATTTAATATTAGTGGTTTGCTTATTTTGCCTATGGCCTTTTTCGTTACGGCTATCGTTCGAACGGCCCAGGGTTCAGCTACTGTATCCATGATTACTGCTGTTGGTATTTTTGCTTCTATGGCCGAAGGCTTGCCGTTTCATCCTGTCTATTTGGCGATGGCAATCGGTTGTGGCTCAAAGCCTTTTCCATGGATGAATGATAGTGGATTTTGGGTGATCAATCGAATGAGTGGAATGACTATTGGGGAGTCCATCCGTAGTGTATCTTTTCTAATGAGTTTGATGGCAATTGTAGGCCTAATTATGGTTGTATTTCTGGCTTGGCTGTTTCCGACAGCATTTTGAAGTTTATTAGGTTAAAGATTTGCGGAGAAACGCAATCTATATACAAAGATTTAGGAAATTCTGCATCATTGTGTGGCCATGTTCTGTTAGAATACTTTCAGGATGGAATTGCACACCCCAAATTGGTAGTTCTCTGTGTTTTAGCCCCATGATTTCGCCTTCGTTTGTTTCTGCTGTGACTTCAAGACAATCTGGTAAGCTTTCTCGTTTAACCACAAGTGAATGATATCGCGTAGTTACATATGGGGAAGGAATGTCTTTGAACAAATCTTTCCCATTGTGAGAAATGGGGGAGGTTTTGCCATGCATCATACGGTAATTAACGATAACTTCACCCCCAAACGCATGAGCAATACATTGGTGCCCGAGGCAAACACCCATGATTGGCAGTTTTCCAGCGAAGTGTTTAATTACATCGATTGATAGTCCGGCTTCGCGAGGAGTGCATGGGCCAGGAGAAATCAGGATTTTCGATGGCTGTTTAGATTCAATGTGATCAATGGTGATTTCGTCGTTTCGATGTACCGACACATTTGCTTTCAACTCGCCCAAGTATTGAACCAGGTTAAATGTAAAGGAATCGTAGTTGTCGAGGACGAGTACCATCGGTGTGTAATAAATGTGTTCCAAGGTGAAAGTGCAATCGTAATAAATCAAACATTAAATAATTGATTTACTATCATAGGCATTAAAATTCGAACTTCACATCACTTAGGCGCGATGCTATTTCGTTAATTACTCGATCTTCATCAGCCTCATTTTTTGCAGCGAACGTTACACTAAATCTAATTGCTGGTTCAGCGTCATCCCATGGCACCGTAGAGATGAGTTTTTCGCGGATTAACCACTGAGAAAGGGCCTCACCGTTTTCGAATTCTATTCTTTCTCCATTAGTTTTGATTGCAGCTTTTGCTGAACTCATATAGAGAAAAAATGATCCACCAGATTTATTGACCTTAAAACCACTTTTTTGCAAAACAACTAACAACTTATCCATTCGGCGAGAGTATTTAGTAGCAATAGCCGTTGTGATTTCAGGGTGCTCGTAGCAGTAAGCAGAAGCATTTTGAATGGCTAGAAATTGACCAGAGTCGGTATTATCTTTTACATCGCCGTAGGCTTTTATTAACAAAGCATTGCCAGCGACAAAGCCACATCGCCAACCAGTCATATTAAAATTTTTGCTAGTAGAGTGCAGTTCTATACCAACTTCCATTGCGCCCGGAGTAGCAAGGAAGCTGAGTGGCTTGTTTTCATCGTAAACCAATCCAATATATGCGGCATCGTGAATAACGATAAGGTTATTACGCTTTGCGAATTCAACTACCTTAGAAAAGAATTCTGGCGATGCACTGGCCCCAGTTGGATTATTTGGATAGTTAAGCACTAGTACTTTGGCTTTTTCTAGTACTTCGAACGGTATGCTGTCGAGATCAGGGATGTAGTTGTTATTTGCGGTTAGAGCGAGATTGTATACTTGGCCTCCATAATATTTTGCGTGGGTACCAAAAACCGGATAACCCGGAATAGTCATAATTACATAGTCACCTGGATTGATAAATGCAGCTGGTAAAATAGAAAGTGCAGCTTTACTCCCTATCGAGTGAAGCACTTCTGTATCAGGGTCGATACTTTTTACGCCGCACTCTTTTTCCAGAAAGTTTGCTGCTGCGTTTTTCAATGCTTGCCCGCCGTTGTCGGAGTAGCCTCGGTTGTCAGGGTTTTGTGCTTCCTCGTGAAGTTTTGATATAACTTCAGGGAAGGCCATTTCATCTGGTTCCCCGACGCCCATATCAATAATTTCTGCACCTGGATTTGCTTCAAGTGCTGCTTTCTTTGCACGCTTGATCTTCTCAAATTTATAAATGGCGGTATCTTTTCCGTAATTAACGCCACCTATCCGTTCCGCGAACAAATTCTGAATATAGCTGTGAGTCATATTTAGGTAAGGATAAAAAAACAATATATCAAACTTGGCCATTTGTATGGCCAAGCCGCGCAAAGCTTATTGACCAATATAAATAGTGCAAGTCAGTGGAATTATTTCATTAAAAGCATTTATTTATTATGAATAATATAGATTTTATAACCATGAATCAAATAATTGAGTCATTTTGACCCGATTTCTTTTTTATAGTTTGCTTTGTGAATAACTTAACTTAGAATTGAGCCACTTTGGCCCTATTGTAGGGACAATTGGTTTTGAGCGTTAAAAAACAACAGGCTTATGGTAAGGTCATTTGCATTTACGACCAAGGGCAAGTTGCACTCCAAGGACATCGATTTGTTCTTGATGCCTACACTGTTGGCGGACACTAATTTATTCTTGTGGGTTGATCTTGAGGATCCGTCTCCTCAGGAGACAGAGTTTCTCCTAAAAAATGTTTTTCATTTTCATCCTCTATCGATTGAAGATAGTGTTACAGAGAGTCCATCGCCCAAGGTTGAAGAATATTTACCAAAAGATAACGACAATTTTTCATCATACCTTTTCATGGTTATACATGCAGTTGATTACAGTCGTAAGGACGGTGTCTTCGCAACATCAGAGTTGAGTTTTTATTTAGGTAAAAATTTTCTCGTGACATTCCACAGTAAGCCGCTAAGGCCGGTTGAATTAGTTGCGGAAATGTGTCTTCGAAATACTGCTGACATTGCCAAGGAGCCAGATCGAGTAGCACATGCTTTGTTAGATTCGATTGTAGAGAACTATAAGCCGGCTTTAGATGAGTTGGCGATGGAGGTGGCAGAAGTTGAGCAGCGGGCATTGCAGGATCCAGGCAAGGAAACATTGAACACAATATTGCAGATTAAAAAAGAGGTGCTGCATTTGCGTCAAATTATTGGTCCCCAAAAAGAAGTATTAAGTCGTTTTATTCGAGGTGAATTTAAGTTGGTTAGGTCACATTTAATTCCGTATTACCGTGATGTGTATGACGGATTGTTCAATATAGGTGAGATGGCTGCTCGTTATGCAGAGTCATTGACTGGGGTTTTGCAGGTTTACCTGAATATGTCATCCAACAAAACTGGAGAAGTTGTGAAGGTCTTGACTGTTTTTACTGTTATTACGACTCCCATGATGTTGGTTGGGACATGGTATGGTATGAATTTTGATGATATGCCTGAGGTCGGTTCTGGCAAGATGGGGTACTTTGTTGCGTTGGCAGTAACGATTTTTGCGACACTCGGTACCGTGGTTTATTTTAAAATCAAAAAGTGGCTTTAAGCCGCATGTCTTCCACTAAATCCAGTTTTGTTGAAAAAGTATTAGGGCGAATCGATCTGCTCGATCCACATGATTTGCAGTCGTTTGTTGAACGATTGGTTCGAGAAAGATCGTTTCTTGAAACTCTATTTAATACAATTGAAGATGGAGTCTTGGTGGCTAACTCGGACGGCCGTATCACATACCTAAATAACGCAATTACTCATTTGGTTGGTTACGACGAAGAGGAATTAATGGGACGTTCAGTTGAGCGCTTGTTACCAGATTTAGATTGGGATTTTTTGCAGTCGATGGATCGTGATGGCGGTCAAGGACTGGTGCGTCGAGAGTTTGATTTAAATTACCCGAAACCAAGGTTTATTCGATTATACGCAGCTCCATTGGATAATTCGGCAGAGGGTGGTGCCGGTATGGTACTTATTCTGAATGATGCCACTGAGGCGCGGGAGCAAACATACGATGCAATAGAGAGTGAACGAATTCAGGCTCTGACTCTTTTGGCGGCGAGTGTGGCGCACGAGCTCGGCAACCCTCTTAATGCGTTAAGTATTCATTTGCAGTTGATTGATAGGGAAATTCGTAAACTGCGGCATCCATCTGGTACAGTTAAGATTGATGAAGATTGTCAAAACAGTGAGTTTAACGATATTGCTACTAAACTAGAAAAGTATATTTCTGTGGCTAAGGGTGAGGTGGCCCGTTTAGACTATATAGTAACTCAGTTTTTACATGCAATTCGCCCAGCTAGTCCAAATCGAAAAAAGAATTCACTTAATGATATCATTGAGGAAACAGTGGAACTATTGCGTCCGGAATTTAATAATAGAGGTCAATCGGTAAGGTTCGATTTTGTTAAACCACTGCCATTGGCTTTTTTCGATATTGGACAGATTAAACAAGCCTTGATTAATTTGATGAAGAATTCCATGCAAGCTATGTCGTCTGGTGGCGATTTAATAATCAAAACTGGTGAAGCAGGTGATGGGGTTTGGTTTAGTTTAACTGATACCGGTTGTGGCATTCCCCAAGAACAGGCTAGGCAAATTTTCAAGCCATACTATACAACAAAAGAAAAAGGATCTGGGCTTGGATTAATGATTGTGCAGCGGATTATTCGTGATCACGATGGCCGATTGGAATTAACAAGTTATGGAGGCAAGGGATCAACCTTCCGTATTTGGTTGCCAAAAGAGGAGCGGATGCCTCGCCTATTGGAGGAGGATTTAGATAAGAAATGACGCCGAATTTACTCATAGTAGATGACGAAAAGCCAACTCGTGATGGTTTGCGCTCTGCGTTGGAAGATCGCTATGAAGTGTATGTTGCTGAAGATGCTGTTTCTGCTATGGGGTTACTTGAATCTGAAACTTTCGATGTATTACTCACTGATTTTCGTCTGCCTAATAATGAGGATGGAATGAAACTTATTACTAGGGCTAAGTCTTTGCCTAAACAGCCAATATGTATCTTGATGACTGCTTATGGTTCTGAGGAGTTGGCGGTTGAGGCTCTCAAGCAGGGTGCGGATGATTACTTGGCCAAGGGTAGAATGCAGATCGATGAACTTGAGACACGCATTGCCCGTGCATTGAAACTACGTTCACTTGAAAGTGAGAATCATACACTAAAGCAACAACTTGATAAAAGATTTGGTCTTGAAAATATCATTGGTGAATCGGAACCAATGCAGCGAGTGATGGATATTGTGCGACAGGTAGCGCCGGCTAGAGCCACGGTTTTGATTCAAGGAGAAAGTGGTACGGGTAAGGAGTTGCTGGCAAAGGCTATTCATCAACTTAGTCCACGTTCTGCTAAGCCTATGGTTACAGTGCATTGCGCAGCATTGTCTCCAACCCTTCTTGAAAGTGAGTTATTTGGACATGAAAAAGGTGCATATACTGGTGCACATGAGAGACGAATTGGTCGATTTGAACAGGCCGAAGGAGGAACATTGTTTCTCGATGAGATTGGTGAGATAGATGAGACTACACAGGTAAAATTGCTCCGATTTTTGGGTGAGCGGACTTTTGAGCGTGTGGGAGGGAATGAGACTCTTTCTGCTGATGTTCGTGTAGTGGCAGCGACCAATAAGAACCTTAAGGAAATCGTTGAAAAAGGGGAGTTTAGGGAGGATTTATATTTTAGGTTAAGCGTAGTTGAATTGTGGTCGCCTCCTTTGCGTGATCGTTTGGATGATGTTCCGCTATTGGCGTTGAATTTTTTACGCGAGTTTGCAAGCGAGAATACTAAAATTATTACCGATTTCACTGCTGACGCACTTGAGGCAATGATCCGTTATGATTGGCCAGGGAATGTGCGAGAGTTGCGAACAGCCGTGGAGCATGCGGTGGTTTTGGCGAAGGGTGAAATGATACAGTTGACTAATTTACCGCATTCGGTTCAGAGCCGTGGCGTTATTCAAAGTGAAAGGCAGTTAAATCAGCCGATTGGGAAAGGTGTCACGCTTGAAGAAGCTGAGAAACAGCTCATTATTCGGACAATCAAGGAGTGTCGTGGTAACCGTACGGCCGCAGCAAAAAAAATTGGCATAAGTCGCCGTACACTACATCGAAAATTACACAGATATGGTTTAGAGGGAATTTGAATCGGGTTATCAAGTTGTTATTCAACCAAGAAACGGCACGGCATTTAGTAAAGGTATATGTTTAGATTTCAGGAATATATTAATAGTATCGAAGAAGGTAAAGGAGCTAGATTAATACGGAGTGCTGTTTTGCTTCTTATGCTGGCAGGTGTTTCGTTGGTTTATAACGTAAATTTTACTCGCAATTTCACAGCTCCGGAGGCGATGGATTCTGCACAGCTTGCCCGTAACATAGCTCAGGGTGATGGCTTTAAAACAAAGTTTATTAGGCCGGTGGCGATTGACATGCTCCGTCGTACAGGAAATGTAACCGAGGAGGAATTGAAGATGTCGTTTCCAGATATTACTCACCCCCCAATGTATCCGTTAATTCTTGCAGGATGGATGAAATTGATGCCTTTCGAATTTGAGATTGATTTGAACGATAGTGAGCCTAAACGATATCAACCTGAGATATTAATTAATATCCTTAATCAGCTCTTATTTTTCTTTGCGCTTGTTCAGTTGTTTCGTTTAGGTGAAAAATTATTTGATAGAGCTGTAGCTTGGTGTTCGTCGCTGATTTTCATAGGGGCAGAACTTTACTGGCAATTTTGTGCGTCAGGTCTTTCGACCATGCTTATATTGGTTTTATTTTTGACTATAATTAAGATGCTGGTTCGTCTTGAAGAAAAGGTTAGTTTGGAGCTAGCTAAAGAAGCAAAAGTACAATCATTTGGTTGGGTGTTTCGAATGTCTTGTTGGATAGGTGCTTTAGTTGGTTTTGGTTGTATGACTCGTTATGGCTTTGGTTTGGTTATAATACCCGTTGTAATGTTTTTTGCTTGGTTTTGTGGTAGGTTCCGTTATCGGGCTATTCTTTATTCAATTATTACATTTATTCTAGTTATCTCTCCTTGGCTTGGAAGAAATTATTATCTTAGCGGGAATTTGTTTGGGACTTCTGGATTGGCTATATATGCCCAGACAGTTGAATTTCCAGAGGATGCTATCGAGCGGACATTGTTTTTTGAGCAGAAACAGTTGGTTGAAACTCCTTTGAGAGATTCAAATCTAATAAAGCAAAGAGTTGCAGGTCAGGTTGGTTTTTGGCAGATCATAGATAAGTTAGATCGTAATTTGAGGTATTTACTGCTCACTGATTTACCTCGGTTTTCTGGCGGATGGTTTGCTGTTATTTGCCTCATTGGCTTAGTAGTGCCGTTTCGAAATCAAAGGCTACATCGTTTAAGGGTCTTTTTGCTTTTGAGTTTTGGAGTATTAGTTATTGGTCAAGCGCTTGGGCGCACCCATCTTTCCGATGCAGAAACAACTTTGACCGAACTGGTTCGTCGTCCACTTGGGCAAGCCGGTTTGGGGGAGCTAGCTTCTAGCTTAAGTGGCGATAATCTAATAGCTATTATGGGGCCAATTTCTTTTCTGTTTGGGGCTGGATTGTTTTTTTCGCTACTAGATCAGTGGAAGGTTAATCTTCCTGAAATGCGTTTGTTAGGTGGGGCCATTATAGTTTTAGCATCATCGCTTCCCTTGCTTCTAGGTTTTGTACTACCAAAGCCGTATCCAGTTTCTGATCCACCGTATCATCCAGCACGTATTCAATATCTTAAATCAATTCCTAAAGGGCACGGTCTTCAGGAATTAAAGTCTGAGGATTTATTAATGAGTGATTTGCCTTGGGCTGTAGCGTGGTATGGTAATCAAGACAGTGTGTGGCTTACGCGAAGTGTTCAGCCAGATTTTTATAGAATAAATGATGATTTTAGGCCTATTAAGGCTTTGTATTTTACAGAGATGACGACTGATCAGAGATACGTTAGTCGAGTTTTTGCTCCAAATATATCCAATTGGGAGCGATTTGTATTGGCAATCCAACTCAATAAAGAATTACCGGATGGATTCCCTTTGCTTGGGGTGGAAGAAGCGTTTTCTCCTAGTCAATGGCTACTTTTTGCTATTCCTGAGTCTTTACGTAACTGATCTAGAATGAGTAAGTTACTTACAATTAAAAATACTTAAAAAACCAGTAATTGAGGTTGACAGTTACACTTATCAAACAAAGAATACCTCCCTGTTCGGTCACTGGATACCTTTCCCAGTGTCAGGATGGCTTCAGATTAATCAGCATATGAAAAAAAGATTCATTACATTGAGTGCTGCTACCTTGGCTGTTGCGGGGGCTCAAGCTGCGGATGGTAAGATATGGGAAGTTAGCGCTACCTTAAAAGGCTTTTACGATGACAATGTTACGACCGCTCCTAACAATGAAGTAGAGAGTGGTGGTATTGAATTTAGTCCTGCACTGAGTCTGAACTACGGAGATGGCACAGATCTTGATATAAGTGCTGGTTATGCTTATGGGTTGCGTTGGTATGATGATCGTCCTACCGATGATCAGGACCATGGTCATGAGTTAGGGCTTAGCTTGAACAAGGCTTTTACTGATACTTCTCGTTTATCCTTGTCTGAATCATATGTTGTTGCTCAGGAACCTGCGCTTTTGGATGGGGGAACTCCTTTACGGCTTGAGGGAGATAATACTCGAAACACATTTCAAGCTGGTTATAAGCGTATATTATCTGGAAAAACTGGACTGGAGTTAGGTTATGGTAATTCGCTTTTTGACTATGATGATCGTACTTTTTCTAGCTTGTTGGATCGTCAGGTGAATTCGTTCAGTGTGGATGGATTTCATTATCTAGACGAGCTAACTGAATTGGTTGTAGGTTACAAGTTTGCTGCTACTGATTTTGATGGGCCTAAAGTATCTGGAAGCAACACAGCCTTGGCTTTCGATCCCGACGCTAGAGATAACGATTCGCATTTTGCCTATGTAGGTTTGAGTCGTACTCTAAATGCTCAGCTTGCTGTTGAGGGTTTGGTAGGTATTCAGTCTGCAGACTTTGATAATGCGGATCGTATGCCAGATGTTGTTACAGATGATGATCCTAGCAGTCCATTTGCTGATGTTCGGTTTACTTGGAGTTATGCCGAGGATAGTAGTGTTGTTGGTGGTGTAATGATGTTGAGAACGGCAACCGATCTTCGTGCCGCTGATCAGGAAACTACTGCTATTTATGCCCAGTTGAGGCATAGATTTACGGATTTGAGTCCCGATTTGTATGGAACAATAACTGGTCGCTACCAGAGCAGTGAGCTTAATGGTGGTGGAGCTGGGGTTGATGGCAAGGATGAGGAATTGAACCTCTTTGGTGTAGGTTTATCCTATAACATATCTGAGAGCATGTGGGCCGAGCTTTCTTACAATTTCGACGAATTACAGTCGGATGTCAGGGTGTACGGGGATCGTAGTTTCGATCGGAATTATGTTTCGATTGGAATTGGGGCGAGATATTAATTTTAGACAAAAACCTTGCACGGGAGGCCAGAAATGTTTATCTGGCCTCCCTTTTTTTCGATATAAAATAAATGGATAACAATTCAGGATCAGAACAATCCTCTGACAAGCTTCATATACTTGATTATTGGCGCATCATCAGGGTGCGTATTGCTACAATTTTACTTGTCTTTCTTCTTACTGCTATCACGACCACGGTTGTGACCTTTTTGATTCCTCCAACTTACATGAGCATTTCCCGTATTGCGGTGGAAAAGGATACATCTGATATTGCTCCGTTGATGGGAGTTCAAACCGCTCAAAGCTCTTTTGATCCTTATTTCATTTCGACCGAATTTGAGAAAATACAATCTCAGATTGTTTTAGATGCAGTGGTCCAATCATGTGAGTTGAGAGAAGAGTGGAAGGATGATAACGGCGGAGAACCACTTAGTGAACTGGTTGCTCGTAAGCGTTTAGAAAAAGTTATCGACGTTAGTCAGTATCGGAATACTAGTATTATTGAATTACGTGCTTATGATGGAGATGAGGATTTGGCACGGGAGATTGCTCAAGCTTTGGCAGAGGAATATAAAAGCTATAGATCGAACTTACAGAAAAGGCGGGTTGAGGCAGGTATTAATAAGCTGAAAGAGCG
>MDTE01174023.1_pt1 | contig 10609 bp, 5 predicted proteins | sample 811231 | NCBI WGS metagenome assembly MDTE01 (sample SAMN05326651, study PRJNA326480) | marine metagenome | isolation source: seawater | place: Indian Ocean: Red Sea | collected 2010 | reverse complement strand
TGCGTTTGGGTAAAATGGCTTTGCGGGTAGATTATGCTCATGTGAATTATGATGTGTTGAAACAGACCAATCAATTTGCTATTGGACTCGAATTTTAAACGTAGAATTTTATAATAGATGGTACTTATATTCCTAATCCACTCTACATCCGATAAGTACTATAACAATTAAAAATCAAAAAGAGAGAGGACCTAATTATGCTAGAAAAAGCTAAATCATTACTAACGGTAATTTTATTATTTTCTTTATCCAATCTAGTCTATGCACAGAAAAAAGATATTTCAAGACTTGCTTTAGAACGAATTAAACTTGTTGATGGGCAAAGTTCATTTAATACACATGGTATTTCCTACAATCATGGAAAAGCTCCAAAGGCTAACAGTCGGGACGGTGAATTTAATTCAGTACTCATAGATTCAGGTAGGAATGGATATGGCGGTTTTGGTAAAACAACTAACCCGCTTGCATATGGTGTTGATGAAGGATATTTTGCTGTTTATCGCCAATGGATCTCATCTCAATCCACTCACGGGATTATTGGTGCTGCACAATCCGAAGATGGGGAAGAATGGTTCCAGTCTCAGGAATTAAATTTGAAATATCCAAATGGTGATGAAGCACCTAATCTTCCTACTGCAACTGGTGGTGGCCCACCGCAAGGGCGGTATCCCAGTGCAGGTTTTTGGGAAGGTGCAAAACCCACTGCAATTTGGAATGAATATACATTGCCTACATTCGGTGGTGGCCAATATGGTGGTTATCCTTTATACACCTTTAATACATTAGGTATGGGCGAAGATGCTTATTGGATTGATCCCATGGCAACAAATAACGGATGTAATACTTTTCCTTGCGATCCTCCCGATCTTTGGTATGGTAACGCAATGATAATTCCAGCAGGGAATTCTTATAAATTCTTGGGCGCTTATAATACCTGGGCATTAAATGAATATAAAACTTATATGATTACAAGTTTTTACCAGACTACTAGTGGAAGTTTTCTTATGAATAATGCATATGTTCTTTCTGATGATTTGGAAATGACAGAAGATGGTGACACATTATTTTACGGTGGTAATTATGTTAGCGGTCCTGATTATCATATAAATGCTGATGGTGTTGGATATATGGTGCAGGTTGGTTGGCCGAATTTAGATGACTATGATGGTGATGATACCGATGTTGACAATGCTAGTTACTATGCTCACTCAATATTTATAAAAAAGACAGAAGACTTTGGTGAGACCTGGACAGATGAAGGCGGATTCAAAAATTCTGGTTATCATATAGTTGGTGAAGCTGTCGCCCACCGGTTGACCGATTCACTTTATTCAGCATGGGCTGCAGAAGGAAATGAATATTATTATCATTATGGTGACACACTTTTTTATGATGATGAATTTGATGAAGACGGAGTAAGTCTTGTTCCCTGGCTAATGGCTTCGGGTTGGGATCCGTTCTATACCGCTGAAATTCGGACTGATGTAAATGGCGGTCTACACATTGTATTTCCAACAACGAGATATGTATGTAGAGACTACGCTGGCATTGGCTGCCAAGATCTAGATGGTGATGGCTATGCCGATTCCTTGTATTCATTTTACGGTTTAGGTGGAACAGGTATCTTGCATATTTATAGCCCTGATCCTATGGCTGATGAAGATAATTGGACTGGATCTTTGATCTATGATATGTCTATGGAATATCAAGCAGATTGGTTTAATTCAAATATTAAAACACAATATCATAGCGGCGAAGATGATTTTCTTGGAACCATGCAGTACTTTTTTCCAAATATTACTATGAGCGCAGAATCTGAAGACGTGATGTGGTTCTCCATTTCGGGAATGTCTGAATATGAATATGGTGGAGGAGAAGATAGTACAATCATTCCTACTGATATTGACGTTTGGATGGCAAAGTCAACTGATAATGGACGCAATTGGTCAGAGCCGGAGAATGTGACCAATACATCATCTACGGGGGCTATAACAGCTTTAGGATATCCGGAAGAAGCTGCTTTAGAATATGGTGTTCATCTTGCTAACCAAGGTATGGATGAATCCGTGGGCGTTTTTTATCAAATGATGGATCCTAACGTAAACACGATAAGTGATAATGATGGCTATGAAGATTATAAGAATTGGTACTTTGTAGGTATTTATGAGAATGATTGGGAATATACAGATCTGGCAACCGGTGAAGAAGTCATACCTTCATCTTTCACGCTTAAACAAAATTTTCCAAATCCATTCAACCCAGTTACCCAGATACAGTATGAAATAAATTCTGCTGGACAGGTATCATTAGAATTATTTGATGTAAGAGGTGTAAAAGTCAAAACACTTATTAATGAGCACAAACCAGTTGGTACTTATGATTTTACTTTTGATGGTTCACAATTATCTAGTGGGGTCTATTTCTATACTATGACAGCAAACGATATCGTACAAACTCGTAAACTGGTATTAATGAAATAAGTATAATAAGGAAAATGATAGTTTGATAAAGTGGGGCATTGTTCATGAGGGCAATGTCCCACTTTATCGTTTTAGATATAAAGAAAGGGGAATTCTGGATGCGTTTTACCTTAACAATAATCACAATTTTTAGTATTTTATACTCGAAGGAACTTTATCTTCCATACCAGCCAAATAGAACCGAATCAGTCCTTTTTTATAATGATGGCATACAACAAAGCAGGAATACATTAACTTCCCGAGACGATACCATTACCATTTTTTTTGAAGATTTCGAAGGTGATGTAACTAATTGGACTGCTGACCCAGAGTGGGGCCTAACTGAAGAAGATTCCTATAGCCCTTTCTATAGCTATAATATCGATGACAATAATAATGGTGCAACATCTTCACTTCTCTCTCCCATAATTACTATTCCGGAAATTGAGATTGATGAAAATTCAGGCATTACTTTTTCATTTATGTTGAATTGTGACCTACCTGATTATAATGGAGATAACGATGATTATCTTGATGATTATTATTTTATGGACATTGCCGATTTGGGTGCTACACCTTGGCATATTTCAGATTATAATGCTTATTCAGAAAATTCCTGGTGGTGTGGAAGTGAAGAAGTAGGAGGATATCTAGATGGCTGGCTTCAGTTTTTGGATACACCTGAAATTCCCCTTCCTGTAGATGGGGAAAATATTTTAACATTCAAGTTATTTTATGCAATTGAGTTACCAGGAGATTATCCACCATATAATGGTTGGGATGCGGCAAATGTCAGAATTTCCAATGATAATTTTGAAACATGGGAAGTATTGAATGGTTCTCCTGCCTATGATTTTTCAAGTGGATATGGCTGGGGCTATAATGGAGAAGGTGCCAATATTCCTGGTTGGGGTGGATACAGTGGCGGTTCTGCCCCTGCGCAATGGGTTGATGGAACATTTGATTTAAACGCTTATGCGGGCCAGACTGTCAAGATTAGATTTGCATTTGGTTCTGATCCTGCGTACTCCACAGTCGACGATGCAACGATTACTGGATTTTTTGTTGATAATGTAGCAGTATCAAATTCAAATGAAGGTATCGTATTTACTGATAATGCTGATGAACAGGTTTCCATGACAGCACAAGGGGTTGCATGGGAAGAAATTTTTTATGATTATGGTGGTGCCTTATCACCTGGTGGATCAGGTTGGGACAGTTATGATGCTGGAGATCCTTGGAATGGAAACGTAAACTTAGATCTTTCTAATTTTGCTGGATCAGATGTTATGTTCCGTTGGAGAGTTCGTTTAGATGATAATGATGATGGTGGAAATGGCGCTGGTTTATTTATAGATGATTTTCATGTTTGGAAAGTGGAGTATAATGTTGTACCAACAGTTCAAAACCTTAGTATTTCTTCTGGCAATCAACAAGTTACACTTAATTGGGATATGCCTCCATCAGAATCTTACGAAAATGATGAAGTAGTCCATGATGACGGAACCCCAGAGAATAGCTGGGCTTGGAGTGTGGATACAGTTCGATTTGGATCTATTTTTGATATGCCTTACGGTACAGAATCTGTTGTAGTTCATTCAGCTAGTTTTGCTCCCAATTCTTTAAATGATATTCCAATCTCAGCTGGAATTGAAGCTTATAATGTTTCACCCATAGGAATCCCTGAAATCACACCGATTTATACCACCACTGCGATATTAGAAGATGAGACATGGACAACTGTTGAGTTTTCTGATTGGACTTTTGAAGGTGACTTTTTAATCGCTCTTGTTGTTGATTCTACGGTCTATATGAGCATAGATGAAAATGCAACTACTGGTTATTCTTACATTAGCAGTCCAAGTTTTAGTACTAACGATTGGAGGGGAATTAATGACATATTAGATGTTGGTGGTGAGTGGCTGATTCGTTCTACTGTAACAACTACAGGAACAGCTGTAGAGCCAAGTTTCAATGTGTATCGTGATCCAGGTATAGACGGCAGTCAATGGCAGTTGATGTTTAATGGGTCTAACATAAGTCAGAATTATTATGTTGATAATATAACCAATAATGGTGTTGAATATTGTTATAAAGTTTCTGCTGTATATGGAGATGAAGAAAGTGACTTATCGGGTCCGTTATGTGCCATACCGGAAGCTGAAACAATTTATGAAATAGCGTATGATGATGGTACATTTGAAACTAGTATTAATGCGGGAACATTAAATTTTCTTGCAGTAAAATTTACGCCTACCGGTTACCCAGCAGATTTATATCGTGCTAGTTTTTATACTGTGGGAAATACCAATGGTATGGGGCTTGTCCATGTTTGGGATGATGATGGAGATAATGGGATGCCTGGTACAATTTTATTAGAAGAACTTCCGATAACGTTTGTTGGTAATTCTTGGAAATCAATACCATTATACGATTTTGGTATTACAATCACTGAAGGTAGTTTTTATGTGGGTTGGCAAGAAACAAACCAGACACCACCTATAGGAATAGATACTGATAGTCCATCACCAAATAGTATGATTGATTTAGGTTTTGGTAATGGATGGGAGCCTTTTGGGAATTGGGCAGAAGGTGCTATGATGATTCGCGCCGAATTGGATTCTGCAAATGTTTTGCGTGTAGAAGATGGATCAACAGTAAGCATTCCAAAATCTTTTGGACTCAACAAAAACTACCCAAACCCATTTAATCCAACAACAACTATCGAATTTGATCTGGCATCTGCTGCATCTATTGAACTTATTCTTTTTGATGTAACCGGACGTATAGTAAAAACACTTGTAAAACGAAACTTCAACGCAGGGCACTATGTATATAGTTTGAATGCAAGTGATTTGTCATCTGGTATTTATTTTTATCAGTTAAATGCAAGTAATCCGTCTGGAGTTTTTATTTTCTCTTCAACAAAGAAACTAGTATTGATGAAGTAGTAAATGAGTCATATATTTCTAATCATATTAAGGAGATCCAGATGAGGATATTATCAAAATATTTTTCAATTTTTATTTTTTCTTGTAATATTATTCTTTTGCAGCAGTATCAAGAAGTTTGTGGCACACCGGAGCCAACTGAAGATGAGATTGTTGAAACTAGGAGACTAGTGGATGAATACTGGGATTTAAATGATAGAGATGTTCGTGATAATGATGCTGTACATGTATTAGTTGCATGGCATGTAATATATTCTTCTTCAGGCCAAGGAAATATCAGTGATTTTACAATTGAGCAAGCAGTTGAAGGCTTGAACAATGCATATAATGAAACTTTCAATTATTATTTTACACTTGATACTGTAACGAGAACGATGAGCGATGAATGGTTTGAAGTGAATTCTGATGATGCGGCTACATATTCTTCTCAAGAACAAGCTATGAGAGATTCACTAAGTATAGATCCTGTCCATTATTATAATGTCTATTCTGTTAAGACCATTGCTTCTGGAGGATATATAACTCTGGGTTGGAATTATTTTCCTTTTTGGAATCCAGAAGGCAGTATCTGGCAAGGGACTACAATCCATTATAATTATATAAGTCCTAACAATGGAACCTTACCCCATGAAGCTGGTCATTATTTTGGACTATTTCATACTTTTCAAGGAGGTTGCGGTCTTTCTAATGATGCCGTGGATGATACACCTGCTATGTCGGAAGATGCGATCTATTCCTGTAACCAAAACCAAGACAGTTGCCCAGATGATCCAGGTAATGATCCAGTTACAAATTATATGAATTATTCAGATTGCCAGTCTGTTTTTACTGATGGACAGGCTTCACGTGCATATACAATGATAGAAAATTACCACCCAGGTCTTTTAGAAAATGAGTTTTATTATCCTAGTCTGTCTGTTAGTGGGTTGAATTATACCAATGATAATGATGGAGATGGGAATTTTAATCCTGGAGAGACGATAAAAATTAAACCAAACATAACCAACCATTGGGGCGCAACTGCTTCTGATGTGACTCTAGTTCTTTCAACGGAAGATGAAAGATTGGCAATTACAGATGGTATTATTCATATTCAAGATCCTATTGATCCTGGAGAAGTAACCTTTGAACTATTAGATTGGTTCGAAGTCTATGCTTATTCAGACGCCCAATTAGGTAATATTACCTGCAATGTAAATATTACAAGTGGCAGTGAAGAATATCCTTATGAAATTGATAATGAAATTCAAATTTCCCTTTCTTTGAACCAATATGGATTTCCTGTCACCGGAATGTCCATCAAATCATCTCCTCTAATTGCAGATCTAGACAATAATACCTTTGGGGAAATTTATTTTGGTAGTGAAGATGATAATCTATATAGTTATATGATTGCAGGAATCGCTATTCCGGGTTTCCCCTTTGAGTCTGAAGATTTTATTCGATCCAGTCCAGCCGCGGGAGATGTGGATCAGGATGGTGAGAATGAAGTTATTTTTGGATCCTATGATGGTAATCTTTATATATTAAGTCTCAATGGAAATCAGGAGCTAGCATACCCCCAAGCTGGTTGGATAATTGGGGCACCTGCTTTAGCAGATTTAGATGGTGATGGAGATTTAGAAATAATATTTACAACTCAAAATGGGACTTCTGGTTCCTTATATGCAATACATCATACCGGCGAAAATGTGGATGGATTTCCTTTTGATGTGGATGAAAAAATGGTAGTAGGTGCTTCTGTTGGTGATTTAGAAGGGGATGGCTTGTTGGACATTGTTATAGCTACCTATGAAGATAATGTGTATGCTGTAAATATTGATGGAACGGTAAAGAATGGTTTCCCATTTGTCGCTTCCCATCGTTTTAGATCACCTGCAACTTTAGTTGATTTAGATGGGGATAACGATTTAGAGATCGTTGTTGGGAATGATGATGGGATATTATATGTACTGCACCATGATGGTACTGAATTGGCAACCTATGATGTGGGAGATGATATCCGTGGTGGTATTTCTGTTGCTGATGTTGACGATGATGGTTCTCATGAATTATTGTTTGTGGGCTATGATGACCATATCCATGTATGGAATCCATCTACTCAAAATGAATTAGATGGTTGGCCATATGATTTGGGTAGTAACGCTGTTTCTTGTCCAGTGACAGCAGATTTAGATAATGATGGAGATTTGGAAATTGTCACATCTAATAAATCAGGTACAATATATATTTTCCATCATGATGGAACAATTTTTAACAATTTTCCTTACACAGTTCCAGGCGATATTGAAGGTACTCCAGCTATAGGACGACTTGATAGTGATGATGATTATGAAATTGTTTTCGGTACAACAAGTGGCCTACAAGTTATTGACATTAAGTCACCAATGGGTGAGAGATCTTCATGGAAGATGCACCGTGGTAATAAAGAGCGAACAGGTTTTTATGAGATGACTTTGACAGCAATCAACTCAAAAGATAAGATAGTCCCAACTTCATTCTCCGTAAGTCAAAACTATCCGAACCCATTTAACCCTTCTACAACTGTTGATATTAATCTACCTGAATTAAATAATTTAATTGTAAGTGTATATGATATATCAGGGCGTTTAATAACTGTATTGATTAATGAAAATCAGGATGCAGGACAATATTCAGTCCAATGGCATGGTAAAGATCGTACGGGTCGACAAGTACCAACCGGAGTTTATTTTTTAAATGTAAACTCTGGGAAATATAATGCATCTCAAAAAATAGCCTTGGTTAAGTAGCTTAGAGGTAATTGCAGAATAGCTATTAAAGCAAGTAAATTTGACTTAATCCAAAAGGAATAATCCTATGAGAAAAATATTTAGCATAATTTTAACTAGTGGTTTGCTAGTTTCTAATTTATTGGCAGATATGGACTGTCCGGCGGATTCTGCATATCATATCGATACAAGGACTATGCTACCCGATGGTAGCCCAAATTCCACTTATGGACAAGAAATAGCTACAGGTCTTTGCGGGTGTCTTACTTTTATGGATGGTGTGGAATTAACAGAAACTACTGTCACTTTTTCCATACGTATTTTGGATAATGAGTCAATCCGTGGAGTTGAACTTGACGTCCACCACAATGCTGGGGATGCACTATATTTTGGTGGAGAACCATACGAAGATGCCAATGTCAATGGAAATTATGATAATGGTGAATCATTTACGGATTTAGATGGCGATGGTGAGTGGTCATCTAGTGCATTTGGATCTGGTGTTGAAAGAGGTGAAAAATTAATAAATGTTTATGATGAAAATGGTGTACAGCGTACTATGACCCTTTTGAGTAATCGTTTAGAAGGCTTTGTAAAAGTACTGGCCTATAATACATCAAAAGCTTCAACAGAAGGGAATGGTGAAGAAGGTGATTTACTTTATATTACTTATGGGCTACCCAATGGTCAAAGTGGACTACCAAATGAAATTGAATTCTACTTTAGTACTGCAAATTTACCGGGGACTTCCATGGATCCTGACATCTTAAATGTTGTCTGCGGATATCCAAATGAAGACAGTCCTGCTATTGTTAACACCTCTAATGTAGCTGCAGATGTAGATAAAGTTTTTCCAGATGAGTTTGCTTTGAATCAAAATTATCCTAACCCATTTAATCCGATAACACAGATTTCTTTTGATGTGCCTGCAGGTTCAGAGCAGGTAATCATAAATATTTATAATATTTTAGGTCAGAATGTAAAAATGTTAGTTAATGAAGTATTAGCTCCTGGATCCTATACTATAGACTGGAATGCTACAGATACCATGGGGAATCCCGTTGCATCGGGCATTTATTTTTATGAACTTAGAAGCAAATCTTTTACATCTAGAAAGAAAATGTTACTGATTCGCTAAAACTATTTTTAAACAGAAACTTTTTATTAAATTCCCCTATCTTTGGATAGGGGAATTTTTTTATGCGGAACTCATTTAAAACAATTCTAATTGGATGTCTATTGGGGGTGGTATGGACACAAAACTCCTATAGGTCTGTAGAAAACATCCAAACTGAATGGAATAATTATACCACATATCAAAAGGAGGAAATGGTATCATTTTGCGATTTTCTCTTTAAAGAAGGATACTATGAACGGTGTCTTCTAACTGCTTTTCAACTACTTTATAAATTTCCAGATGACCCACTAAGTTCAACAATCAATTATTATATTGCTAGATGTTATGAAGAAATGCAGAATTATAAATTGGCGCATCGCTATTATAGGCAAGTAATAGAAATGGAGAATGAATCATCGATCATCTATAAGGCTGCAATATACCGCGACACATATATTCATCTTATTGCCGATGAAATAAACGAATTATTAGAAAAAACTAATAACACAGAAGATCCATATCTCATGACATTTCGTGGGTATGCATTCATGAAAAAATTAAAATGGGAGAATGCTCGTACAACATTTATCACAGCCCAAGAAATTTTCAATCATGGACATTATAACAAGTTAATGACTCCATTGTATCAAACGATTGAAAATGTAAGTAGCGTACCAAGTCATAATCGGTATTTAGTATTCTTGTCAGGATGGGTTATGCCAGGTGGAGGTCAATTCATGCTAAAAGAATGGGATAAAGGACAGGGCGTATTAACCAGTGTTGGTCTCCTAATGTTGATAAGCTATTGGAGTAAAGTTGAATCTCTAGTAGGTGGTAATCGATTCATTTATCCTGAAGGCACATCCATTCCAACCTATAAGAATTACCAATTAAGTAATTCAGTTCCCAATTTGACAAAACCTGATAAAATACCAGAAAAAATGTCTATTTCATCAAATTCATCCCGATTTATGCTACCACCAATAGCAATCAGTGTAGCAATTTTTGTTGGAAGCACAATTAAATCTTTTTTTGATACACAACATAAAAATGAAAGATTAGTAGAATATTACATCCAAGAAAGAATAGATAAAATCTCACCCGAACGGTTCTTAGATTTTCCAGAGCCTACGCTAGTTACATTATAAGATTTATTTTATAAAAATGAACATAAATATTCTTGAATAACTGTTGCTAGAACATTTCTCTAAAGGTAATTTTGTCGGCTTTATTCAGCATGATTATTGAAAATTTGGTATGCGACGAGTCTTAACGTCGATTCCGGCCAGAACGACAAATATCTTTATTACATACAATGGAGAGTTTGATCCT
>MDTE01142921.1_pt1 | contig 10609 bp, 8 predicted proteins | sample 811231 | NCBI WGS metagenome assembly MDTE01 (sample SAMN05326651, study PRJNA326480) | marine metagenome | isolation source: seawater | place: Indian Ocean: Red Sea | collected 2010 | reverse complement strand
TATATTCATTTTTAAATAATCTATTAATTTTTCATTTTTTGATATAGAAAATAGTTCTTTTAATAACAAAGAGGTTTCATATAATTTAAATATATCACTTGGTATTGCTTTTTTTGTTATCATTTTTCTCGAAATTAATTCAATATTAAATACATTTTTTAAAAACTTTCTTGCATTTAATACAATATCATAATCATTTAATATATATTCTATAATATCATATTCTGATTGTAAATATTCAACATCTGTACTTGGATTCAATAATATATCTGTAAATCCTCTTTTTCCAATAGATGACATACAATTATTTAAAAAATTACAAACAGAAGACATCTTTGATTTTTTATTTACATTTATACCATCTTCTATTATATTTAATTGTTTTAATGTATGATTAGCTAATAAAACATGATCATAAGATGAATTTAATATAGGCATGCTTATATTTTTTAATATTAATGGATTATATTTGCTAATATAACTTATTAAAATACTAATTGATTGACTAGCTATTTGATTATCAAAAAATTCACTACAATTTTCGACTTCATCTCCAAATATTTCTCTTAAACAATGATCTACATTTCGCTTTAATAAAGAATTTTTATAATAGTCACAATCTAAACTTAATTTAGATATTTTAATTTCGTTGATACCTAAGTATTTTACCAATGTATTGTATTTATCATCATCTATATCACAAAACATAAGTAATTCATTAGGTGGATTTGTTATTATTTGTCTTTCCAATTCATCAAATGTAGTTGGGTCTATAATTAAATTTTGAGTTCTATATTCGAATAATTGTGAGTTACCATTAAAGATATTTATATTTGAATATCCAACAGCATATTTAGAAACTCCAGTAGTTAAATCATTATAAGGTTTAATTATTACACATGATAAATTGTTTGTTTCCTTTACGTTATTATCATAATGCGATATATACATTCCTGGTGTAATTGTCTCAGTTAAATCACGTGAAACTACTACATTTTTTTCTTTTTTTTGGTCATAAATTACTATAGTATAACCATATTTCATAATTTTATCTTTATAATCTTCTCCTGATACATCTGGAAAACCCCACATCATTATATCAGTATCTTTACCATATTCTTTTTTTTCACCTATTTCACCATTACATAGTTCTACTATTTCTAATAGATTACTTCCAGAATATTCTTTACTGTTACGATTATATTTTATATACATTTCATAAAATGAACCAACTTGCAACCATACAATAGTTCTTTCACCATGTTCTTTAATTGCATTTTTAGTTAATTCAAAATAAAGGTCCTTTAGTCCTTCTTTTTTTACGTATTTTTTTTGAATATTTCTTGACATTTTCTTATAAAATATGAGAAAATCCTTTTATATTTATTATAATAAATAAAAATTTTTTTGTTTGTATTATATATAACATGGCTAAAACCGCATGGCAAAAACATTTGATGGCTACTTATAAACAATTAAAGAGCAAAAATAAAGACGCAAAATTAAGTGATGCAATGAAAGTCGCAGGAAAAACATACAAAAAAAAACCTAGCAAAGGAGGTGCAATAGAATTACCAAAATTGCCTATTAGTGGTGGAAAAAGAAAAACTAAAAAGAGTAAAACAAACAAAAGAAAATCTAGAAAATCTAGAAAATAAATAATGTAATAATCCTATATTATATTATTTTTAATTTTGATTCATAAAATTATACAATAATGTATCTGTATTATAATTTTGTACATCTCCACAGAATAATTTGACAGTTTCATACATCTTACGCAAAACATCATTAGGTGCAATCGTTCCTACTCTAATCAATCCACGATTAATCAATTCCTTTTTTATTTCTGGAATAGAAACTTCTTTCATTTTTGATATATTTAAAGATGTTTTATTTCTTATTGTTTTATTACTTACCAAAACTGAAATTTTCGGAACTTTTAATGATTTACCAGTGGTGTATGTCCTGCGTATTGTTCTTTTTCGTTTATTTTTCTTATATATTTCTGAATATTTTTTTTTGTTTTCAATCTTTTTACGATGAATGTTGTGATTTATAATATTTTCTCCACCTTTTCTTGTTTTATTAAAATAATTTCTATATGTTGGTAAAGTACCGTTTTTTAAAACTCCATATTTAGGTGGTTCTGGTATATGTATATCTGCACTTGGTAATTCATTATTATGATGTATATTCACTTCTTCAACATTTCTATTTATTTCAGGAACTTGAATATTATTATTGTTACTTGTTATGGTTTCTTTACCTATATTTGTTAAATCAATTGATAAAGGTACATTAGATACAGTAGTATCTATTATTAATGGTTCTTTTTCTTGATGAATCGTATTATTTTTAATTGTTACATTTCTTTTTGGTTGTGATTGTGGTATTGTTGCATTCTCACTACTTATTAACGAAGATAAATAATCCTTAGATGTTTGAAAACTGTCTTTAAATGTTTCTTCATTATCCTTTATCATGTTCTCTATTTTTTTTTTGTTTTTTTTTTCGAATAATTGTTTATATTTATCTTCTTGATGGTGTCTAATCATTTTTAATAATGATTGTTTTTTTAATGTATCCTTTTTCTTTTGTTCTTTTGTTTTTATCTTAATATTAGCTTTCTTTGGTTTTTTTTCTTTTTTTTTTGTTTTATTATTATCCGAAAATGTAAATAAAACTGGATCTATTTTTATTACTTTTTCATTCTCTTTCATTATATTCTTAATTAACTAATTAATTAGATTTTTTTTTTCTAAATTTACCTAAATATCATATTGTAACAAAATTTATTTTTTATTTTTTTTTGAACTATTAGTACTTTTTATATGAGTATTAACACTACTATCTGTATTAGTTAAATTAATATTATTATCAATGCGTTTAATATGCTGTCGTTGTAATTCTTCTTGTTGTCTTATATGTTTGGGAGTGAATTTACCATATAATTCAAAATTGCGTTTTGCTTTATCTTTCTTTGTTTTACGCTTTTGAAAATCATCACCTTTCATTATATAAATAATATATATTACGTAAGTTAAACTCTTTAAATACATTGCAAAAACAATACCAAATTGATATTTACGTATTTTAAATATATAATCCGTTTAAAAATGTTTTTGTATCTTCTTTTTTCTTATTATCTATAAATCTCTGATACCCTTTATTCATATCTTCTATAGAAATCTGTTTTTTTACATCACTATTACCGTACACTCTTCTACTATGTGATATTTTTACATGAGTAACCAACGATTCCATGTCCCTACCATAACTTTCAAATGAATCTTTTTTTCCTTTAAACCATTCTTCATTTACATCATCACTTAGAGTCCATTCTATATTTTTAATCATTAATTTAAATATATCATATAACTCATTATAATCATAAGATTCCATTTTAAATCTCCATATAAACCTTGATTTCAAACCAACGTTTGTTTTAAATATTGTCTCATCTAATTCTTTTTCATACCCAGCTATTATTACTATTAAATCTTCTTTATAATAACTTAATGCTTCACAAAGTGTATCTAAACACTCTTTAGAATAGCTATCTCCTGATTTATCTTCGTGACCCAATGAATATGCTTCATCTATAAATAATACACCACCTAAACATTCTTTTATCAATTTTTCAGTTTTGATTGCAGTTTGACCTAAATAACCTGCTACCATATCACTTCTCGTTGCTTTTTTAAAAATATTTTTACTTAATATACCTATTTTTGAATACATACTTCCTAGTATTTTTGCTACTTCTGTTTTCCCGGTTCCAGGAGGACCGTATAATATCATATGTTTATAATCATTACTAGACAAATGTAATTTTTGCATAAAATATAAAAGCTGGTCTAAAATCGACGTTTTTATACTTTTCAAACCTATCATTTCATTTAATTTTTTTAATTCAGTCTTAATTTTATGTAAGCATTCTAAATCAATATTATATTCTGTATCCTCTTCATATTCGTATTTGTCTGTTAAATCTATTAAGTCATTAATTGATTCAATATTACAAGTTATATCCACTTTTTTTGTTTTTTTAACATTTTTTTTTGATGAATAATTCTTTATATATTTGTATTCTTTTAATAAATCATAAATCTTATTTCTTTTATTACGTAATGAAAATTCATTTTTATCATCATCTTTATTTTTAAAATTTTCTCCTACTTCTTGTATAATATTCGACATTTCATTTTTACTTACATTTTCATCAACAAATAGTTGTATATTTTTCTCTTTGTTATCTAAAATATCTAACTTATTAGACAAATAATTATTATCTATTTCCTTTAATAATACATTAAAATCATTTTTTGTTAAATCTTCCTTAGTTGTATAATTATCTAAAAACTTAATAAAATCATACTCTGACATTATATAATAATTATTTAATTTACTTTATATCATTTATAAAAAATTGATTTGAAATTAAAATTATTATATATAATAAAAATGTCCGGTAGTATGAATCTAGAAGCTGCACCTCTTCCTAACTTTTTAAATAAGTCTTTTCAGAATGATTTACTTGAAGGTAAGGATGTAATTGAACAGTATTTAGAACCAAATGATAAAACGAATATTGAAAATCCTACAGATCATTTGGGAGATTATGTTGAAGAACCATATACAATTATTCAATCATATTTCGAAGGTAAACAATTAGATAGATTAGTTAGACATCAAATCGAATCTTATAATCATTTTATTAATTATCAAGTTGAAAAAACCATTGAAATGTTTAATCCTGTTATTATTCGTTCTGAAAATGATTATATCAAAGAAACTGATAAATATACTCTTGAAATTCATGTTAATTTTAGTAATTTTAAATTATACTCACCTCAAATACATGAAAATAATGGTGCTACAAAAACGATGTTACCTCAAGAGGCTAAACTTCGTAATTTTACATATGCTTCTGTTATGACCGTTGATGTTAATATTACATATATTATTCGTAATTCTCAAAATATGGAAGAACCTAAATACATTAAAAAAACATTAAATAAAATTAACATTGGAAAAATGCCTATTATGCTTAAATCTAATGCTTGTGTTTTAAAACAAAAAGATTATATTCAATCTAATCATACTAATGAATGTTACATGGATTGCGGTGGATACTTTATTATTAAAGGATCTGAAAAAACTGTACTTGGTCAAGAAAGAGCTGCTGAAAATAAAATATATTGTTTTGATGGTAAAAATACTACTAAATGGAATTGGTATGCTGAAATTAAATCTGTTCCTGATTATAAATGTATTTCACCTAAACAAATTGAAATGATGATTGCATCTAAAAATAATGGTTTTGGTAATGCCATTTATATTAATATCCCTCGTATTAAACAACCTATTGAATTGTTTGTCCTGTATAGAGCACTTGGTGTTATTTCTGATAAGGATATATGTAATTACATTGTACTTGATGTTGAACATACTGATAATGAATATTTAATTAATTTCCTTCAAGCTTCTATTGTTGATGCTAATAAATATGTATCTCAAGAAGATGCGATTCATCATATTGTTTCTTATGTTGCTTATACTCCTATTAATATGGATAAAGAACAAGGTCAAATTAAAAAACGTCAATTTGCTATAGAAGTTCTTGAATCAGATTTATTCCCACATTGTAAATCAATTGAACAAAAACTATATTTAATTGGTTATATGGCTAAAAAACTTATTAATACTTCGCTTGGTCTTTACCCAGCAGATGATAGAGATTCTTACACTAATAAAAGTATTGAACTTACTGGTACTCTTCTTAATAATCTTTTCCGTAATTATTTTAATAAACTTGTCAAAGAAATGCAAAAACAAACTATTAAAGAAATTAATAATGGTTCATGGCGTTCTTCTGAAGATTATGAAAATATCATTAATATGACTAATATTTATAAAATTATGAAATCTACTACTATTGAAAATGGTATTAATCGCGCTCTATCTACTGGTGATTTTAGTATAAAACAATCAAATAGTACTAAAGTTGGTGTTGCACAAGTCCTTAATCGTCTTACATATATGTCAACCATTAGTCATCTTCGAAGGATTAATACCCCTCTTGAAAAAAGTGGTGAATTAATTGCACCTAGAAAACTACATAATTCAACATGGGGATTTCTATGTCCAGTTGAAACTCCAGAAGGTCAATCTATTGGTGTTGTGAAAAATATTAGTTATCTTGGACATATTACTATACCTTCCAATAGTTCTTCTTTATATGAATATACTTTACCTCTTATTACCCCTATTGAATCATGTAATAGTTCTAATCTTCATAAAAAAGTAAAAGTATTTATTAATGGCTCCTGGATTGGTATTGCAAATGAACCATTTGAATTATATAAAGACCTTAAAACCAAAAAAAGTATGGGCATTATTAATATATATACTTCTATCGTCTTCGATATTAAAGAACTTGAAATTAAAATTTGCAATGACGGTGGAAGATTAACACGTCCTGTTCTTAAAGTTAAAGATAATAAAACTATTATTAATAAAGATATTATTGACGACTTAGCCAATAAAAAAATTACATGGAATGATTTACTTATTGATTATAAATTAAATGATTCTGTTATTGAGTACATTGATCCTGAAGAGCAGTCACATTCAATGATATATATGAAACTTAAAAATTCCAATCACAATTCTTCATATAAATATAATTATACTCATGCTGAAATTCATCCTAGTACTATATTTGGTGTTCTTGGTTCTTGTGTCCCTTTCCCTGACCATAATCAAGCTCCTAGAAATACATATCAATGTGCTATGGGAAAACAAGCTATGGGTATTTACGCTACTAATTTTGATAAACGTATGGATAAAACTACCTATGTTTTAAATTATCCTGCTCGCCCACTTGTTGATACTCGTGTTATGAATTTCATTAATCTTAATAAAATCCCTTCTGGTTGTCAAATTCATGTTGCTATTATGTCACACACTGGATATAATCAAGAAGATAGTGTCCTTATTAACAAGGGTTCTATTGATAGAGGTCTCTTCCTTGCTACTATTTACCATACTGAAAAAGATGAAGATAAAAATATTATTCGTGATGAAATTATAAGATGCAAACCTGACAAAAATAAAACTAAAAGTATTAAATTTGGTAATTACGATAAACTAAATGAAAATGGATTTATTCCTGAAAATACACTTGTTGAAAATAGAGACATTATCATTTCTAAAATTATACCTATTAAAGAAAATAGAAATGACCCTACCAAAACTATTAAATATGAAGACCAAAGTAAAACATACAGAACTAATGAAGAATCATATATTGATAAAAATTTTACTGGTAGAAATGGTGATGGTTATGACTTTGCAAAAGTACGTATTAGAACTCTTCGAAAACCTGTTATTGGTGATAAAGTATCTAGTCGTCATGGTCAAAAAGGTACTATCGGTAATATTATTGCTGAAAAAGATATGCCTTTTACTAAAAATGGTCTTAAACCTGATATTATTATTAATCCTCATGCTATTCCTTCAAGAATGACTATTGGACAACTTAAAGAAACATTACTTGGTAAAGTTTTACTTGAACTTGGTCTTTATGGTGATGGTACTAGTTTTGGTGACCTTGATATTCAAAATATTCGTGAGCAACTCCTTAAAACTGGTTTTGAAAGCTGCGGTAATGAAATATTATATAATGGTTTCACTGGAGAACAATTAGAATCTTCTATATTTATGGGTCCTGTTTATTATCAACGTCTTAAACATATGGTTAGTGACAAACAACATAGTCGTTCTATTGGACCTATGGTTAATCTTACTAGACAACCTGCTGAAGGTAGAAGTCGTGATGGTGGTTTCCGTATTGGTGAAATGGAACGTGATGTTATGATTGCACATGGTATGTCTAAATTTTGTAAAGACCGTTTATATGATGTTTCTGATAAATATTCTATGTACACTTGTAACAAATGTGGTATGATTTCTGCTTTTAATGATGGAAATAAAAAAAATAGATTCTCTAATATTGATTTTGCTGTTCATAAATGTAAAACATGTGATAATTTAAATGATTTCTCTAAAGTTAATGTTCCTTATGCATTTAAACTTATGTCACAAGAATTACAGACTATTAATATTGTTCCTAGATTATTAACTAACTCTTCATAAAAAAATATTATTATATTTATTCTCTTTAAAATGAATTAAATATTTATTTTTTATTTTTGTATGAACTATGATTATTTAATAATTGGTTGTGGATTAAGTGGAGTGATTATTGCTGAACAAATTGCAAATCGTTTAAATAAAAAGGTTTTAATTATAGATAAAAGAGAACATATAGGTGGTAATTGTTATGATTATATTGATGAAAAAACAGGTATCAGAATCAATAAATATGGAGCACATTTATTCCATACTAACAATAAAAGAGTTTGGGATTACATTAATAATTTTGATGAATGGGTCAGGTGGGAACATAAAGTATTATCATATGTCGATAATAAATTTGTTTCTATTCCTGTTAATATAACTACCATAAATGAATTATGTAATGAAAGTTTAGAAAATGAAGAAGATGTTAATAAATGGTTAAATCAAAATCAAGTTAAATATGATAATATTACAAATAGTGAAGAAATGGCCAAATCCAGAATTGGCTCCGAATTATATGAAAAAATGATTAAAGATTATACATTTAAACAATGGAATAAGTATCCAAATGAATTGGACAAATCTATTTTATCTAGAATTCCTGTAAGAAATAATTTTGATACTAGATATTTCTCAGATAAGTATCAAGCATTACCTAAGTTTGGATATACTCATTTCTTTGAACAAATTTTACAACACCCCAATATTAATGTTTCTTTAAATACCGATTATTTTGAATTTATTAAAAATAAAAACTTAGATGACAAAATTATTATTTTTACTGGACCTATTGACCATTATTTTAGTAATAAGGGTCTTGAAAAACTAGAATATAGAAGCATTGATTTTAATATAGAACACAAATTAAATTGTAATTATTTTCAACCAAATTCTGTTGTAAATTATCCTGAAAAAGAATATCCTTTCACTAGAATAGTTGAATATAAACATTTTTTAAATCAATCATCTAAACATAGTGTAATCGTATCAGAAAAAACTAATGATGTTGGAGAACCATATTATCCTGTATTAAATGACAAAAATATATTATTATTTGAAAAATATAAAATGTTATCAAAAGAAGAAAAAAATATACATTTTATTGGAAGACTTGCTAATTTTAAATATTTTAATATGGACCAAGCTATATTAAATGCATTAGAGTATTTTGACAAATATTTATATTAATTTTTATATTTCTGGTGGTGGTGCTGGTGGTTCTAATTCTGGACTCTTTAAGTATGCATCTTTATAATTAAGCAATATTTTTTCTACTTCTTTTAATTTATTATTCATTTCTTTCATTGTGTTATTTAAATCTTCCATATCGTTTTCTTTTTCTAAGATAAAGTTAGTTACATTTTTTAATGATTCTTTCATTTCATTGTTATGTTCTATTTTAAATATATCTATTTTTTTAATATTATCCACTATATATTTCAAGTCTAATATGAACATTTTGTATTTTTTATACTCATTTCTAAATATTTCTTTAGTTTCTTCATTCTTTTCCCCTTTTATATCTTTTAAAAATTCTTCTTCTATCTCTTTTTCTGAAAATGATGAATACATTATTTCAAATACTGATTCTGTATCTCTTTGCATTTCTTTTTTATATTCTTCTCCTAATTTTGATAATTCTTCTTCATTCATATCTTTTATTACTGCATATTCTTTCAAAAATTCAATACATAATTTATCAAATAATTCTGTATTATCCTTACCATACCATTCCTCATCTTTAATCTTTTTTTCTATATCTTCTATTATTCTTCTTAACATATTTTTATCTGATACTATCTTTCTAATTTATTAATTGTATAAAGTACAATCAATTTTATACAATTATATAAAGAAATAGATTAAAATACAATATGAGTTATACTAAAATATTAGATAATTTATATTTAGGTAATCAGTATTCAACTCAAATAATTAAAAATATAAATTTGATAATATCAATTGGATGTTGTTCCAATCATATTGATAAAAATATAGAAAATATCAAAATATCTATTAGAGATAAAATTACTTCGGACATGACACCTTTTATTGATAATGTTTGTGATTTAATAAAAGAGAGATTAGATAAAAATCAAAAAATATTAGTTCATTGTAAAGCAGGTGTAAATAGAAGTCCAGCATTTATAATAGCTTATTTAATTAAATACAATAATATGAATTTGGATGAAGCTAAAAATTATTTAATTTTATTGAGAAAAGTAAAGTTTAAAGAAAATTTTATGAATCAAATTGAAAATCATTTTTTGAATAATTAAAATTTAATACTAATCAAATATTTCTTTTAGATGGTTTAATATTGTATTATGTAACCAAAATGAAAGATATTTCGGTGTATATTCATTTTCTTTATCATTTATCGAATTTTTCTCAAGATATGGTTCATGAAATACAGTTGAATTACTTCTACTGCTATCACAAATTATAATTAAACCGGGTA
>MDTE01092995.1_pt1 | contig 10609 bp, 5 predicted proteins | sample 811231 | NCBI WGS metagenome assembly MDTE01 (sample SAMN05326651, study PRJNA326480) | marine metagenome | isolation source: seawater | place: Indian Ocean: Red Sea | collected 2010 | reverse complement strand
ATTATTTTAAATTTTATTGCCATTTTTTAAATTAAACTGATTTTATCCATATGTGATTTACTAATTAATAAAATTCATAAAATTTTGGAATTGATTTCATCAAAGTAGGCATTAATGAGTCCACAAGCTCGTTATTCAAATGGGCGATATTCTCGTTCTCATTTGAATCAAGTAAATGGTTATAAAGTTCTATTTTTGGTTCCTCCTCTCTAAAAAATTTGGTTAATCTATATTTATTAGTTCTTAAGCTTATGCCATCTTTCCAATAACTATAAGCAATATTTTTTTTTCTTTTTTCACCGTTTTTTATCTTCATCAAAAGACTTTCTCCATCTAATTTGTAAGGTGGAGTGATTGAACAAAACTCCATTATGGTGGGATAGATATCAACTGTTTCGACTATCGAATTTACCTTTTTTATTTTGTTCACTTTACCTGGAAGTTTAATAATAAGTGCACTTTTTAAGGATCGCTCAAAAAGGGTATGCTTTCCCCACTTTCTATCATTACCTAAGTGCCAACCGTGATCACCCCAAATGATTACCATAGTATTTTTATCGAGATCAAGTGAATTTAGCTCAGCTATCAACTTTCCAATTAAACTATCAATATAGCTTACTGATGCGTAATACCCATGGATTAATTTTCTTGCATATTCATCAGAAACCGGTTGGCTTAGGGTTGGTTTTTCGTCGGATAGTTTGTAGTTATAAAACTCACCCATTTTACCAATACTTACAGGATGAATTCCCTCAGGAATATCAGGGTCAGGTGCTATAGGAATTGAATTTCTATCATACAAATCCCAATATTTTTTTGGAGCATTAAAAGGCAAATGTGGTTTAAAGAAACCTACCCCTAGGAAAAAAGGTGTATTAGTTTGTTTTAATTTTCTTAATTCATTGATAGCGCTATTTAAAATTAATCCATCTGGGTAACCTTCATCAGATACATTTGCATTTTCGTATGGTTTGACTTGACCATTTAAACTTTGGCGATTTTCGCCGTTTGAATATGCAAAAAATGCATTCCAACCTGTATTCCATTTACCAGGATTAAAAATAAACCTATCCCAACTGTGAGGCATCTCTTTTACATTAGACGGCTGATCATCATATTGATACACTAACCCATCGACTGAGTGACTAATTTTTCCAATTCCAACTGTATTATATCCATTTCTTCTGAGGTGATGAACAAAAGATTCAGGTATATCTTTTTCAGGTTTTAGAGATGTTTCATTATAAAATACTTTATTATCAATGTGTATTCTTTTTTTTGGACGTAGACCTGTCATTAAACTATATCTGGATGCACCACAAGTAGGAACTTGTACATAATGTCTTTTAAAAAAGCTTCCATCATTTGCAATTTTATCTATGTTTGGGCTTTTGATAATTTTATTTCCATAAACTCCTAATTCAGGCCTAAGGTCATCTACTGCAATAAAAAGTATATTTGGTGAAGAAACATGTTGTTTCTCTATTTTAGACTGGCAGGCAGTTAAAATAAAAATTATTAAAAGTAAAATAATATGATTTTTTCTTATCAAACTAAAATAAATCTTTAAAATCGTGCGAGTACACAACATAAACTTACATAAATTTACCTGAAATTCAAATCGTCAAAATTTAATCCAAGATTGTTTTAATCCTTAAAAACCTTTAATTGATAAAAAGATGAGAATTCTATTCTTTTTTTTGTTGCTTATTAGTTCCTTTAGTTTAAAACCCCAGAGCTTACCTGCTATCGAAATTACCCAAAAATGGTTGGATGGTATCGAAAATATGGTTGAAGGAAGAAAACGCCTTGCACCAAATATGAAAAAGGATATTTTAATTTTCTCACTTCATACTGGTTATAACCATTGGACAATTCCACACACTGAAGCAGCAATAAAAAGAATTGCTGAGAAAACAGGTGACTTTAACGTCAATGTTTCTTACGATGTGAAAGTTTTTGAGAAAAAAAATATATCTAAATATGATGTTATTGTTTTAAATAATAATTGCTCTGATAGGGAGAAAAGAGATATTTTTTGGGATGTACTAAAGAAAAATAAATTAATGGATGAGAAAACTATTTTATCAGAAGCAAATAAACTCGAAAAAAATCTTTTAAACCATATTAGCGTAGGTAATGGATTAGTAGTTCTACACGGTGGAATTGTAATGCAGAACAATTCGTCAGAGTTTAGTGAAATGTTGGGGGGGAGTTTTGATTTTCATCCTCTGCAACAAGATATTGAGGTCAAATTGTTTGATCCAGGACATCCATTGTTAAAGAGTTTTGGGGGTCAGGGTTTTACTCATTATGATGAGCCATATTTTTTTAAAAATGCATATTTTGATTATAATTTCAGGCCTTTGCTTTACATGAATCTTGATAAAATTAAAATGACTCGCGAACGACCCAAGGATAAGATTAAGTATATATCTTGGATAAAAAAATACGGCAAAGGAAGAGTTTTTTATTCATCTCCCTCGCACAATGCCCAAAGCATGGATAATCCAGGACTAGTTAATTTTCTCTTGAACGGACTTTATTATGCCGCTGGTGAGTTAGATTGCGACGATTCCCCTATTTTAACTAACAAACTAATTGAATAAGATTAATAAATGAAATGAAAAAAGTTCTTCTGTTCTTATTAATAATAACCAATTCATTATTTGGTCAACAATTTAATAAAGAAATTTTTATACATAAAAAAGACTCTTTACCATACAGAATTTTATTGCCTAAAAATTATAATTCCCAAAAATTATATCCAATGTTAATTTTTTTACATGGAGCAGGGGAGCGAGGGGATGACAATGAATTACAATTGATTCATGGAGGTTCACTTTTTAAGTCTAATGATTTTAGAAATAACTATCCGGCAATAGTTGTTTTTCCTCAATGTCCAGAAAAATCCTTTTGGGCTAACGTTAAAAGAAACTCTGACAAGGACATTGGTAAAAAGTTTGATTTTATTGATGATATATTTGAAAACAAACAATTAGAGATGGTAGAAAGATTACTAACATTTATTGAAAAAAAATATAAAATTGATACAACTAAAAGATATGTTGGAGGTCTCTCGATGGGGGGAATGGGAACTTTTGAATTGGTAGCAAGAAACCCTGATTATTTTGCTGCAGCTTTCCCAATTTGTGGAGGAGGTAATCCTAAGTGGGCTAATCTTCTAAAAAGGACTCCTTTTTGGATTTTTCATGGAGAAGATGATAGTGTGGTTTCAGTTGATTTTTCACGTAAAATGTTTGAAGCTTTGAGTCAGGTAAATGCTAGTGTTAGATTAACTATATATCCAGGAGTGAATCACAATAGTTGGGATAATTCTTTTCAAGACCCTGATTTAATAAATTGGTTATTTTTAAATAAGCGAAAAAATAAACGTAAACATTCTATCAATTTATAAGTAATAACTAAAAAAATGACTTTAAAAAAAGAAATTATAAAAGAAATGACGGTTGATAAACTAAATGTAACCGTATTCGATAGTGCTTATATAATGGCAGATGCTGCATCAAGTTTTGTTGAAAAAAAAATAAATGGTGCTATTAATAAACGTGGTTTTGCGAATATTATACTGGCGACGGGCTCTTCTCAATTTCTTTTCATAGAGGCATTGAAAAAAAAAGAGATTGATTGGCAAAAAATCAATGTTTTTCATCTGGATGAGTACAAAGATATTTCAGCTAATCACCCAGCTAGCTTTAGAAAGTATTTGAAAGATAGAATTTTGGATTTTGTAAATCCAAAAAGAGTGTTTTTTTTGAATGGCGATGCAGAGGACTGTGAAAATGAGATGAAAAAATACGAGCAGAATTTAATTAATCATCCTATTGATATTGCTTGTATTGGAATTGGCGAAAATGGGCATATTGCTTTTAATGATCCAGGGGTAGCTGATTTTAATGATAGCGACTTGGTGAAACTTGTTCTACTTGACGAGGCTTGTAAAAAACAACAATTTAATGAGGGTTGGTTCCCCTCTCTAGATGCAGTGCCAAAATTAGCACTTACACTGACAATAACTGCCATATTAAAAAGCAAATTTATAAGTTGTGTAGTTCCAGAAAAAAGAAAGTCAAAGGCAGTATATGACTCACTAAATGGACAAATAAGCACTAATTGCCCTGCATCGATCCTCAGGACTCACTCAGGATCAACTCTCTTTTTGGATAAAGATTCTGCCGGAAGGCTTTAAAAATAAATTTCTCAATATCTTTGATATCAATTAATTAGTAAAATCTACCCTAATTAAAGGTATTTATTTTTTAAATAATGTTTAAAAAACAACTTTTTAGTCTCCTGATAATAGTTTTTTTTTCAGTATTTAATGAGATTAAATCTCAAGAGGCAAGTTTTATTTTTAATAGAACCAGCTTCAGTGTTTTTAATCCAGCTTTCACAGGAAGCGAGGGATCGATAATTTCTTTTAATAGAAGAACCCAATGGGGAAATGTTGAAGGTGCTCCTAAAACCAATTTTCTAATTTATCACATGCCAAAAAAAAATAATGTTCAATTGGGTTTTACTGCTCAAAACGATAGAGTATTCATAGAGAATAAAACTTTTTTTACCCTTGACTATAACTATCAGCTTCAACTATCTGAAAATCGTTTTTTATATCTTGGGCTAAAGGGTGGTGGATTTTATAATGATATTGACATCAATGGACTCGGTAGAATTTTCAATGAATTTAATCCAGCACTTTCATTAGTGAAAAGTTATTTTACACCCGTAATAGGGGTAGGTGCCCATTATAAAGCTCCCAATTATTTTATTGGAGTAGGTATGCCAAATTTATTTAACAATAAAAGGTTTGAAGACAGTGAAGTTTGGGAAACAAATGCAAGTGATTACTCTTTTCTTCACTTTTCCTCTGGATTCACTATATCTGTTGGAGATTTTAGCCTTAATCCAGTATTTGTTTATAGAACTTTAAGAGACAGCCCAAACCTTTTTACAAGTACATTTAATTTAGCTTTTAAAGAAAAAATTTCCATTGGAGCCGGTTACTCGAACAATGACAATTTAGCACTATTTTTTACCTCAAAAAATAAATGGGGTTTTGAATGGGGGTATGTTTATGAATTCACAAGTGTTGCATTAAGTGATGTTACAAAGGAGCCTGCCCATGAGATTATGATTAGAATTAATTTAGATAATAAGCCAAAAGCTGAGGAAGAACAATTAACAACATCAGAAGATAATGAGGAGTAAAAACAGATTAATATTTTTTGGTTTAGCCTATTTCTGTGCGCTTTTATCTTTTTCTCAAGACATTACAATTGACGGAGGAACTGTTAAATGTCCTGCTCCTCTTGCTGTAGGATATGATAAAACAATTGGTCCAAAAACATATTATGTTGTTGATTTAGCTGCGCTTCAGTCTGTTGTAAATACTGGAAGCTTTACAGCTAGCTCTTCTACTATAACTCCCACTGACCTTAGCTGCGTTTGTACAACTCAAATTACTAATATGAGTAGTTTATTTTCAGGTAAACAATCATTTAACGATAACATATCAAATTGGGATGTAAGTAACGTTACAAACATGAACAATATGTTCAATAATGCTCGCGCTTTCAATCAAGACATTAGCAGCTGGGATGTCAGTAATGTAACTGCTATGCAGCAAATGTTTCAAAATGCAAGATCATTTAATCAAAATATAGATGCATGGGACGTAAGTAGTGTTACTAATATGAGTAGTATGTTTAAAAATGCTTTTCAATTTAATCAACCAATCACATCTGCGCCAAATAGATGGAATGTAAGTAATGTTCTTAATTTTCATGGTTTTTTATGGGGTGCAAATTCCTTTAACCAGACAATTGAGTGGGGTGGAGCTGATGGAACAACAAGTGCAACTAATATGTGGGGCATGTTTAGATCAAATAGTTTAAACTCTCCTATCACCTTAAATACTGACAATGTAATTAACATGCAAACTATGTTTGAAGGCGCAAGTGTTTTTAATTCTCCATTAAATTTTTCTAATACATCTAATGTTAGACGAATTGGCTGGATGTTTAAAAATGCTTTAAAATTTAATCAACCATTAAATTTTAATAACTCAAGCCTTCTAGATATTAAACAAACTTTTTTTAACGCAAAAAATTTTAATCAAAATATAAATAATTGGGATGTTAGCAGTGTAACCAATTTTGAATTAGTTTTTAAAAATGCAGAAGATTTTAATCAACCGCTAAATAATTGGAATACAGCTAATGCTACTAGTATGAAACAAATGTTCCAAGGATCTTCATTTAATCAGGATATATCCAGTTGGGATGTTTCAAAAGTCGCAAATATGCAAGAGACTTTTAAAAGCACTCCCTTTAATCAAGATATAAGCTCTTGGGATGTTTCAAGTTTAAGAAACGCGTCTAGTATGTTTAGATCTGCGACAGCATTTAATCAAGATATAGGATCTTGGAACACCTCAAGTTTGGAAAATACAATATATATGTTTGGAAATGCTGATGCATTCAATCAAGATATTGACGGATGGGATGTTTCAAAAGTTCTGAGATTTGGTGGAATGTTTCAGAATGCTATTAATTTTAACCAGGACTTAAATTCATGGGTCACCTCCAGTGCAACAACTATGAACATTATGTTCGATGGTGCCACAAGTTTTAATGGCAATATTAGCAATTGGGATCTTTCGAATGTTACCACGACTGAGGGAATGTTTAGGAACGCTCAATCTTTTGACCAGGACATTAGTGGGTGGAATATCATTATTGTCAACAATATAAAAGAAATGTTTAAAAATGCAGATACATTTAATCAAGATATTGGAGGATGGGATATTTCTAATGTAAATAGCCTGTTAAGTGTTTTTAATGGAGCTGACAATTTCAATCATGACTTAAGCAGTTGGAATACATCAGGGGTTACTAACATGAATAGTACTTTTAAAGATAGTGGATTCAACCATGATATAAGCAATTGGAATACATCCTCGGTAACTACTTTTCGAAGAATGTTTGAGGGAGCATCGACTTTCAATCAAAATTTGAACAGTTGGAATACTGGCAGTGCAATTGATATGGAGGGGATGTTTTACAAAGCATCTGATTTCAATGGAGATATAAGTGATTGGAATGTAAGTCAGGTAACAAATATGAAGTATTTGTTTCTGCGGGCCTTTTCATTTAATCAAGATATTGGTAGTTGGGATATTTCTTCAGTTGATTCAATGGATAGAATGTTTGAGGATGCCACTGTTTTCAATCAAGATATAGGACCGTGGAGAGTAAATATATCAAATGGTGCTAGAATGCAGCAAATGTTTTTAAGGGCCTCAGCATTTGATCATGACATCTCTGAGTGGTGTGTTGAGAATATAGCTAGTGAACCAAACTCTTTTAAGGTTGGATCTCTTTTAACAGATTCAACTGATCCCCAGTGGGGAGTATATGTGATAAGATGTGATGTTACACCTCCTACTGTAGTTACTATGTTAGATAGTGATTCAGATAATTTATTGGTAGAGACTGATGTAGTTCAAATCACTGTTACTTTTGATGAGCCAATGATGGACTCCCCACAATATAGTATTGATGGAAGTAATTATCAAAATCTATCCAAAACTACTTCTTCGGTTTGGACTTACAATTTTGATGTATCAACATACTCTGGTGTAGATGGAACAATTAGCTTTACAGTTTCGGGTACTGATTTAAACTATAATGCTTACGTAGGCTCAGATAAAATTGATTTTATAATTGACCGAGTTCCTCCGACATTAACTCTAACGGATAATCATCCTGATCTGCTACTTAACTTATCAGATTCAGTATTAGTTCAAGCAAGTTTTAGTGAGTCAATGAGAACGCCACAACTAACAATGTCACCTACTTTAATTGAGAATGATCCAATGTCAGTAGCAGGTAATGACTCTAATTGGAACTATACGCTGGACGTTTCCTCATTAGGAGCTTCAGATGGTGTTTACACTGTTACTGTATCAGCTACAGATTTAGCTGGAAATACATATGTTGGTACAGAGAGTATTACATATACTTTAGATGTAACAACTCCAACAGTTGTTTTATATGATGATGATTCTGATAATGTAGTTACATCCATTGATTCTTTAATAGTGACAGCTACTTTTTCTGAATCTGTTCAGCTTACACCAACTATCTCACTTGGATCAATAGTTACAAATGCACAGATGAGTCCCACCAGTTCGCAAGACAACTGGACATACTTTTTTGATTTTGGAGCGCTTCCAATCACACCAGGTACATATCCAATAACTGTCTCCGGTGCTGATTTAGCTGGAAATCCATACTCACCTACAGGTGGTTTACTAAATGGAGATGAAACTAGTGTAGATACTATCCTATTGGATTATCAGCTATTTACCCCATCTATAACTGTCACTAATGTGTCAAAAATATTTGGAGACCCTCTATTTACATTGACAGCCACATCAACAAGTGGTGGAGCAATTACATTCCAAAAAGTTGATCCTTCATGTTCGTTTATTTCAATTTCAGGATCTGATGTTACAATAATTGGTGCTGGTTCATGCCAAGTAAAGGTTTCTCAAGCTGCCTTTGGTGCCTACCAATCTGCCGAAGTATTTATAAATATTAATATTGAAAAAGCAGATATAGTAATTGAAACTACTGATTATGAGGCTGAATGTGGAGATCAAAATTTTCAACTAACTGCAGATTGTTCTTCAATCCTTAGACAAGAAGACCTTGTTGGATCATATAATTTTAATGGGGGACTGGATGATAACACAACAAATCAATATAATGGTGTACCTGTAAATAATCCTGCACTGACAGACGACAGATTTGGAAATCCAAATTCAGCCTACTACTTCAATGGCACAAATGAGATTTACTTTGGAGATGAAATGGCAGATCAGTGGTCTGGTTCTCCGGATCATTTTACAATAAGTTTTTGGGCTAAATCTAATGAATCTGCATCCAAAAGTATTGCTACACTTGGAAAGTATAATTGTGGACCGCAAAGAGGAACTGTAATAAAGCTTGGAAATACTGGTTGGTTTAGTGGATGTAATGAAGGATGGAATAATATTCCAGTAGGAAGCTCTGCATCGGATGGTAATTGGCATCACTATGTTTACACAAATGATTCTAGGGGAAGAACATTTTACAGAGATGGTGTATATATCCAAAATAAACCAGATCAAAATTTATTTAACATAAAAGATTATGGATTGACAATTGGTGGGGGCTATCAAAATACAGGAGCAACAGGGGATTTCGTAGGATCGGTTGATGATGTTCGCGTTTGGAAGGTTGGACTGAGTGATGAAGAGGTAGCGTTTCTTTACAATGATCAAAATACTACCTGTAGTAGATCAGATTTTATATTTAGTTCGCTAAACACAAACATTGTGTCAGTAACTGGCACAAATACTGCATTTATAACTGGCTCTGGTGATAGTGTTATACAAGTTACGCTTCCAGATGATGGAAATTATAACTCCGCAACTGCTACTTTTAGTTTAGAGGTAAGTAAAGGAGATCCAATTATATCCCATGGCGATTTATCCAAAAATTATGGTGAATCATTTACTCTTACAACTTCTTCGACAAGTGATGCAAATGTAATTTATACAATTACTGATACAAGTATTGCAACTGTTTCCGGTTCAACCGTAACAACGAAAGGAGCAGGTAGCACTACAATTTTAGTAAATCAATTAGAAAATCAGTGCTACAACTCAATTTCAACATCAATGACCCTAGATGTTAATACTGTGAGTCAAACTGTATCTTGGATGACAGATATCTATAAAATATTTGGCGATGAATTTACCCTTGACATGCCCATTACTGATTCAGATTACATTGGTGCAATTACCTTTAGCTCTTCTGATCCAAGTATTGCAAGTGTTAACTCCGTTACTGGGGATGTAATTATTGAAGATGTTGGGACAGGATCAGTAATTTTAACAGCACATTTAGCCACAGACGGTAACTTTGATTCAGCAACAGTAACAACAAGTTTGTTTATTGATAAATCAAATCAGTCAATTATTGTTGGCACAATTCCAATAACAAAACCATTGAAGGATTTTTCTGTATTTCCATTATCTGCTGTCGCCTCACCGTCTGGTGCCCCAGTTTATATTGAACTTGATCCTGGATCAGCTGCAACACTAAGTGGAACAGTTGGAAATTATGAGCTTGTCAGTATAAACTCGACAGGGTTAGTAACAATAACATTTAAAACAATAGAAGCAGATCATCCAAATTATAATCCAGTATCCACAGTTTTTGTTATGGATGTGATAAAATCCAATCAAAATATTACAATAGACCCAGCTTTAAATTATGTTTTGTATTACTCTGAAAATTTGACATATACTATAAGTGCTACATCTGACTCTGGTTTACCAATAGATTACAATTATGTGTCAGGAGGTGCTGTTGTAACAGGAAATAAATTAGAAATTAATGACATTGGTGTAATAATAGTCGATTTAAAACAACCTGGAAATACAGCATTCAATATGGCACCAACAAGGAGAATTATTATAAATGTTCTTCAAGGAGTTACTGTATTATCAAACTTTAATTTACCAAATAAGGTTTTT